>Ga0182021_10002498_pt1 | contig 21473 bp, 34 predicted proteins | sample 612E3MmetaG_FD_120493 | JGI IMG/M metagenome (GOLD analysis project Ga0182021, IMG submission 120493) | Permafrost microbial communities from Stordalen Mire, Sweden - 612E3M metaG (Illumina Assembly) | ecosystem: Environmental > Terrestrial > Soil > Wetlands > Permafrost | place: Sweden... | reverse complement strand
TCTCTCATTGGAACCTCGCATTGCCGGAATTGCCCATTCTAGTGCACCCTTAAGCAAAGCAAGGGGAGAACCTTTCCTCTTTCATATGAAATATCCGGGTTCATTTCTACTTGACTCATGGGGTGAGGGGTACATTTTTCCGAGTACTCCGCAGCGGATCTCGAATCGATGGTGAAAGGCATTACTTATCCGCGAGGACATCAAGGAAGGGATCCCCCGAGCGACCCTAGGGGATGTCGCAGACCATGACGGTCATGTCATCTTTGGGTTCTCCGTCGGCGAAATCCATAACGCTTTCGATAAGAGAGCTGATGAACTCGTCGGCGGGCATGTCGCGATTTGAGGACACGTACCTGTTCAGTCTCTTTAGCCCGTAGAACTTGCCCTTCGTGCTCTTCGCGTCAATAACGCCATCGGTAAACAGGACCAACCGCTCGCCCGCCTTGAGTTTGCGGCGTCTCACGTCAAGGTCCGCCCGTGAGAATATCCCGAGCAAAGACCGGTTATCGGAGCTCAGCGAATCGGGAGTCTTATCATCGCTTCCGATGCAGAGCGGCTCTTCGTGCCCCGCGTTGGAATAACTGATAGTCATGGTGGAAAGGTCCAGGACGGCGAAGAAAACGGTCACGAAGCTGTCTGTATGGTTTGCGACGTAGAGGCTGCGGTTTACGTGCTCCATGATCTCCATGATCCTGTTGTGCTCTCGCGCCTCCACCCGCACCGCGCTCATCGCCATCGTCGCGAAGAGCGCCGCGCCAACGCCGTTTCCGGAGGCGTCACCGATCACGAGGAATATCTTGTCGCCGTAGCTCCAGTAGTCGTACCAGTCCCCGCCGACCAGGCGGGCCTGCTGCTGCCTCGCCTGCACGTTGACACCGCCGACGAGGAGCCTCTCGCGTGGCAGCAGACTCGTCTGGATGCCCGAGGCGATGTCCATCTCACGCTGCATCAAGGCAAACTTCTCGAGTTCTTTCTGCTCGCTCATATCACGATAGACGGCAACTACGTTCTCGACCTTGCCGTCCGGCCCGAGTATCTGCGCGAAAGTCCCGCCGACGGGTATGCGGCGCCCGGACCGGGTCACGATGTCGTCCTCGCTGTACGCCACGTACTCACCGGAAAACATCTTGTTTATCGGGCACTCCGGCCCCGGGCACTGCCCCGGCTCAGATGCTGACCCGTAGAGGATCTCATGGCAGTTGCGGCCTTCAGCCTCGTTCTGGCTCCAGCCCGTCATGAACTCCGCAGCCGGGTTTGACAGCACTACCCTGTTCTCGCTGTCGATCACCAGGACGGCGTCGGGAGTTGCCTTGAGGACGGCCTCGCTCTTTTCTCTCTCGCGGTACAGCCTCTCGTTTATCTCAGCGTTTTTTATCGTGAGCTGCTGCTCGAACAACTTCTCCTGAAGCCTCCGGTTCTGAATCGCAATCGCCGCCTGGCGCGCCAGCAAATCCGCGAGGGCGATGTCGTCCTCCGAGAACTTGACCTCGCTGGAGGTGAAATCGAGGCTCATCAGTCCAATGAGGTCATCCTTGACCACAAGCGGAACCTGCAGGTAAGACCGGACCCCCGGCCCTCTGAATATCCTTGACTCCAGGCTGAGCTCATCACTCACGCCCTCCGCGAGCACCGGCTCCCTCGTGCGAAGCGCCCTCGCGGTAGCCTGTCCCGACTCAGTCATCGGGAGGTGAAACTGGTTTAGCAACCAGACCTGCAGCGTGCTGCGACCATAGCCCGCCATAAAGGTCAGAGCGTTGGCCTCGGGCTCATAGAAGTAGAGCGAGCACCGGTCCACCCCCAGCGCTATGGCGGCTTTCTCCGCGATCATCCCGAGCAGCTCGTCCAGGTCGCGAGTCTCGCTTATCGCCTGCGCCACCTCGGTGAGAAGTATCGCCTGCCTTCGGCGCTTCTGTTCCTCGCGGAAGAGCCTCGCGTTCTTTATTGCGACGCCCGCCTGCGGACCGAACGTCTTCAGCATCGTTATCTCCAGGTCGGTATACGACCGTGGGGTGGTGTCGTAAAGCTCGATTACGCCAATCGCTTCATCGTCTACCGTAATCGGTATGGACAGGGCCGATCGTATCTTACGCCCCGCCGCCGGCCGAGGAAGCTCGAAACCCGCCAGCTCGTCGTCTCTTGCAAGTACCGGCTCGTGCCTCTGGAGCGCGACGCCGGCCAGGCTGTTATTCACAGGCATCTTCTCATGCGATGACCAGGAGCGGGCCAACCCTATTTCCACCACCGCTTCCAGGTTCTTCTTATCGGGTTCGAGTAGCAGGACGGCGCCCATCTTGGTCGCCATGAGGCTGGTCGTTACCTCGAGGACCTGCCCGAGCACCTTCTCGAGGTCCACGCTGGAGACTATTGTCTGGCCGAGATTAGCCAGCGCGCGGAACTCCTGGAGCTGCCGCTCTGTGGCGGATTGCTCTTCGGTCACGTAGGCGCGCCGCATGTAGTGCCTGACGTTCTTGTTAAACCGGTCGCGCATGTTGGCGAATTCCACCCATGCCTGGCTGGAGTACCCCGCCGGCAGCAGCGCCCGGGTCGCCGCGTTCCATACAAAAGTTTCCCCCTGATCGAACGAGCTGATAATCTCATCGAGGCGCATCCCCTGCCCGACGCGCTTCCTCCCGACGTCCGTGGCGAGACTCTTAATAAACTTGATGGGGAGCTCGGCAGCCTCGAAGTAGTCCATGTATAGCTGTACGAAGTCACGGAATGACTGGCGTACATCGGCGAAGACTTCGGCGGGGAACGTTTCGTAGTTCGGGATCTGCGTTTTGATTAGTTCACCGATCCCGGTGATAAGCGAATCCTTGTTCTCCCGGAGGAATTGGGCCATGGCATGCCGTAGTTGCTTCAGGTCATTTGCGACCTGTTCCGGGACGGTTTTCTGAATGTCGTGCATTTTTTCATCCATCTTACAGATAATTATAGAGTAGATGGGGCGGAGTGGGTCACGTCGGACGCAGCGATTATTTCACAGCCCGCCGCATCGGTCGCTCATCCAGGTTGTTGCGCGAGCCCCTTTGTCCTGTTGCATGTTTTCTTATATATTGTTTGTCTGTACCGGAAACCGGCACGAGCAAGGGGCTGATGTTGGTAGCAAAGATATTCGAGGTCATCGGCGCGCTGGCGATAATCCTTTTCGGTATCATCTTGATCGTGTTGCTGTTCTTCATCGGTAAAGGGCTAAAGAAGCTCAACAGGATGATCGCCGACCATCGCGCGGGCATCACCAGGAACCTGGACGTGTCACTGGGAGGGGTCCAGGAAGCACAAGTGCAGATCGATGCGCTCTCGGTGATGACCTCGACCGTTAGGACCGGGCTGGGCTCGGCCCTCTCCGGCGCGGACGTGATGGTGTCGTTCCTCAAGTCAAGCGTATTCCAGACGGGCCTGCCGGTCCTTCTCTGTATAGGGCTCATCGCGGTAACAATGCCTCGCGCGCTTTTCGGCAACCTGAAGAAGAAGAAATCCTCCACCAAGCCCATCCCACCGCCCTCCTGGGAGCTCGAGAACGAGTAACCCTCCAGTTTTCGCGATGATTGCTTCTCGGGAGAAATAGAAAGGCCAGGCGCTAACTAAACAGGTATTTTCTACTCGGCGTAAGTTGCCGTCCTTTTTAGTTAGAGACCGGCCTAAAAATCATCATCCTGATTAATAGTACTACTCAAATCTATATCGGCCTCCAGCGCTTAGTCAAGTACCATCGATCCGTCCCACCCACACCATCTGGACTATTGACATCACGGAGAAGCTGGCATAACGACCAAGGCTCAAGCGGGAGGAGACCAAAGGGAGCGGGGCCACCCATGATCATGTGACCCCGCGTTTCTTTGTGATCAGGCCAGTGGCTTATAAGTGCAGAGGCCTGTTGTCGACTACCCAGTCGGCTTTCAAGCCGTTGCGCTCGAACAGGCGTTTTTCTATCTTGTCCGGGGATTCGACATGGATCTCGTCGGGTGAAATCTCGGTGTCTATCTTGACCTGCTTGGTGATGTTGGATTTGGCGGTATCCTCGTCTGTGCCTTCCTTAACGGCCGCGTAGACGATGACTCGGTCCCGGCTCGCGACATCCTCCGGGTCTTCCTTGGTGATAATGACCTGGAAAGAGTCGACCCCATCCACACGCCGTATGGCGTTCTGGAAGTTCATCAGCGGCACGCGGGCGCCCTTGATCTTGGTGAAGTCCCTTGTCGCCCTCCCGATAGGTGGCCTGAGGATCGGAAGTGTCAGGCCGCAGTGCTTGCACTTCTCCCAGGTTACGCCTCCCTGGATCAGATCGCCCATCCAGTAACGCAAGTACACGGTTCCACGCCAGTCGATGTGGCTAAAGCAGAGCACGCCCGGATCTCCCCAGTTCTTGACCGGTTCCTTGGTCTCCGGGTCGAGGACCTCCCAGAAGTAGAACTCGGGGTTGAGGTGCATCTTTGTCTTTTCGCCGCACTCGAAGAACGCCGCGCGAAGCTCGGTCGACCCGTAACCCTCGATGATCTTGACGTCGGGGGAGCCGATCGTGGCGAACTGCTCCTTGAGCTTGTCCCTGTACTCGTCCGAGAGCGGCTCCGCGGCCATAACCGCGTACTTGACCGGGTCGGGCTTCGGCACGCCCATCTCGATCATCTGCGCGGCGGTCTTGAGCCAGTAGGTCATGTAAGACGGAATGGCGATGTACATATCAAAAGGCATTATGCCCGCTATGACGACCTGCTTCTCCGTTGGGATAGCCTTGCCGCCACAAGTGTGGAACATACTGAGGCCGTTGTCGACCATGAACTCCGCGAAGCACACCTGGAAATACGCCAGGTGCGGCAGCGCCGGGAACATGTTGAAGCCCCTCATCGTGGGCTCCCAGCCAAACAGGTACAGCATCGACGCGATATGCGGCATGACGTTCTTGATGTCGTGGTATGTGTATGTAGCCATGCTCGGGAGGCCGGTGGTCCCACCACTCATGTGGAAGTGTATCGGGTTCCACTCACCGGCTGCGGTCTGCTTCACCCTGTCCATGAAAGACCGTGGCTGGCCGTAGACGTCGCGCAGGTACTTGGTGGTCAGAGTCTTCCAGACGTAGCCGAGCTCCTTGGTGCGGGACAGCTCCTCGATATCGTAAGTCGAGCCCTCCAGCTTGGGCTGGAGGATAAATGCCTTCTGGTCTGCGGCGGTGTCCTCTTTTGTGGTGATCGGAATCCGGCGCAGGTCGTCGTATGACCTGAGCTTGTCGGGATCGATATTGTTCTCTTTGAAGACCTTCCTGTAGTACGGATGATACGGGTACACGTAATCTTTGATGTACTTGAAGAGCTTCGCCAGGGAGTATTCCCTCTGTTCCTCGGGAGTCCACTCATAAGACAATGCCATGCCGGTTCACCCCTTGAATCGATAGTGCCACTTCCCAAAAAACACCGACAACAAATCATATTAGCGCAAGCAAGATTAGGCAAGTTCCTCGACCCACCGGTCAATCCCCACTTCACACTCGATCTACGGTGGATGAAAGCGATAGTTGACCTCTGCGTACGGGCCTTGAGAGACACGGCTCAAGAAATAATCGCGCAAAGCGGTGTTTGACCCTCGTTTGCTTGGTATCCCAGGCCCCCTAGAGGAGCTCGAGGATGACCATGGGGGCGTTGTCACCCTGGCGAGGGCCGAGCTTGAGGATGCGGGTGTAGCCGCCGTTGCGGTCGAGATATCGCGGGGCGACCTCGGCGAAAAGGCGGTGCACCACATCGCGGTCGTTGATGACCTTGAGCGCCTCGCGGCGCGCCGCAACGTCGCCCTTCTTACCGTAGGTGACGAGCCGCTCGACGACCGGCTTCGCCATTTTGGCCCGGGTCTCAGTCGTAGTGATCCTCCCATGTATGATGACCTCGCGCGCGAGGTTCGAGAGTATCGCCTTCTGGTGCGACGCGCTACCGCCCAGTCTTGGTCCTTTTTTCGGTCTAGGCATCTAATTCACCAACCCTACTCCGGTGACTTGAGTGACAGGCCGCGAGCCTGCAGTTTTTCTTTGATGAGCTCCACGGTCTTGGCGCCCAGGTTTCTTATCCCCAGCAGCTCCTCCTCGGGGTGGCTGACCAGGTCCGCGAGCGTTTCGATCTTCGCGCGTTGCAGGCAGTTGTAAGCCCGAACGTTCAGGTCGAGCTCGCTGATGCTTGTGTCCAGGCCGGCGGCGGCGACTGCCTCTGTCGGCTCGAAGACGTCAATGAGTCCGGCCTCCTCCGCCAGGTTCGCGAGCAGGCTGACGTGCTCTATCAGTATCCGTGCCCCCTGGCTGACAATTTCGTCGGGCTTGAGGCTCCCGTCGGTGCGGACCATCAGCGTCAGCTTGTCGAAGTCGGTACGCTGTCCGACGCGAGTGTACTCGACCTTGAAGGTCACATTGGTCACGGGCGAGAAGACGGAATCCACTGGGATGACCCCGATGGGATCCCCTTCCCTCTCGTTCTCCTCGGCGGAGGCGTAGCCGCGCCCCTTCTCGACTGTCATCTCGATCTCGAGCTTGCCCTTCTTGGTCAGGGTCGCGATATGATGCTCGGGGTTGACGACCTGGATGTTGGACGGAGCCTCGATATCCGCGGCCGTGACCTCTCCGGGCTTGGTTACCTTGAGCTTGACCATGGTCGGCTCTTCACCGTCCATTTGCAGAACGAGCTCCTTGATGTTCAGAAGCATCTCGATGGTGTCCTCGCGAACACCCTCGATCGCCGAGTACTCGTGCTGGGCCCCGACGACCCTAACGGATGTCACGGCTGTGCCCGGGATGGACGAGAGCAGAATGCGCCTCATCGAGTTCCCGAGCGTATGGCCGAGGCCGCGCTCGAGTGGCTCGATAACAAAAACGCCTTCCGTATCGTTCAGGTCGAGCACCTTTATCTGGGGCTTCTGGATTCCTAGCAAAAGACCACCCTCCGTTGTCTTTTATTTAAACTGGATGCCGCTATTATCGCGAGTATAGCTCTACGATCATCTCGTCCCTGATGGGGACGTCCACGCTCTGGCCAATGGGTCTCTCGACTACGACCGCGGATAGTTTCTTGCGGTCAACTTCGAGCCAGGATACCTGTTCCCTCTGGAAGCTTTCCAGGGCCGCCTTGAAGACGGGACTCTCTTTGCTGGACTGCTTCACCGAGATCGTATCGCCCTGTTTTGTCTGGTACGACGGGATGTCCACCTTGCGCCCGTTCACGGTTATGTGGCCGTGTGCGACCAGCTGCCTCGCCTGCTTGCGGCTGACGGCGAAGCCCGCGCGGTATGCCACGTTGTCCAGACGGCTCTCAAGTATGCGGATGAGGTTTTCGCCCGTGCGCCCCTTTTCACGGATCGCCTGCCTGTAGTACGCGCGGAACTGCTTCTCCAGGACGCCGTACACGCGACGCGCCTTTTGCTTCTCCCGGAGCTGCATCAGATAGTCGGTCTCTTTGACGCGGCGCCTGCCATGCTGGCCCGGGGGATACGCGCGCCTCTCGACAGAGCACCTGTCGGTCAGGCACCGGTCACCTTTCAGAAAGAGCTTGGTCCTCTCCCTGCGGCATTGCTTGCAAACTGATCCGGTGTATCTTGCCATAATAGCGCTCGGGCTCTTTCGCCCTATACTCTCCTTTTCTTCTTCGGCCGGCACCCGTTATGCGGGACCGGTGTGACGTCCTTGATAGATCCGACCTCCAGGCCGTTCGCCTGCAGAGTCCTTATTGCCGTCTCGCGGCCGGATCCCGGGCCTTTGACCCTGACCTCGACCTTTCGCATCCCATGCTCGGTGGCCTGCTTGGCAGCGGACTCGGCGGCCTGCTGGGCGGCGTATGGGGTGCTCTTGCGGGACCCCTTCATCCCAATGGTGCCGGCGCTCGCCCAGGCAACCGTGTTGCCCTCGGGGTCGGTGATATTGATTATTGTGTTGTTGAACGTTGCTTTGATGTGGACGACACCATTCGGCACGTTCTTCTTTACTTTCTTACGGCCTCTCGACTTGCCTTTACTTGGCCTGGGCACTCTCGCTCCTCCTTAGAAACCTTGTTAACGGCCGGCCTGCTGCTGCCGCTGCTTCTTCTTGATACCCACCTGCGGCCTCGGCCCTTTGCGGGTCCGAGCGTTGGTGTGAGTGCGCTGCCCGCGTACGGGAAGCCCGCGGCGATGCCGCAGGCCGCGGTAGCAGCCGATCTCCATTAGCCGCTTGATGTTCTGCGAACGCTCCCTGCGCAGATCTCCCTCGATCTGGAAGTTGGCGTCGATGAACTCCCTCAGGCGCACGACCTCTTCGTCTGTCAGGTCTCGCACCTTGGTGATGGGATCAACGCTCGCCCCCACGCACGCCTTGCGCGCGCTGGTGCGGCCGACCCCATAGATATATGTGAGGGCGATCTCGACCTGCTTTTCCCTGGGAAGGTCTATACCCGCGATTCTAGCCAAGCTTCTGCCTCCGTATTACTTGCCCTGCCGCTGCTTGTGGCGGGGGTTGCTGCAGATCACCATTACTTTGCCGTGCCTGCGAATCAGCTTGCACTTGTCGCACATCTTCTTCACTGATGGCCTAACTTTCATTTCCGTTCCTTAAGCTCAAGTACCTTACTTGTAGCGGTACGTTATCCTTCCACGGCTCAGGTCGTACGGCGACAGCTCGACCGTAACGCGGTCGCCAGGCAATATCCGGATGTAGTGCATCCGCATCTTGCCGGATATGTGCGCCAACACCTTGTGACCGTTATCCAACTCGACCCTGAACATCGCGTTGGGCAGCGGTTCCAAGACGGTGCCCTCTACCTCTATGGCTTCTTCTTTTGGTGCCAAACCTGCTTGTTTCCCTCCTGAAGACACACGAAAAAATATCTTACCCCAGCCGGCCCGGTTTTTCCAGTTCTACACCCCTGCCGTCGATGACGGTTAGCACGTCCGGGCCGTCCTCCGTCACTGCTATCGTATGCTCGAAGTGCGCCGATAGCCTTCCGTCCTTCGTGTTGACGGGCCAGCAATCCGCGGACGCCGACACCTCGTGGGTGCCCATGTTGACCATGGGCTCCAGGGCGAAGACCATCCCCGGCTTGAGCACCGGGCCCGTGCCTCGTACGCCGTAATTCGGTATCGGTGGGTCCTCGTGCATCCGGGTGCCTATCCCGTGCCCGACAAACCTGCGCACCACGTTGAAACCCTCGGCCTCGGCGACCGCCTGCACCGCCTGGGAGACATCACCCAGCCTGTTGCCGGACCTGCACACGACTATCCCGGCCTCGAGCGCGTGCTTCGTCACATCCAGAAGTTTCTGTACCTCGGGCGCTGCCGTTCCAATCACGACGGACACGGCCGCGTCTCCGAAGTAGCCGTCCAGCTCAACGCCGGTGTCTACGCTCAGCAGGTCGCCATCGCTCAGCGGCCTTTCGCTCGGGATGCCGTGTACGACCTCGGAGTTGACGGACGTACACAACGTCGCCGGGAACGGGCCACACTTGACGAACTCCGGCTGGTAGCCCTTGAACGCGGGCACCGCGCCTGCTGCTCGAATCATCTTTTCGGCCACCACATCGAGCTGCAGTGTCGTGACCCCGACATCGGCCATTGCCAACACGGCATCGAGCACCTCTGCAACAAGACGGCCGGCCCGCCTCATCTTTTCGATCTCTTCCGACGACTTCAGTATTATCAAGCGCTCTCTGACTCCTCAGTCGCGCCGATGGCCTTGAATATCTGCTCGAAGACCTCGTCCGGCTTCAAAGCGCCGTTGATGTCCGCCAGCTTTCCCAATGGCCTGTAATAGCCGATAACGGGCTCGGTCTGATTTCTGTAGACATCGAGCCTGTTACGGACGGTATGTTCGTTGTCGTCGTCACGCAGGTACAACTCGCCGCCACACCCCGCACACTTGTCCCCGGCCTCCGAGGGGCTGAAAAGCACATGGTAATTCCCGCCACATTCGCGGCATACGCGCCTCCCAGTCAATCGCTTGACCAGCAGCTCCGGGTCGACCGCGATGTTGAGAACCAGATCGATCGACCTTCCGCTCTTCTCGAGGAAGGCATCGAGCGCCTCGGCCTGGTGCGTGTTGCGCGGGAAACCGTCTAGCATGAACCCGTCTCTTACATCATCCTGGGCCAGCCTCTCCTCGACCATGCCTACTACCACATCGTCGGGGACCAGCTTGCCGGCGTCCATATATTTCTTTGCCTCGAGCCCCATCGGGGTACCGTTCGACACGGCCGCCCTGAACATGTCACCCGTAGCGACGTGCGTCAGGCCGAACTCAGTTATTAGTTTCTCTGCCTGAGTTCCTTTTCCCGCACCGGGCGGTCCCAGCAGGACCAGGTTCATCCACGTTCTCCTACTTGCTCAGGAATCCTTCGTAATGTCGCATCTGCATCTGTGATTCGATCTGTTTCATAGTCTCGAGCGCGACCCCAACGATGATCAGGATCGCGGCGCCGCCGAACGGCACCTGGTTCGTGCCGAACTCCACGAATATTACCGCCGGAATCAGCGCGATCACCGCCAGGTACAGGGATCCGGGAAGGTTGATGCGGTTGACGACCTTGGCTATGTAGTTGGTGGTCGGCATACCCGGCCGAATGCCGGGAATGAACCCACCGTACTTCTTCAGGTTGTCGGCGAGCTCGAACGGGTCGAATATGATCGCCGTGTAGAAGTACGCGAAGAACACTATCAAGGCCGTGTATATGACGAAATAGAGGATCGATCCCTGAGAGAACCTGTTCGCGAACCCTTTCAGGGACGGGAAGAAGTTCGAGATTATGAGCGGGAACGTGATAACCGACGACGCGAAGATGATCGGGATGACGCCTGAGGTATTCACCTTTACCGGGATGTAAGTGCTCGCGCCGGAGTACATCTTGCGGCCGCGCACCTGTTTCGCGTACTGGACGGGGATGCGCCGTTCCCCCTGTTCGATATATACAACACCGACGATTATGCCCAACGCCACCACGACGAGCAATATCAGCAGGGCGGGTTGCTTTTGATAGACGGTCTTGATCAGAGTATTTATCTCGGTCGGAAGCCCGGCGATGATGCTCGCGAAGATAAGTATCGACATGCCATTGCCTACGCCGCGGTCGGTGATGAGCTCGCCGAACCACATGAGAAGCGCCATGCCCGCCACAAGTGTGAGCGTTATCAGGCACGCTTTCGCGAAAGTCAACTTCGGCAGTATGTTTGTCGTACTGCTGCCCGTGCTGAACGACACGATAAGCGCCGCCGACTGCATAAGTGCGAGGGCCAGCGTCATATACCTTGTTATCTGCGTGATCTTCTTGCGACCGACTTCTCCTTCTTCGTGCCACTCCTTGATCTTCGGTATGACCGCCGACAGGAGCTCCATGATGATCGAGGCCGTAATGTACGGCATTATGCCGAGCCCGAATATCGCCATTCGCGATAGCCCGCCACCCGTGAACACGTTCAAGAACTTGAGGAGGCCGGCGCCGCTCGACGAAAACTGCTTCGCCAGATTGTCCAGGCTGACCCCCGGAGCCGGGATGAAGCAACCCACCCGGTACAGTGAGAGGATCAGAAAGGTGAAGAGGATCTTGTTCCTCAAGTCCGGGATTTTGAAAGCATCCCGGAACCCGGACAGTATCCGCAAGCTATATCACCTCTGCAGTGCCCCCGGCCGCCTCGATCTTTTCGCGCGCCGACCTCGTGAACGCGTGCGCCCGGACGGTGAGGCTCGTGTTGAGATCTCCGTCGCCAAGGATCTTTACGCTCTCGCGCTCTTTCCTGATGAGGCCCGCCTGCGCCAGTGATGCCGGATCGATGACCTGCCCTTTTTCGAAGCGCTCGAGGTCACACACGTTTACAACCGCGTATACCTTGCGGTTCCTGGGGGTGAAACCTCCGAGCTTGGGCACCCTGCGCATGAGGGGCATCTGCCCACCCTCGAACCCCGGCTTTCTATGAGAACCAGAGCGTGCGTTCTGCCCTTTATGGCCGCGCCCCGAAGTCTGACCGTGGCCGGAGCTGTCCCCGCGGCCGATTCGTTTACGGTCTTTTCTCGAGCCCGGAGCGGGCTGTAAGTTGTGCAGGCGTATTGGGTCGTGTTCTTCCATTTGCTGCTATCCCTGGTCCTTAGCGCCTTTGCGCTGCTTATCGCCGACAGGTATTTCCTCTACCTCGACGAGGTGCTTCACTTTGAAGATCATCCCCCTGATCTCGGGGCGGTCCTCTTTCTCCACCGTGTGCCCGATCCTCTTCAGGCCGAGAGCCCTGACAGTCCCACGCTGATCGGCGGGACGGCCGACGAGGCCTTTCCTGAGGGTGACCTTAAGCCTGGAGCTCATCTGCGCGCCTCCCCCTGATTTCCTCGACGGTCTTGCCACGCATGCGCGCGACCTCGCGTGGGCTCCTCAGTGTCTGAAGCCCGTCAACCGTCGCCTTGATAACGTTCAGAGGGTTGTCCGACCCAAGGCTCTTGGTGAGGATATCCTTTATACCCGCGAGCTCCACGACGGGCCTGACGGCCCCGCCGGCGATGACCCCCGTGCCGGGGGAAGCCGGTTTGAGCAACACTCGAGCCGCGCCGAACTTGCCAGTAACCTGGTGGGTGATAGTGCCACCGGCCATCGCAACCTTGAACATGCTCTTCCTGGCCTTCTGTGCGCCCTTTTCAATGGCGAGCGGAACTTCTCTCGCCTTGCCGTAACCGACACCCACGTGCCCATGGCCGTCACCGACCACGACAAGCGCGGTGAACGAGAAACGGCGGCCGCCCTTAACGACCTTGGCCACCCTGTTGATGTGGACTACCTGCTCCTCGAGTTCGACTGTTTCCTGGACCTCTTCGTGGTCCATTCCACCTCCTAGAATTCTAGCCCGTTCTCTCGGGCGGAATCTGCGAGTGCCTTGATTCGCCCGTGATACTTATAGCCACCTCGGTCAAAAACGACCTTCTTGACGCCTTTCTCCGATGCCCTCTTTGCTATCGTCTCGCCGAGGAGCTTTGCGGTGTCGGTCTTGGTGCGCTTATCGCCACCATTTAACCCTTTTTCGAGGGAGGAAGCTGAAGCGATCGTCACGCCAGCGACATCGTCTATGACCTGGCATGACATGCCGTTATTGGCACGGAACACCGAGAGCCGGGGACGCTCAGCCGTACCGCTTATCTTCTTCCTGACGGTTTTCCGCCTGCGGTCCCTGCCCGTGGCTCTCTTGCGTACTACAAGCTTGCTCACTTTATCGCCTTCCCGACTTTCCTGCGGACATGCTCATCCCGGTACCTTATGCCCTTGCCCTTATACGGGTCCGGCTTGCGCAGGCTCCTGATCTCCGCCGCGACCTGTCCTACTGACTGCTTGTCGCAACCCCTCACGATGATGCGGGTCGGGACCGGGACCTCGAACTCGATCCCCGGCGGCGGATCGACCAGCCGCGGGTTTGAGTATCCGAGCTGAAGCTCGATCGACTTGTCCTTCAGCGCAGCCCTGTAGCCCACACCCTGTATCTCGAGCACCTTCTCGTAGCCCTCCGTCACGCCTTTCACCATGTTGGCGATGAGCGTTCGGTAAAGCCCGTGCACCGACCTGTCGTATGGCTCGTCGGTCTGCCGGGTGACGAGCACCTGGTCGCCCTCGAGAACCACAGTTACCCGGTCAGAAATGGCCTGCTCGAGCTCTCCCTTCGGGCCCTTGACCCGGACGAGGTTGCCCTCGATGACAACCGTCGCGCTCGCCGGGACGTCGATCGGCATCTTTCCAATGCGTGACATCAGACGTTCCTCTCAGCCGCTACCATACGTAGCACATCACTTCGCCCCCGACCCCGTTGGCGCCCGCCTCTTTCTCGGTCATGACGCCCTTGGAGGTCGAAAGTATGGCTATGCCCAGTCCGCCGAGAACGCGAGGCATACCGTCTTTCCTCGCATATACCCGGAGCCCGGGCGTGCTTATCCTTTTGATTCCTGTTATGACGCCCCTGCGGTCGGAGCGGTACTTCAGGTAGACCACTATTACGTCGAACTTTTCCTTTCGGACGACCTCGAACTTCTTGATGTAACCCTCGCTGTCGAGTATCCGGGCGATGTCCGCTTTTGTCTTCGACGCGGGGATCTCCACCCTGTCTTTCTTAGCGTTGCTCGCGTTTCTGATGCGGGTCAGCATATCCGCTATCGGATCGGTCATTGTCATCGAGTTGCCTCCCCTACCAGCTTGACTTCGTGACGCCCGGCAGCTCGCCCCTGTGAGCCAGCTCCCGGAGGCATATCCTGCACAACTGGAACTTGCGGAAGTAACCTCTCGGCCGTCCGCAACGCTTGCAGCGGTTGTAGTTGCGAGTCGAATACTTCGACTGCCTCTGCTGCTTGATTACCAGCGCCTTCTTTGCCAAAGGGTCCTCCTAGACCTTACTCAGCCTTGAACGGGAAGCCCAGCACCTCGAGCAGGGCCTCGCCTTCTTCATCGGTGTTCGCCGATGTCACAACTGTTATGTCCATACCACGGACCTTGTCTATCTTGTCGTAGTCGATCTCAGGGAAAATCAGCTGCTCGTCGAGGCCCAGACTGTAATTCCCGTTGCCGTCGAACGACTTGCGGGACAATCCCCTGAAGTCCCTTACCCTCGGAAGGGCAATCGAAAGCAGGCGGTCGATGAACTCGTACATCCTGTCTCCGCGGATCGTCACCTTGCACCCGACCGTCATCCCAGCTCTGAGCCTGAACCCGGCGACCGACCTCCTGGCCTTGATGATGACCGGCTTCTGCCCGGTGATGATCGCCAGGTCCGCCGCCGCGGCATCGACCACTTTGGGGTTCGTGGTGCCCTCGCCGACTCCCATGTTGACGCTGACCTTCTCGAGGCGCGGCACCTGGTAGCGGTTCTTGTAAGCGAACCTCTCCATCAGCTCCGGCACCATGTCTTCCTCGTATATAACCTTGAGACGAGGTGTGTACCCGTTGTCTTCCTGACTCTCTGCCATCAGAACTCCCGCTCGCACCGTTTGCAGATCCTGGTGAATGACTTTCCGCCAGAGCGCTGCCTGTTTATCCTCGTCGGCCGCTCGCATCCCGAGCAGACCAGCATCACGTTCGAAGCGTCCATCCACAGCTCCCAGTCGACGACCCCGCCCTGGGGATTGGCCTGGCTTGGTCGCATATGCTTCTTTGCCCGATTGATTCCCTCGACGACTATGCGCTTTTTGACCGGGTCCACCTTCAGGACCTTGCCGCGCTTACCGGCGTCTTTGCCCTTCGCGACCTGGACGGTGTCGCCCTTTCGTATATGAAGCTTCTTCATCTATGTTCAGCTCCTAAAGCACCTCTGGTGAAAGCGAGATTATCTTCATGAAGTTCTTTTGCCTGAGCTCCCTTGCCACAGGCCCGAAGATCCTTGTCCCCCTCGGGTTCATCTGGTTATCGATGAGGACTACCGCATTTTCATCGAACTTGATGTAGGTGCCGTCGGGACGCCTTTTTTCTTTCTTGGTCCTCACGACAACGGCTTTGACCACGTCGCCTTTCTTCACGGCGGAGCCGGGTATGGCTTCCTTGACCGTGCCGACGATGATATCGCCGATCGACGCGTACCGGCGGCCCGAGCCGCCCAGCACCTTGATGCACAGTACTTCCCTGGCCCCGGTGTTATCAGCTACTCTTACCCTCGTCTCTTGCTGGATCATCGTAAGTCTCCCGCGCCTATTTGGCCTTCTCGACTACAGAGACCAGCCGCCAGCGCTTCGTCTTTGACAAAGGCCTTGTCTCCATGACCTCTACCACATCGCCGACTCCGCACTGATTCTCTTCGTCGTGGGCGTACAATTTCGTGGTGCTCTTTATGGTCTTGCCGTAGAGGGGGTGCCGGACAAGCGTCTCCACCGCGACAACGATGGTCTTGTCCATGCCGTCCGAAACGACCTTTCCGACCCTCACCTTGCGAGACGCCCTTTTCGCCATTTTCTACCGCCTAAATGTCCTTCAGCTCTTCTTCTACTTCTTCTTCCAGTTCTTCCTCGGACTCGACCGCGACTCCAACGCGCTCTTCCGCCTCGGCTTCCAGTTCCTCCTCGATCTCCGCCTCTGTATCGGCTACCTCTTCGGGCTCCTCGAACTTGTATTCGGGCGCACCGAACGCCTCCTCGTTGATCGCGTATTTCCTCTCGGTCATAACCGTGCAGACCCTCGCGATATCCTGGCGGGCCTCTTTGATCTTCATTGGATTATCGAGCTGGCCCGTGGCGTGCTGGAAGCGCAGGTTGAACAGCGTCTCCTTCAGCTCGCGCAGCTTACCCTCGAGCTCGTCCTCGTCTAAAATTCTGAGGTCTCTTGCCTTCAGCATCTAAAACCCCCGTAACGTGGTTACTCTTCCCTCTTTACGAACCTGCACTTCATAGGCAGCTTGTGTGCCGCGAGGCGGATAGCCTCGCGCGCCACCGGTTCGCTGACTCCCGCGAGCTCGAACATGACCTTGCCCGGCTTCACCGGCGCAACCCAGTACTCGGGGTTGCCCTTCCCGCTTCCCATGCGCGTCTCCGCAGGCTTCTTTGAAATAGGCTTATGAGGGAAGATGTTTATCCACACCTTTCCGCTCCTCTTGATGTAGCGGGTCATCGCAACTCGGGCTGCCTCTATCTGGCGGGCGGTAACCCATGCAGGCTCCAGCGCCTGTAGCCCGTAATCGCCAAAGTTAACCTTGGTGCCTCCCTTGGCCTTGCCCTTCAGCCGGCCCCTCTGCACCTTCCTGTGCGGCGGTCTCTTAGGCTGGAGCATCTATTCCTTCTCCTCCGTCGTATCAGTCGAAGCAGCCGTCTCGGGTGGCGCGCTCTCTGTCACGCTTGCGGGCGCCGCGTTGTCGGCGGCCGGCTGGGCTTCGACTTCAGAACCAGACTCCACTTTTTCTTCCACGGCCTGTTTCGGCACGGCCTTGCCTTGTTGCGGCCTTGCCGCCTTCTCGGCGGGCCTCGGCGGCCTGGACGGCCTCTCGGGCCTCGGCGGCCTCGGCTTACCGGGCCGCCCGGAACCGAGTGACGGGGGCATTGCCCGCTCATCTTGCCGCTTCCCGGTGATGTCGCCCTTGTAGATCCAGACCTTGACGCCTATGCGACCAAACGTGGTCCTGGCTTCTATGAAACCGTAGTCGACGTCAGCGCGAAGCGTATGCAGGGGAACGCGTCCCTCGCGGTACCATTCGCGGCGGGCCATCTCAGCGCCTCCGAGCCGTCCGCTGCATTGAACCTTAATGCCCTGGGCTCCGAGCCTCATAGTGTTGCTGACGGCCTTCTTCATCGCCCTTCGGAAGGAGACCCTTCCGGATATCTGCTCGGCGATGTTCCGGGCCACGAGCGTGGCGTCCAGATCGGGCACCGGCACCTCGATAATGTTTATAGAGACGTCGCGCCCGCAGATCCCGATGAGATCGTCGCGGATCTTGTCCACTTCGCTGCCCTTTCGCCCGATGACGATCCCGGGCCTGGCGGTGTGGACGTCCACCGAGAGCTCTTTGGCTTTGCGCTCAATCTCGATCTTGGACAGGGCGGCGTTTGCGAGCCTGTCCGTCAGGTAACGCCGGATGTGTATGTCTTCCTGGACGAGGTCCGGGTATTCCTTGTCGGCTATCCAACGGGACTTCCAGTTATTGATTACCCCGAGCCTGAAGCCGTAAGGGTGTACTTTCTGGCCCACGTCAATCCTCGCTTTCCGACTTTTCTTCGTCGGGCTTGTCAGCGTCTGAATCCTCTTCTTCAGCCCCGGCCTCTTCGGCGGCCTCGTCGTCCGCTTCTTCCTCGGACTCTTCCTGCTCTTCAGTCGCCTCGGTCTCCTCCGCGGCCTTATCTTCGAGCTCGGGTACCTCTTCGGCCTCGGGCATCTCTTCTTCTTCGAGGTCATCCGCCATGACTTCCGGCTCCGCGGCCTTGGGCTTCGCCCGGCGCCTCAAGCGCCTGCGCTTGCCCTCCGCGCGCGGCTCGCGCTCATCGAGCACCAGCGTGATGTGACAGGTGCGCTTGTTTATCCGCGTGGCGCGTCCCATCGCTCGCGGGCGAAATCGCTTGAGCGTAGGCCCCTCGTCGCAATACGCTTTTGAGACGAACAGCTCGTCGGCATCTAGCCCATTGTTGTGCTCCGCGTTGGCGATGGCCGCGTTCAGAACCTTAGAGACTTCCCTGGCCGCGGCCCTGGGTGAGTAATCGAGGATCTGCTGCGCCTCGGCCACGTCCTTGCCGCGAACGAGGTCTACGACAAGCCTCACCTTGCGGGCGCTTATTCTTATGTACTTCGCGCTAGCTTTGGTCTCCACGTGTTAGTCCTTCCGGGCTACTTTATGCGTGCCCGCTTCTCCTTCGCCAGCTTACCGCCGTGGCTCCGGAATGTGCGGGACGGCGAAAACTCTCCGAGCTTGTGGCCCACCATGCTTTCCGTGATATACACGGGCACGTGCTTCTTGCCGTCGTGCACGGCTATGGTGTGCCCCACCATCTCCGGGAAGATCGTGCTCTTACGCGACCACGTCTTGAGCACCATTTTCTCGTTTCGGCGGTTGAGATCGACGATTCGCGCCAACAGCTTCTCGTCGACATACGGGCCCTTCTTGAGTGAACGGGACATTTACTTCTGTCTCCTGGTCCTCACGATGTACTTGCTCGATTGCTTTTTCTTGTCGCGGGTCCTGTAGCCGAGTGTCGGCTTGCCCCACGGTGTCACCGGATGGCGACCACATTTTGACTTGCCCTCGCCACCGCCGTGCGGGTGGTCGACCGGGTTCATCGCCGCGCCACGCGTCTGAGGCCTGATGCCACGGTGCCTGGAGGCACCAGCCTTACCGATGCGGATGAGCTCATGCTCCGTGTTGCCCACAACACCTATGGTTGCCCGGCATTCGTTGTGAACCCTTCGGACCTCACCTGACGGTAGCCTCAGGTTCACGAAGCCGCCTTCGCGGGCCATGATCTGGGCCGACGTGCCGGCCGATCTCACTATCTTCGCTCCGCCACCAGGGTTGAGCTCGACGGCGTGCACTATGGTACCCAACGGAATGATCCCAAGCTGCATCGCGTTACCCGGTTTCACGTCAGCACCGGATCCCGAGACCACGGTATCCCCGACCGACAGGTCATTTGGGCAGAGAATATATCGCTTCTCTCCGTCCCTGTAGTTGAGGAGAGCGATCCTCGCGGAGCGGTTGGGGTCGTACTCGATCTCGGCGACCCTCGCCGGAATGCCATCTTTGTCTCTCTTGAAGTCGATGACACGGTACTTACGCTTGGCCCCGCCACCCCTGTGCCGGGACGTCTTCCTGCCGTAGGAGTTGCGCCCGCCCGTCTTCGTCAGGGGCTCAGTCAGCGACTTCTCGGGCTTGTCGCGCGTTATCTCGGAAAAGTCCGATACCGTTGCGAACCTTCTGCCCGGAGACGTCGGCTTGTATTTCTTTACGCTCATTTAATCACCCGCTACTTAACGGCTCTCAAAAAACTCTATCTTGTCACCCTCGGCGAGCGTGACGATCGCTTTCTTTCCCCTGGCCGTACGGCCGACCGTGGCACCCCTGCGCCGTGGCTTGCCCTTGGTGCGAAGGGTGCTTACGCCAGTCACCTTGACGTCAAAGACGTACTCTACGGCGTCCTTTATCTCGGATTTGTTGCACCGGGGGTCCACCATGAAGGTGTACTGACCCATGTCTATCGCAGCGTAACTTTTCTCGCTGATTATCGGGTAAAGGATGACATCATGCGGATCCTTCATCGTCACCTTCCCCCTGCAGCCGGTCGAGAGCACCCTTTAGGAAGAGGAAGCTGTCGAATCTCAACAGGTCGTAAGTATTTAGCTCTTTATGCAGGTAGGTCTCGACGTTCACCAGGTTCCGGAACGACTTCTCGACGTTGAGGTCGTCGTCGGCCACAACCAGCATCACGCGGCCTCCGAGTTCCAGCTTGGAGATTATCTCCGCCCCGGTCCTGGTGCTGGGTACGTCCAGCTCAAAATCCTCGAGTACGGTGATGCGCTCGGTCCTCGCGGCCTCGGAAAGCGCGGAGCGGAATGCGAGCCTCCTGACTTTCTTCGGGACCCGGAACGAATAGTCGCGGGGCTTGGGGCCGAAAACGGTCCCGCCTCCCCTCCAGATCGGGGACCTGGAGCTGCCGGCGCGCGCACGGCCCGTGCCTTTCTGGCGCCACGGCTTGGCTCCGCCGCCCCTGACTTCGCTGCGGACCTTCGTCGAGGATGTACCCGCCCTTGCCGCGGCCCTCTGCATGCGCACCACCTGGTGCATGGCATGCCGGTTCGGCTCGATCCCGAACAGCTCATCGATGAGCTCTACATCGCCGACCTTCTTGCCATCTACGTTCTTGAGAGCGACTTTCACCGATATCACCGCTTGCCTGTCTTCTTCTTGGTCTTTACCGACTCGCGAATCACAACGACCGTGCCCTTGGCGCCGGGAACGGCGCCCTTGATCAGCAGGAGGTCCTTGTCGCGGTCGACCCCGACCACCAGCAGGTTCTGCACTGTCACGCGATCGCCACCCATCCGGCCCGGCATCTTCTTGCCTTTGAACACGCGGGACGGGGTGGCGCACTGTCCGATCGATCCGGGGGCGCGATGGAATCTTGAGCCGTGCGCGGCGGGGCCTCCAGCGAAGTTCCACCGCTTAATGACTCCGGCGAAACCCTTGCCCTTGCTTACGCCGGTGACGTCCGCGTGGTCTCCCTCTTCGAAGATGTCCACCCTGATCTTCTGCCCCCGCTTGTACGCGGCCGGGTCTAGCGGAAGCTCAGCCAGGAAACGCAGCGGCCCGCTGTTGGCCTTCTTGGCGTGGCCCTTCTCAGGGAGATTGGCCCTCTCGGGCTTCTTCTCGCCGAATCCGAGCTGCACGGCCTCATAGCCGTCTTTTTCTTCCAACTTGAGCTGCGTGACGACACACGGACCGGCCTTTATGACCGTGACCGGTATCATCAGGTCGTTCTTGAAGACCTGTGTCATGCCCAGCTTCTCACCTATTATCGCCTTTTCCATAACGCCAATCCTCTCGAGACCCCCGCAAACTTGTGCGCGAGGATGCTTAGAGCTTGATCTCTATGTCCACACCGGCTGGGAGGTCCATTCCCATGAGGGCGTCCACCGTAGCCGGGGTAGGTTCGATTATGTCAATTAGCCGCTTATGCGTTCTGATCTCGAAATGCTCACGGGAGTCTTTATCCACGTGAGGCGACCGAATCACGCAGTAAACGTTTTTTTCGGTTGGCAGCGGCACCGGGCCGGATATTCCAGCGCCGGTCTTCTTGGCAGTCTCCACTATCATCCTTGCTGACTGGTCGATGATCTCGTGGTCATATGCCTTCAGCCTTATCCGAATCTTTTCTCTGCTCACTCGTGTCCCTCTTCCGCCGGGCGCATACGCGCCAAAAGCCCGCGACCCCGCGTATGTCGAAAATTTTTCCTACCGTTCTATCTTGATGACCCTGCCGGCGCCGACGGTCCTGCCACCCTCGCGGATGGTAAAGCGCTGTCCTTCGTCCATGGCTATCGGTGTGATGAGCTCCACGTCCATCTCCG
>Ga0182021_10002497_pt1 | contig 21473 bp, 16 predicted proteins | sample 612E3MmetaG_FD_120493 | JGI IMG/M metagenome (GOLD analysis project Ga0182021, IMG submission 120493) | Permafrost microbial communities from Stordalen Mire, Sweden - 612E3M metaG (Illumina Assembly) | ecosystem: Environmental > Terrestrial > Soil > Wetlands > Permafrost | place: Sweden... | reverse complement strand
TTCGGCAGGGGTTTTCGTGCCCCGTACTTCGGCGCCAAATGGGTCGCGTCCGCGATTGCCAACAGTCCAAAGGCCAAAGGTAAACTTATGTTCGGGTTTAGGTTGATATGTTGTCATTCATTTCCTGTTCTTCGATATTAGACATCAAATTCAGCCTAAAGGGATTGTTGAGTGACTTATGCAAATGTACCGAAATTGTCTAAAAATATTTATTTGCGATGCGTCTTGAAATAGACGTCGAGGTAAACTGCTGCGACCAGAATGATCGCTTTTACCACGTATTGCCACGCTGGTGCGACATTCAGCATTTGCAGGCCGGTGGTCAAGCTGGCGATGACCAAAGCACCGATTAAGACACCGGGGATTGTACCAACACCGCCCAGTGGAGAAGTACCGCCCAAAATACAAGCGGCGATAACGTCCAACTCATAACCTGTACCAGCAGCAATGGTGCCATATCCAACATAGGAGGCCAATACAATGCCTGCCAGACCGGCAAAGCCGCCCATCACCATAAATATCTTGAAGAGTAGCTTTTTGGTATCAATACCAGAAAGTCGGGCTGCTTCATTGTTGCCGCCATAGGCGTAGGTGTATCTACCAAAACGGGTATTATTCACTACGAATGCCATGATCACTGCTGCAACCGCCAGGATCATTACGGGTACGGGGATGCCTTTGTAACTATTGACGCTAAAAACATAGGCGAGGATAACAAGTACGATCACACCCACAGTAATTAGGTCAAGGTAGAGGGGTCGGACCTGAAAACCATATTTTAGTTTACTGCGTCGGCCGCTGAACATGTTCCAAAGCAGAGCGGCAACGATAATTACGAATATTCCCCAACCCCAGACGGGCGGGATATATCCCTGGCCGATAGTGGAAAACACCGGCTGATTTGCCGCAATGGTTTTGCCTTGAGTGACCAGTAACAGCAACCCGTTGAATAACCACTGGCCGCCCAATGTTACTATGAATGAAGGCAGTTTCCCAAAGGCGATGATAGAACCCTGGAGAGCGCCAAACAGTAGGCCAACTATAAGACCGCAAATTACTGAAAGTATGGCTGGCAAAACTACTTGATTTGGCAAGAGCGTGTACCAAATATTGAATTGCAAATAGGCTACTACGACAGATACGAAACCTGCCAGTTTACCTACTGAAAGATCAATGCCCCCGGTAAGAATTACCAGCAACATACCAAGAGACATTAAGGAAGTGACGCTCATCTGGCGGAAGAGATTCGAGATATTTTGCGAACCCAGATAGCTGCCTTTTGTCAAGACATAAAAGATTGCCCAAATGATCACAACTGCAAAAATGAGAATAAAAGATTGGATGTTGCGTCCGATACCTCTTTGAAACCGAGCTCTAAAAGACTCATTCTGGTCTTCTGCAGGTTTTGAAATGTTCACGGGATACCTCACTTTTTCTTTTGTTAGTTTTATATGACGGCCACACCGGTGGCTAAAGCCATTATGTGTTCTTTATCAGCATCTTTGCCCGATAAAGTAACCGTTGAATGCCCCCGGCACATTACCATGATCCGGTCGCTCATGCCCATCACTTCTTCCAGATCACTTGAGATCATGATAATCGCCACGCCATTTTCAGCCAGGTCATTCATCAACTTATAAATTTCGTATTTTGCCCCGACATCGATACCCCGGGTTGGATCATCCATGATCAGAACTTTCGGCTTGGAAAGAAGCCATTTAGAAATAACCACTTTTTGTTGATTGCCGCCCGATAAAGTTTCAGCCAGCACGTCAAGGTTGGGAGCTTTGATTGTCAGGCTTTTGGCCTGTTTCATGCAGGCTTTCGTTTCTTCATAAGAGTTGATTGCAAGGCCCCTCGTGAATAGATTTAGATTTGGTAAAGAAATATTCCTCAGGATCGATTGGATCATAATCAGACCCATCTTTTTCCGATCCTCTGGAACCAAACTCAGGCCAGAATTAATCGCTTCGCGAGCGCTTGTTGGTTTGATGTCTTTTCCATCTAAATAGATACTGCCGTTGACGATTTTTGCATATTCACCGAAAAGGGTCATTACCAATTCGGTGCGACCCGAACCCATCAATCCGGCAATACCAAGAATTTCGCCCTTGTGTACATTAAAACTTACACCATTTAAAACTTTACGATCCGGTACAAACGGATCGGCCGCTTCAAGGTCTTTAACCTCAAAGATAACCTCCCCTGGTTTGCGGTCTCCTTTTGGAAAACGCTCTTTCATTTCACGACCAACCATATATTTGATCAGGATATTCTGATCCAGGTCACCAATGGGTTGCGTGGTGATGACTTTACCATCGCGCATCACCGTCACCTGATCTGTGATCATAAAAAATTCTTCCAACCGGTGAGAAATATAAATACAAGTGATGCCATGCTTTTTAAGTGTTCTCAGAATTTCCATCAGTTTTTCAACTTCACCTTTACTGAGAGCACTGGTTGGTTCATCCAAAATCAATACTTTTGCGTTTTCTGAGAGTGCTTTGGCAATTTCCACCATTTGCATTTTACCGACACCCAGATCATTTACTGTTGCTCTGGGGTCAACGTCCAATTGATACTGGGTTAAAATTGCCTGTGTATCGGCATATAATTTATTCCAATTGATCCCCCCATGTTCCACAGGTTCCTTACCAAGAAAAACATTTTCTCCAACCGTTCTGGTTGGAACGAGTGTTAATTCCTGATATACAATCGCAATTCCCTTTTTTCCGGCCTCTTGAATGGAACTGTCGCCCAGTTTTAATTCTTCGCCCCCGTAAATGACAGTACCTTCATAAGTATCATGGGGATAAACACCCGACAAGATCTTTACTAATGTAGATTTGCCCGCCCCATTTTCTCCGCAGAGGCCGTGAATCTCACCGCGACGAATGTTGAAAGATACATCATTCAGGGCCACTACACCTGGGAATTGCTTGGTTACATGCTGAAATTCGAGTATGTTTTCAGTATCCATGCGTACTCCATTGGCGTACTTGTGCGGGAATTTAATAGCTCGGCAAGTAAGCCCTATAAAAGAAATAATTACTATTATTTGTGAAAAAAAGTATCTGTTGTTTCTACCATTTTATTGATCGAGCAGAGAAATACTTTTTATCTTCAACGATAATCTTGCTTAAATCATCTTGCCATGCTGTGGAGATAAAAAATGTCCGTGATTTGGAATATATGATTTGGCAGGCAAGCTAAAATTCACAGCAAAGGGTTTCATTTTGAGGAGTTCATCTTTTAGATAATTCTAAAACTTCCCGACCCCCGGAATGAGGGCCGAGAAGTTTATTTAACTAAATAACTTTATGGTTTCTTCGGTAATTGGGCCGTAGGAACATTGCGATAGACATTGTCGTAAGTTTGGAAACCGCTCTTGACAACTACATCATAGACGTTGTCTTTAGTCACTTCAACAACCGGGAGGAAGAGGGACTGAACATTGCCAGTCTTGGTCTTGTCGTTGGTTAATTCTGCTAAAGTGGAGGATTTCAGTCCGAAGCTATCAAGCGGTTTATTCGTAACAAGAGCTTCAATCAAACTGACAGCCTTTGGAGCCAGCAAACGAGTGTCTTTGAAAACAGTTACAGTTAGTCCACCTAAAACGATACTGTTACAGCCATCGGCGGTGGCATCCTGACCAGAGATAGGCACACTTACACCCTGTGCCTTCATAGCCTGTAATTCACCCAGAGCTGTTCCATCATTGGAGGCAACTACTGCATCGATCTTGTTTCCCTGAGCTGTGAGGATGTTTTCCATCATTTGCTCAGCCTTGGTTGCATCCCAGTTATCCACCCACTGATCGGCAACAACTTTAATAATACCGGAATCAATGTAGGGTTGGAGACCTTCCATTTGTCCAGCGCGGAACAGAACGGCATTATTATCGGTAGGAGATCCACCAGAAAGAACCATTTTTACGGGGTTGTCTTTGGTCCATTTGGTGCTGCCAGGAATACCAAGTGCTTTTAAAACGCCGTCAGATTGGGCTTTGCCTACTTCGACATTATCGAAGGAGAGGTAAGCGGAGATTTTGTCGGTCTTGATCAAACGGTCATAGGCAATTACAAAAACGCCGGCTGCTGCTGCTTTTTCTACTGATGTAACTGCTGCGTCGCCATCTTCAGCGATAACGATCAAACCTTTTACGCCCTGAGCGACCATATTGTCGATCTGGTCATTCTGCAGTTTTACATCGTGATCTGCTTCCTGGGAAATTACTTCATAGCCATCTTTCTGGAGTAATTGAACCATCTGAGCATTCTCGACTGGCCATCGTTCGGTGGCGAAATCGGAGAAGGAAATACCAATTTTTACCTTGCCGCTAGTGGCGGGTGCTGTTGTGGCTGCAGGTGCCGTTGTGGCAGCAGCTACGGGGGCGGCAGTTGTGGCAGCGGGGGCGGCAGTTGTTGCTGCGGGTGCTGCACAAGCGCTGAGGCCAGAAGTAATCATTACAACGGCCATAATGAGAAGGAACGTTCGCATTAATTTGCTTTTCATTTCTTGTTCTCCCTTAGAGTAAAATAATTGGAACCTGGTTGAAAATCGACGTAAATATATTGGATCTCATTTTCTTTTGTTTTTTACTTATCGGTGCCTCCCTTCACAAAAAAAAGGATAATTAGCCCCCCCTCTGGATTGTAATTTGCTTAAAATTTCAAAAAACTGGTTCACGCAATATTTCATCAAGCACAAGAGCGATTGCGCCCATAACACAGGCATCAGCACCATGTGCTGATGGGATAATTCTAAGGTGTTCTTTACCAGGTGCAAGCGTATTGGCCGAAACAACACGCTCGATATCTTCCAAAATAAAGGAACTGGCATTATTGAGCGCACCACCTAAAACAATCACTTCGACATTCAATAGATTCACAAGATTGGCAATGCCAATTCCCAAATAAAAAGCCACTTTTGCAAGGGCATCCATTGAGGTTTGATCTCCCATTTTGGCAGCTTGAACGACATCGTCAAAAACGATATTTTGGATATCACCTTTCACCATATCATTCAAAATTGATTTTGCTCCGGCAGTTAAAGAGTGCTGTACGCGTTGTTCAACGGCGTGGGGACCAACAAATGTTTCCCAACAGCCGCGCTTTCCGCAGCCGCAAAGGTCACCATTGACGTCCAATATCATGTGCCCGACTTCACCAGCATAGCCAAACATCCCCCTGAAAAGTTTCCCACCAATTACAAATCCACCACCTAATCCAACACCTGTGTTAAGATAAATAAAATTCTTTACATTGCGAACCGCACCAAAATAATATTCGCCCAAAGCGGCAGCATTGGCATCATTTTCTACATAGATCGGACAATCAAAATATTTTGCTAAAACATCGCGAATAGGCACATTTACCCAATGTAAGTTTGGAGCAATACGTAACAAACCGCTGGAAACATCTACCAACCCGGGTATTCCAACTCCAACACCAAGCAAGTGGGATTGGCGATCCTGAATAATGGCAGAAGCTATTTTCGCAAGGTGAGAGACCTTCTGCATGATCTCTTCCTGGCCGATTTCGGGGTTAGTGGATTGTTTTTGACGCCAAACTACATTTACGGCAAAATCAGTAATTAAAAATTCAATATAATCTACACCGATTTCAATCCCTAAAGCGCATCCCCCCTCGGGATTTATTTCCAACAAACGACCCGGGCGGCCCGTGCTTGATTGAATAAGATCTGTTTCCCGAATCAAATTATCTTGAATTAATTCACCAATAATTGCCGAAACCGTACTTGGATTTAACCCGGTTTCGGTCGCTAAACGTGCCCGAGAAAGAGTAGGGTTTGTGCGAAAAACCTGCAGAATAATTGCGCGGTTCATTTTCCGTACCCACACCTGATCGGCTGTATTGCTGGTAGCTGACAATGGATCACCTGAATTGGCGAAGTTATTGAATTAGTTTATTGGAGCAATAAACTAATTAACATTATATATAGTTTTTTTAAAAAATCAATATCCTGTTTTTGCTTTTTTCGTTTTGGTATTTCCAATTTTGCTTGTAGGTTGTTATCTTTCGATGACGAAGGAAAATAGGTTCTTAAACCTGGAGAATTCTACCTGAAAGCAGGCAGGTGCTTACCTGGAAAACGGGGTCAGGAATTGGGAGCGTCTAAACTATTTCAGGCGGTGTTTGAAGTTAAATCGAAAAAAAGTTTGATACCCCAACACAAAAAGTTGCAGTAAATGGAGAATCCAAAATATTCATGGGCACACTTTTTTTTGGCTGCCTAAAAAGACAACTTTTTCTAAACAGGTTTTAGGTTGTCGGGTGACGGAAGCAAGGATTTACCGGTAATTATTACAATAAATAATATATTCGTAAATGTTGAAAATGAATTTGGATTAAAATATTAGGCAGCTCTTTTTTAGATGGAAATTACCAAAATCGTTTTGTTCTTTCTGATGCGTTATGCGAATATTCAGGATCGTCACGTTTGTGCCGAAAAGTGCTCAGACGTCAATTATTTAGCGAAAGTATTGACGAGGGTTGAGGCTTTGGCAGCCAACGCAACTTTACAGGAAAAGGTGATATGAGATATCTTCTTGGTATTGATCTGGGTACACAAAGCGCAAAAGTGCTTCTGTTAAGTGAGGAAGGCTATGTTTTTGTAAATACGAGCGGGGAGTACCCGATTCTCACACCATTGATCGGTTATGCTGAACAAGATCCGTCGTCATGGTGGTTGGCAGTCTCGGGGGCCATCAAACGCTTGTTAGGTGAAACGGGAGTAGACCCTCGCAAGATCGCAGGGGTTGGTCTTTCCGGGTAAATGCACGGAATGGTACCTTTGGACGAATCGCGCGAAGTTGTACGGCCAGCCATCATCTGGTGCGACCAACTTGCGAGCGAGTATGTCGATTCGGTGTACCGGATCATGGGAAAAGAGATATTCAGCCGCATCACATTGAATCCGCTTTCCCCTGGTTTCCTGTGGATGCGTGACTATGAGGGCGAAAACTACAAACGGGTCAAGACTGTGCTTTTACCAAAGGATTACGTCCGCTATCGTTTGACTGGGTCTATCGGATCAGAGATCACCGATTCCTCATCGACACTGGTCTTTGATACCTCGACTCGCCAGTGGTCGAAGAAGATCATAGAAACCCTGGGCCTCGATGAAACATACTTTCCTGAACTGTCGGACCCGCTTTCCGTTGTGGGTTGAGTAACAACCGCGGCAGCGGAAGAAACGGGGCTTGCCTTCGGTACTCCGGTCATTGCGGACGGTTCGGACCAGCCAATGCAGGCTCTTGGGAATGGCGTAATTTCACCAGGAACAGTCTCTGTGACGACAAGTACGAGTGGACAGCTCTTTTCTGTCGTGGAGCAGCCGGTTTTCAACCCCGCAATGAATACCCACACATTCTGCCAGGAACCTGGTATGTGGAAGCGGCTACTCTGAGCGCGGGTCTTTCACTTTCGTGGTTGGAGACCTCATTTGCTCACCTGCAAGGATTCGAAGCCCTCAACACTGAAGCAGCCGTAGTACCTGCCGGTAGTGAAGGACTCTTTTTCTTGCCCTACCTCGCCGGAGGACGCACACCCCATTTTGACCCGGAAGCGCGTGCCCTCTTTTATGGACTCACTCTCCGACATAACCGCGGGCATATGACGCGAGCTATCATGGAAGGTGTTGCCTATTCTTATAGAGACTGTTTATCCATTATGGAAAATTTGGGAATAAAAGCGAACCGAATTATTGCCTCTGGTGGTGGAGCACGAAGCCCATTATGGCTTCAGATTCAATCTGACGTACTGGGACGCAAAATTCGTACCACCGGAGTGACCGAACAGGCAAGCTTTGGAGCTGCCCTTGCCGCCGGTGTTGGGGTGGGCCTGTTTGCAGATATATCCACTGCTTGTTCCAGATTGTTACCTGGTGAGGGGCAAATAATCTATCCCGATCCCGCACGAAGCAAGATTTATGATAGAGGTTACTCGATCTACCGCGACCTGTATCGAAGTGTCAGTTCGTTTGGGGAGCGGCTCGCAGGGCTTAACCTATAAGATGTATCTGGCGGGCAGGAAGAAATGGGTGCAGAATGAATGGCTTCGAGCATTATCAACTTAGTTGGCAGCCGACCAAAACTTATTTTTTGATCCACAGTTCATAAGTTCCTTCATCGTATTTATTGATCCATTTTCCGCTGGCCAGAATTTCACTATTTAATTGTGTATCCGTTGAATAGGCAATGAGGATATCAGGATTGGCATGGCTGCTTTTCACTGTCTCCTCCAGGCAGCTATATGATTGTATTTGCTCACATTGAAGAATTTTGGCAATAGGATCATCATTGGAAGTTGCGGTTCCTTCCCATTCTCCACCCCAATCCCCAAAAGATGGTTTTAATTGGAATAAATACGGCAACCATTCTGTTCCCTGTCCGCTTCCGCCTTGTAAAACACCAGCAAACAGGAATTCGGAATTCCCCGGAACATTCTCTTTTATATAATCAGCAAATCGGAGTGTTTCTTCAGAAAATGCTGGTATTTCCTTGTTAATATTTTGTACTTCCGATAGATTGATGATCAGTAAACATATGATCAAGAAGCAGATGCCAATTATGGATAAATGTTTTAATTCTTTTTGCATTTTATATCTACGGCTGATTTGATTTAGGATCACCCCAATTGCCAGTGCCCCGACTATGATCAAATACCGGCCGTTTTCAGAAGAAGAGAACATCAAACTGAATGCGAGTAATGGGATAAAAATATCTCCACTGAACAAAAGAGAAACAACGCCAATTACTGACAGACCAATAACATAAGGATTCTGTAGAACCACATCAAAACTGATCGCCAGCCATTCCAATAATGGTTTATTGCCGGATAAGATTAGTAAGAAATAATTATTTCCATGAGAACCAAAAGCATTGAAAAATACACTTAGGCCATAACGGTAGATGACCAGAGCCCACCAGGGGGAAGATAAAACAATTCCGGAAATTCCTGAAAGTAAAATAAATCTCCAACGATGCCATGAAAATGGTTTTGACAAAGCCGAGATAAAAAGGACTAAAGCAAAAATAAAAGCATATCCGAGATGGCTTAATAAAGTAAGTGCAAAAAACAGACCGGTCAGGAAAATGGGACGGAACCTAAAAACCTGATTCGATTTCTGATACACTAAAAGACCGGCGAAGAGAAAACACAAAGCGAGTGCCCGGAAAATTCCACCGGCAGCCGTTTGAATTCCATATAGAACACTTGAGCAAGCAAAAATATTCGCTGCAGCAAACCCCGCAACTCGAGATTTTGTATACCGGGTAACTAAAAAATAAAACAGAATGGTGGCTACCAAAGAGAAAAAAGGCGGCGCAAAACGCAAATAAGAAAGTGACGAAATAGAAAAGAACTTCGTCACAAAAGCCATTAAATAGGCGCCAAGCGGGGGATATGCAAACGGCACTCCTCCTGGACCATAATAAGAAATTTCCATTGGAAGCAGAAAGTGATTATGTGCAATCTCTTCTGCCATTTGAGTGTATAACCCGGCAAAACCCATTGGCATTTTGTATTTGATGGCATTCCAGAAAACAAAAGGAAAATTGACCAACATAAGCAAAATGACGACCATCCATGTTCTTGAAAAATATCCTTCAAGGACGTTTACCTTCTGGTTTACAAATTGGAACATTCCCTTTAAAAAGGACAGGCATTTAGCACGAATTTTCCCTCCCAGTTGCCAGCCATGCGCCCATTCCTGATAAAGAATCCACAAAAGCGATAAGCAAAAAGACAGGGAAAAAAGTGGCAATAACCGGATAAAGAATTGTGTTCTCGGACCAAAAAGTTTCAAAAAAAGGCCTATCAGAACCAAACCGGAAAACAAACAAATAAGGAAACTCAGGGGATGTAAAATCTGTGATTCAGTAATCCTTTGAAATGCATTCCAGCCGGACTTCTTTTGAATCAAAAATAAACAAATTCCCTCAACAATAAAGACAAAAAATACAAACAAGATTATCAAAAATCTTTGCAGAGACAAATTGAAAATAAAAGGATTTATAGTAAGGGAAGGAGTTAACAATAACCATATCTCCATCAACGCAGAGATGGTTAAACTAAATACGAACAAAAAGATACCTCTAGTTTTTTCGGACATTATTTTCCCATTCAAGAATGATTGAAGACGAGATGTTATTATCGAAAACTCACACCGAATAAATTCTACCTGAATTTTACTTCAGAGGGATGATGGTTGTGGTCAGACATGTTTAACTTCAACATAATTTCTTTCATTTTACATATAATTTGGTATCCCATTTTCGTAAAAATAAAAACCAGAAATCATTTTTTCAATCCGAATTAAATGCGAAGAATAGATTGGAAAATGAAAAAGTATGTTTTAGAAATCTTCATTGCTGCTCTTCTGGATATTCTGATTACCTTCCTGGCAAGCAGAAAGTATTTCAACCGAAAGATTTTGATTTGCTGTCGATATTCAGTCCCCTTTGCTACGGCCTGAACAGCAAGAATAAATTGTAGATCATCATTCTCAACTGAAAGATTGCTTCACTGATGCAAAAGGATAGTCACCGCTTTGTAATAAACCTTCTTAACAATGCAAGTTTTCAGAAAATAATTGCCACCACTACTTTTGCATTTTGAATTCTCGTACTCGGAACCATTTTTCAATGGAGGTTCACTATTGCTTGTTGTGATGATTAACAAGGTTTCATTAATATTTTAAGAAAGAACAAGTACAGAAAACCGAAGAATAGATTACATTCCCAGATTTCATCAAAAATAAAGGGCCTTGTGAAACACGCAAGACCCTGATATCCTATTTACTCTAAAATTGCAAAAAACAATGTTTTTAATTTCGATGTGGAAAAGAAATTGCTGTTTGGCTGGCAATAACAACTGCCCAGACAAAAGTTTCAGTTTCAAGGATTAAACTTAATGTGATATTTGTCATCACCACAAAGACCAGTAAAACCACGGGTAAAGTGGATTCGATCGTGCGTTCCTGAAGAAAATATTTAACCCCACGTACAAATCCCATCACAATCAAACCAGCCATCAAGAACACCCCAATGATGCCTAAATGCAACCAGATATCGATAAAACCATTGTCGCCGATGACTAGCTGAACACTCTCATGTATATTTAAGGCTAATTGAACGCGGAATCCATGTAGATTCCAGATTGCGCCATAACCGTAACCTAAAACAGGTCTCTTGCTGATCACATTCTGAAACAAATAGCTCCACAAAGGAATCCTACCGGTCAGACTGGTATTCCTGCCCAAAAGTCCGAAAATGAAATTAAGATTTACACATATCAGCACGATGACCACGACTGCAACGCTGCCGATTACATAATAATGCCTTGGCTTCAAGTATTTTCTCCAACGCAACCACGCTGCTACAACCAGGCATAAAACTATCAAAACAACTGCTGTCAGAATCCCCGTCGCAGAATCACTCTTCACCAACAAAAAAACAGCAAACAACAATAATGCCAGGTTCAATCCTTTGCCAGATCGTGAAAGGGACTTCCAATCGAGTATCTTGATCAAGAAAACGGTGCTCGCCAACGCCATGAAACAACCCAGATAATTACGTTGCCAGAAAATTCCATTCCATGGACCAATATATAACTCATAATTCTGAATGCCGTACTGCGGCAGCAGAAGCACAAAACCCAAACTTGCGATGCAAACACACGCAAAAAACCATGCTAAAATATTGAGAAGCCGCTTTATTCCCAATATTAAACCAGTATAAATGGCTAGGAAAGTGGTAACGATCAAAACAAAAACTTTATAAAGCGTAACCGAAAATAACACCGACCAGATCAAAGAAAATACCGCAAAAAGTACAAAAAGAAAAACCGGCCAAACTATTTTACAACCCTCAAAAAATTGTCTGAATCCGTGACTCCAGATGAGCTCCAGGAGAAACAGAATACAAACTACCCCCCAGAGCAGAATCTCAAAGGCAGCAGTGGTCCAATTGCAGGCACCGATTGGTGTAAGCCAAACTGAAGGGCACTCAATACCGTGAATACCAAAAACATATAGCGAACGGTAGATTGCCATGAATAAAAATAGGCTAATTAGAATACCTTTGCGATATTGACTTGTTTTATTCATTGCATTTTTCCTATACCAGATTAAGAAAAGCCATTTCAATAAACACTACCCAGAGCGTACAAAGCAATAATCGAGGACTAACCAGATCGAATAATTTTCCACATATCAATTATCGTTTTCTGTGGGCAAATGTATTACCCGGATGCTGCGGCCGTTCACCTGCTACCAGCCGAAAATCCCGGGAGGAACCGCCAGTTGGCTGCGCTGCCAGTGCTTTTAGTTATCGGCCTGGTAGCGCAATTTATCCAGACTGAAATGGTCAAAAAAGCGTCTTCCTGGACGTGTGACGTGCGGTCTATTCAGATTTTATGAATGGCATCACCCTTCCCATTCAATCGTTCCACTTGAACTCGTAGTTTATCCACATCTTTAACTTGGTGAAAAGAATCGCCTTCTGTTTTCACCTACTCTTTTCTGTAAAAAGATCTGTCAAACTGAATAGAGCAAAACTAGAAGAAAAAATAAAATCACTGAAAATCGATGCCGATTATAATTTGCCGACATTTTCACCCCAGGGGAATGATAATTGGAGCGAAACATAAATAACTTTAACATAAATCTCTCTATTTTACAAAATATTTGGTATTGCTTATTCATACAATTTAATATCTGGAAATCATTTATCCAGTCAGATTAAAATCAAGCAATAGATTGGAAAAAGAAAAAGTTTGTTTTCATAGACCAGGTTTTGAACCTTCTAAATTATTTTCTTTCTCGTGGAAGCGAATTAAGAATAAAATAAGTAAAATAAAACCAAACCCCAAAGTTTTATAGATAGTTTGAAACAATATCCCTTGCAATAAAACAACACACCCCCCTAATAAACTTGGAAGGATAATTTCGTCTTTTATTGAATATTTAATTAACCTATTTAAAATGGGTTTAGTCAACCAAAATATATAACCAAGAATAAGGATCAATCCAATTACACCACTTTTGAGAAACATATAGGTTAGCCAGGAATGTGTAAATCTTACCTCTGAGTCGTTTAATATTGGTGAAAAAAATAGCGAACCCCAACCCACGCCGAAAAGAAAATTATTTTGCATAACAGTTTTTACTACACCAAGCATTTCTAAATCTTTCCCGTTAAATCCAGTTATCCGTGTTTTTCTGACTAGATTCGTCAATTGAGTAACAACAACTGAAAATAACTTAGGCCCAAAATCACTAAATAATCCAATAAATAAAAGAATGCAACCCGTTATTAACAAAAATGCAATTATTCTTTTTCTAACTTGCTTTGACAATATTGTCATAATCAATATAGCAATAATAATTAATCCAACCTCTGCTCTCTGAATAAATAACAAGGTAGCGGTAAAACATGTAATTCCCATAATAAAATAAAACCAGGTAGAGAGAGATTTTAATGGGCTTCTTAATCCTTTTAATAACCAATAAACAGCCCCGAATAAGACTTCTGGCGCTTGAGGAAAATAAAACAAATTACCAGTTAATGTCTGTGGATAAAGAAAAAATCTAACGGAAAATAACACACCCACTATTCCAGCCAGAAATGATATCCGTTCGCGCCATAGGGTAGCTGATTGAATAAACAAATGTCCAGCTAACAAGGGAAGAAACATATACATTAAGGGAATTACGTCACGAATAACATCCGCCATTTGCCAACCGTATGTCATGCCAGTAATTAAAGGCACAATCAAAATATAAACAAAAATAAAGGATATATTAATGGGAATATTTGGAACTTGGTTCTTAATTTCTTTCCAATCCAATCCAATAGCAACACCATTTATCCCGACGAGCAATAAAAGTCCTACACCCACCAACACCTCTGCCCACCCTACTGTCCTTGGCCAGGGATAAGAAAATGTGCCATATAATACGGCAAGTAACCCTAATAATACGAATACTATTAAGTCAATTTTCTTTATTAGATTTAGGCGGATAAATTTTTTCGTGATCACAATATAATATTATCTCATCTGGTTATCATTTGTCGAACCAAAATAAATGAAAACAGGTTTTTTATAAACTATTGTTTTCGATTGAATATTTTTATTTTGTATCATAAGCTAGATGCATTTGTTGAGAAAATTACAAAAAATTGCATAGTATCAAAAGTTTCCAAAATTTCTGGAGTTATGGGGTTCATTCATTTCAATTAGGCAACTTTTTCTGAATAAGTAGAACAGGTTCCCCCACTTTTGATTTGTGATATATTTTGTCACTACTCATAAAGTGTATAATATTTTTAAGTTAATACAATAAAATTTGGGTAAAGCAAAATATTCGATCTATAAGAAAAATGGAATTTGAATTTTCTCAATGAATTTAGTCAATAAAATAATTACATTGTCGCATAATAACCAGAGCGTTATCTTTTCTGTTTTTGATCAAGCGCTGGTATCGGGGGGGAATTTTTTAATGATTGCCCTCGGTGCAAATTATTTATCTATGTCTGAACAGGGTATATTTAGCTATGTTTATTTATTCTATGTAGGGATAGTTGTAATCAATTTAGCATTGATTTATCAGTGGTCGAGCGTAAAAGCTCCACTGGTGGAATCTAGAGAGAATTATAAGAATTTCTTGTTGAATACCCAAATATTTTTTGCTTTTGGAACCTCTTTCTTTTTACTCTTTGCTTTAAAAATACTATCTCTTGTTTCAAATTGGGAGCTGCCATTCGGTATTTGTGGTTTAATCTTTATTTATTTTTATTTTCAACAAATTAGCGATTTTGCACGAAGAGCTGCTTATGTTTTTCAAACGCCGAGAGAAGCATTTATTAATAGCTTGTTTATTTACCCGATTAGAATAGCTCTAATTTTTATCTTGCGACCCTCGACGATTGAGGGGTTCATCTTATTGATCGGGTTAACCAGCCTACTCCCGGCAATTTATCTGATATTGACTCATTTAAAATTTATTAAATATGATAAAAGATTTTTCAGCGATTTTAGAAACCATTTCAATGAAGTAAAATGGTTGTTAATTGGCACACCATTTTCTTTTTTATGGGGAAATATACCTGTTTTTATTAGCGGGATTGTTCTGAATCTTGATTCTGTCGGTCTATTTACATCCTTGAACAGCATTACCAATGTGGGGAACATTGGTATGGAATTATTGGACACAGAATTCTCATCTAGACTGGGAAAAACCGCAGCTGAAGACAAAAAGAAAAGCCGCAAGGTCTATCAAAATATTTTCATTTTGGGTATTGCCTTTTGGTTTATTGCTTTGGGAATCTTTCTGGTTTTCGGAAAGTACATTATCGAGATCATAGACGGACCGGCTTATGTTAGAGGACAGCAGTTGCTGATTTATCAATGGGTTACGGTTCTTTTTATGTTCATTTTCAGAGTAGATGCGGTGTGGATAAGGACTCTGGGTGACACAAAAACGTTACTGCGAAGTTCGATCATCGGCACCGCGGTAGCGATTATTGTTTCCTGGCCAATGATACATTTCTTTGGCGAAATCGGCATTGCTTTGGCAGTTACGCTTGCGGCTGTGGCAATTGGTTTATATCAGCGAGTCATTCTGTGGAAAAATAAAGAAATGGAATCGAGTATAAAAATCTAACCGGGAATTATCAAAACAATCGGAATTTTCTGCTGTTCTGACAAAGACAGACGCACTTTATCACCCCTGGTTTAAATAATATAATATTAAAGAATATATAGGAAGAAATTTTGCTGCTATACTTGCACGGATAGGATTGCACGAGTTTAGTAGATAATTTTTCAGTGATTATAAAACCCACACCATCTTATAGGTAAGTAAGTAATTAAACAAATAATTCATTGTAAACTATATTGAAAATCGAAATTTCAGCCGCAAATGTGCAGATTAATTTTGATGAAACGAGGCACAAAATGAAAGTTGCAATTCTCGCAGGCGGGTTAGGCACGCGCTTATCCGAAGAAACGACAGTAAAACCAAAGCCAATGGTAGAAATTGGCGGTATTCCGATGTTAGTGCATATTATGAATTATTATTCTGCATTTGGCTACAAAGAATTTGTAGTTGCACTGGGTTATAAAGGTGAATATATAAAAGATTATTTCTTGAATTTCTACCATCATTTAAGTGACTTAACCATTGAATTGGGCTCAGGCGAGGTAAAGGTTCACCCTGGTGGGAAGGGCAAAGATTGGACAGTGCATTTATTGGATACGGGTATCAACACACAAACGGGGGGACGACTTAAAAAGATGGCGGAATTTATCGGGAATGAGCCCTTCTTTCTGACCTATGGCGATGGGGTCAGTAATGTTGATCTCCGGAAGCTGCTGAATTTCCATCAAAAAGAAGGAAAACTGGTAACACTGACTGCTGTCCGACCCCCTGCCCGTTTTGGACAAATGGAAATGGACGGTTCAAATATCACCCATTTCGAAGAGAAGCCTCAAATTGGTGAAGGTTGGATAAATGGCGGATTTTTCGTTCTTGAGCCGCAGGTCGTAGATTATATTGCGGGTGATGAGATCTATTGGGAACGAGAACCCCTTGAAAGATTAGCCTTAGATGGTCAATTAAATGCTTATAAGCATTCTGGATTTTGGCAAAGCATGGATACTTTACGGGATGTCAATTTTCTGGAAGGTCTATGGAAGAAAGGAAATGCCCCTTGGCTAATTCAGGATTAAATCGTTCCTTTTGGTTGGACCGCCCCACTTTTGTCACTGGCGGAACAGGATTAGTGGGAAATTGGTTGGTACAACGTCTGGTTGAAGCCGGCGCGGACGTAGTTTGCCTCGTCCGTGATTGGGTCCCGCAGAGCGAGTTGGTGCATTCCGGATTGATGGATCGGGTCAAAGTGGTCCGCGGTGACATTCGCGAGCGCGAATTGCTGGAACGAGTTTTGGGTGAATATGAGATCGATACCGTCATTCACCTGGCTGCGCAGACGATCGTTACCATTGCCAACCGTAATCCGGTTTCTACCTTTGAATCGAACATCGCTGGAACCTGGAATATATTAGAAGCCTGCCACCGGAGCCCGAAAGTCAAACAAATCGTTGTGGCTTCCTCCGATAAAGCTTACGGAGATCAAAAGAGCCTTCCATATAATGAAGAAACACCGCTGCAGGGACAACATCCTTACGATGTGAGCAAGTCTTGCGCCGATCTGATTTCTCATATGTATGCACAGAGTTATGACCTGCCTGTAGCGATCACGCGCTGTGGAAATTTCTATGGTGGTGGAGACTTAAATTGGAATCGGATTGTTCCGGGGACGATCAGGTCAATTTTACGCGGTCAACGCCCTGTTATTCGCTCAGACGGAAAATATATCCGCGATTATTTTTATGTTGAAGATGGGGCTGCTGCCTATATGCTGTTGGCAGAACAAATCGCTGCAAACCCTGAGTTAAAAGGGCAAGCATTTAATTTTTCAAATGAGATCCAGGTAACAGTAAGTCAGATTGTCGAAAGCATTCTTCGGATAATGAAATCAGATCTCACTCCAGACATTCGTAATGAGGTGAGTAATGAAATTCTCCATCAATATCTAAACGCAGAAAAAGCGCGTACAGTATTAAATTGGCGACCTTTGTTTACTTTGGATGAGGGTTTGGAGAAAACCATCGCCTGGTACAGGGAGTATTTTACCCATGACAGCTAAAGCAGATGCTTTGCGTTCCCAGATCCTTGCGTTAACGGCTGAATATTATTCTGAAGCATTTTCTTCCCGAACATTTATACCGGGCGAATCGTCAGTACCTGTTTCAGGGAAGGTTTTTGATGCACATGAGCTGCAATATTTAGTTGATTCCGGCCTCGATTTTTGGCTGACCACCGGGCGATTTGCAAACCAGTTTGAGAAGGAATTTTCTCATTGGTGGGGTTTGCGCAACACGATTTTGGTAAACTCAGGTTCTTCGGCTAACCTGATCGCGCTCTCGTGTTTGACTTCACCTGAATTGGGAGAAAAAGCGTTACGTGCCGGGGACGAAGTGATTACCGTGGCAACGGGGTTCCCAACTACTGTCAATCCGATTATTCAGAATAACCTGGTGCCTGTTTTTGTTGATGTGCATATTCCAACCTATAACGTAGATGTAGATCAACTTGAGGCTGCGATTTCTCCAAAAACGAGAGCGATCATTTTGGCCCATACGCTCGGAAATCCTTTCGATCTGGGAAAGGTGACCGAATTTGCCAAAAGGCATGATCTTTGGCTGATAGAGGATTGCTGCGATGCGACCGGAGCCACCTATCACGACCAAAAAGTAGGTACATTCGGCGAAATTGCTACCGTTAGTTTTTACCCGGCGCACCACATTACCATGGGCGAAGGCGGGGCAGTGTTGACAGACAGCCCGAAGCTGAAAAAATTACTGGAATCATTTCGCGATTGGGGCCGCGACTGTTGGTGCGAGCCTGGCAAAGATAATACTTGCGGCAAACGTTTTGACTGGCAATTGGGCGATCTGCCCCTTGGCTATGACCATAAGTACACCTACTCCAATATTGGGTATAACCTGAAGGCTACAGATATGCAGGCGGCGGTCGGCCTGGCACAATTGAATAAGCTGGAAGGTTTTATTGCAAAACGCCGCGAAAATTTTGCCTATCTTTACCGCGGATTAAGTGATCTTCAGGAGTATTTCATTCTGCCCGAAGCTACAATCGGGAGCAACCCAAGTTGGTTTGGTTTCCCGATAGCTATTCGTGAAGGCGCCCCATTCACCCGCAATGAGATCGTACGCTTTCTGGACAGCCGAAAGATCGGCACCCGGCTGCTCTTTGGCGGAAATTTGATCCGTCAGCCGGCATATCTACACATATCCAAACGTGTTATAGGTGATTTGAAGAATTCAGATTTTGTGATGAATGCGCTCTTCTGGGTCGGTGTCTTCCCCGGCCTGACAACTGCAATGCTGGATTATGTAATTGAATCCTTCCATTTATTTATAAAAAACCAACTGATTTCTCGATCTGGTAAATGATGAACCCTCTTTCCGCTGACCTGGACCACATTCTCAACCACCTTCGTGAACCTTTGAATGAGCTTCGCGGTGAGCGGATTTTTCTTACCGGCGGGACGGGTTTCTTTGGCTGCTGGCTGCTGGAAAGCCTGCTCTGGGCAAACCAAAAGCTTAATTTAGGTGTTCAGGCTGCTGTGCTCACCCGCAACCCCGATGCTTTTATTAAAAAGGTTCCTCATCTCGCTCTGGATGAAAATGTCACCCTGCTGCGGGGGGATGTGTGCGATTTTGCATTCCCGGATGGGGAGTATGGATATGTTATCCATGCAGCCACTGAAGCCAGCGCACAATTAAACCAAAATGATCCCTCAAGGATGTTTGATACGATTGTGGAGGGAACCCGGCGGACAGTAAATTTTGCGAGTACTCACGGCACAAAGAAATTCTTATTGACCAGTTCAGGCGCTGTTTATGGCAAACAACCCCCGGAGTTAAGTCATATTCCCGAAGATTATGCTGGGGCACCTGACCCCTTAACTCCCCTTTCTGCGTATGGAGAAGGAAAGCGTGCGGCCGAGCTTTTATGTACAATGGCCGCCCAGAATTGCGGTGTTGAAATGAAGATCGCGCGCTGTTTTGCATTTGTGGGGCCTTATCTGCCACTGGATATACACTTTGCCATAGGCAATTTCATCCGGGATGCGTTGGCGGGAGGGCCAATTGTGATAAAAGGGGATGGTACCGCTTGCCGGTCGTATCTCTATGCTGCAGATCTAGTGATATGGTTGTGGACGATCCTGCTGCAAGGGAAAAACTGCCGGGCATATAATGTGGGATCAGATAAAGTGGTTACCATCGCCGAACTGGCACAGCTCATTGCAAAAGATAACCCGGTCGACTTAGAAGTTAAGATCCAAAAAAGGTCTTTGCCCGGTGTATTGCCCGAAAGATATATCCCTTCAATTGAACGGGCAAAAACAGAATTAAAATTATCTGAGTATATTGAACTCAAAACTGCCATTCAGAACACAGAAAAGTGGTTTGCGTAAAATTCAAAAAATATTCCAGGGGTCGCTAATGGATGTTAAAGAATTAAATTTAGCAGGTTGTTTCGAAATTGATTCATATGTTCATTCAGACTCTCGGGGTCTTTTTGCAAAATTTTGTATTGATCAAGCTTATCGTGAGATTGGCATAGAACAAAATTTTGCTGAAGAATTTTTTACGGTCTCCAAAAGAAATGTAGTCAGGGGAATGCACTTTCAGGTGCCCCCAAAATCACAGCATAAAACGGTTTGTTGCATAGATGGAAAAGTTCTCGATATCTTATTTGATCTAAGGATGGGATCGCCTACCTATTTAAAATCGGATTCAATAGAATTAAATGGGAAACAACCGAAGTTGATCTATATTCCTCCCGGTATTGCTCATGGATTCTTGGCCGAAGAAGATAATTCGATATTATTATATAAAGTGAGTGAAGGATATTCAAGGGAACTTGATCAAGGGATACACTGGAATTCATTTGGGTATCAGTGGCCGGTTGAAGAGCCTATCACTTCCGCACGTGATGATGGGCTGCCCCTCTTATCTGATTTTATTACTCCGTTCAGTTATGAAAAGTTAAAGCATGAATAACAACTCTGTTCTTTTGACCGGTGCAACAGGGTTTATCGGATTGAACCTGGCAAAACGCCTCGTAGGGTTGAACTATGAGGTACATGTCATTGCGCGAAGATCATCCAATTTAAGTCAATTGGCTCGGGTAAGCAAAGAGATCCATATCCATTTTCATAATGGTTCCACAGCGGGGATGAAATCCATTATGAAAAGTGCACAACCTGATTGCGTCTTTCATCTGGCTTCTTTGTTTCTCGCAAAACACAGATCACAAGACGTCACCCCTTTGGTGAGGTCAAATATCCTTTTTGGCACACAGCTTTTAGAGGCAATGTCTGAATGTGGGGTTAAAGAGATCATCAACGCAAGCACATCCTGGCAGCACTATCAAAATTCAGTTTATGACCCGGTTTGTCTGTATGCGGCTACGAAACAGGCATTTGAAGACATTATGGTTTATTACCATAACGTGAAATCGATTAAATCAATTTCTATTGAACTTTTTGATACCTATGGGCCAAATGACCAACGCCATAAACTTTTCTATTTATTCAAACAGGCCAGTCTTAGCCATGATCCGATAAAAATGAGCCCCGGTGAACAATTGATCGATCTTGTTTACATTGACGATGTCATTGGGGCTTTTTTGATTGCAAAAGAGCGGGTTTCACAAGAAATTGGCAGCGCGAAATATATGTTAACTTCGGGAAACCCAATTCGATTGCGTGAGATTGCTGCTATCTATAGTAAAGTTACAAATACGGAGATTAATTTAGATTGGGGCGGGTTGCCTTACCGGGAGCGAGAAGT
>Ga0182021_10002496_pt1 | contig 21478 bp, 17 predicted proteins | sample 612E3MmetaG_FD_120493 | JGI IMG/M metagenome (GOLD analysis project Ga0182021, IMG submission 120493) | Permafrost microbial communities from Stordalen Mire, Sweden - 612E3M metaG (Illumina Assembly) | ecosystem: Environmental > Terrestrial > Soil > Wetlands > Permafrost | place: Sweden... | reverse complement strand
GGCGTGCTGCTCGTCTTCGTGGTCAAGGCGCGTGGAAGTGCCCCGTACCTGTACGGGGCCATAGGAGCTATCGCGTTCGCCAATAACTGGATCATCGTCGCCAGCGGCTCCGCCCTGGGCCACCCGCTGCAGCCGACCTGGTCGCTGGCCGTCGAGGAGCAGTTCTACCTCCTCTGGCCGCTGGCGCTGCTGCTTCTCCTCAAGCGGGGCGTCCGCCGCGCCGCCATCTTTGCGATCGTCGTGGTCGCCGCCGCCGCAGCCGTCACTGCCTCGCTGCTGTGGGCGCACCTCTCGCCGAGTGTGAACCTCTACGACTCCACGCTCCCCCACGCCGTCGAACTGCTGCTCGGCTGCGCCCTGGCGATCCTGTGGCACGAGGGCCGCATACCGCGTCTGCTGAGCTGGACGCCGACGGCCATCGCCAGCTTCGGCGTCCTCGTATGGCTCGCACTGACCAGCAGGATAGACCAGAACGCACCCTGGGACTGCTGGTTTGCCGCTCTCAGCGTGCTGCCCCTGCTGGCCGTCGGCCTGGAGCGCCGAGGCTCCGCCGTGTCACGCGTCCTGTCCGTCCGCCCGCTACGCCGGGTGGGCCGCATCAGCTACGGCATCTACTTGTACAACCTGCCGGTCATCATGGCCGTCAGCCACGTCTTGCCGGTGATTCGGGGCGTCAACCTCTATCTCAGCCCGTTCGTCCGGGTGGCGGCCGTGTACCTCGTCGCCGAGCTCTCCTGGCGATTCGTGGAGGCGCCGATCCTGCGGCGATATTCACGGCGCCGGGCTCCGTCGACGGAGCTGCCGGCAGTGGTCCCCGAAGGCGAGGGAGCCTAGCGAGCCTCACTCCGCCCGCGTCCGCCGAACTCTTCAAGCCCAACGGGCGGGCGGGCGTCACGCGCAGCCGGGCCAGGGCCACAAACGGCAGCACCTGCTGCCAAATCCCCGGGGAGACCGGCCCGCGCGGGCGCAGTCGCTGTACTCTGCCATTGTACGGCGCAGCGAGCCTGCGTCGAAGGCACAGAGGCTGCCGATGCGGGCTTTGCGCGGCGCTCGGCCCGCCACGCAGCGCCGCACTCTGATAAGCGCGGGTAGCGTTCGCCGCCCGCTGGTCTTAGCGTTCGCAGTTGTTCCTCACGAGCATCAGGGAAACATCCCGGTCGACGAAATGTGGACGGTGAGTCCTCGATCTGAATCTGGACCCGACGGCGGACGACTGCAGACCGGCCGCTGGAACAAAGCACCTGCCGAGTTGCTCGACCTGCTGCAGTTGGCGACCGAGCTGGCTGCGCAGGCTGGTCGCGTGCATGCCGCCGGCGCGCGGGGCAGTTTGCAGATCGAGACCAAGTCGTCTTCGACCGATATGGTCAGCCAGGTCGACCGGGAGGCCGAGCGCCTTATAGTCGACGGGCTGCGGCAGGCCCGGCCGGACGACGCGATCCTGGCGGAAGAGGGCAGCGCCCGAGAGGGGACGAGCGGCGTCCGCTGGGTCATCGACCCCCTGGACGGAACGACCAACTTCGTTTACGGCTACGCTGCGTACGGCGTGTCGGTGGCCGTCGAAGTCGACGGCGTCGCCAAAGTGGGGGTCGTCCTGGACTCGGCGAACGGACTGGCCTACGAGGCGATCGCCGGCCATGGGGCCTGGTGCGGTGAGCAGCGCCTGGCCGTTCGCGAACAGACGGATCTGTCGCACGCCCTGCTGGCGACCGGCTTTTCCTATGACGCGGACGAACGGCGGCGGGCGGGCGTTGCCCTCGGGTGCATCCTCGGGCGAGTGCGCGATATCCGTCGCAGCGGCTCCGCGGCGCTCGACCTCTGTCACCTGGCCGCCGGCCGAGTCGACGGCTACTACGAAGTCGGCCTCTCGCCCTGGGACCACGCGGCCGGCGCGGTGATCGCGCGCGAGGCAGGCGCCGACGTGCGCTACCTGGCTGCCTCATCGGCTCGCGGTCAGGTGGTCGTAGCGGCGTACCCGCGCCTCATGCCGTCGCTCCTGGCGCTGCTCGCGGAAGCTGGAGTAGTCTCGACTCCCTGAGTCACGGTCGCCGGGCCTGTGCCGAGTGTCCGCGCCTCCGGCGTGGAAGCCCCCCGGTTTTCGGCTACTGGTCACAGCGCGATGCCGACGACCCGGGCCCGATAGAACCGCGCAAGGTCGGCGTCCAGCCGCCTGCGCAGGGTGTGACCGTCGTCCGAGCTGACAACGCTTTAGAGCCGTCGTTCGTGATCATCGTCAAGTCCACGGGCGTTTTGGCCGATGAGGCCCGGGAGCGGCACCAGGCCGCCTGCAATGCGGCAGAGTGCCGCCTTGAAGAAAGGACAAGTAATGGCCGATTTCCTCGGAAAGCATCCACGTACGGGACGCGTCGTGCTTCTTGCGTGCTTCGTGGTGTCCTTTGCTCTGGCAAGCGGCGCCGGCAAGAAGTGGCACTGAGCCACTGAGCCCGCGCGTCAAGCGCTAGACGCTACCCCCATCCCGCCCGTGTGCCCGCCGAGGGCTCACACGGGCGACCACACCCGCCGGGCGTAGTTCCGCCCGAAGCTGGTCGTGTCGGCACGGCCCACACGCGGCATTCTGCCGCGCGCTCGTCCGACGCGCCCGGCCGGTACGTTAACGCTCGCCAGGACCGCGAATATTGGGCCGGGGCTGATGGACTCGGCAAACGGAGCAACGTGGAAACAACGAGCTCACCTGTTGAGCCGATAGTCCAGCCACTGCCGGCGTCGGCGTGGCTGTACATCGCCGCCGTCTGGGCCGTTGCCGTCACCCTGACCGCGACCCACCTGGACGGCCTCCGTGGTCTGCGGTGGCCGGACGTCGCGATATTCATCGTCGCCACCATCACTGCCGAGACGTGGTACGTCACCACGGGTCCGAAGAGCGCTATGTCGCTCTCTTTCCCACTGCACTACGCCGCTGCCGTGCTTCTTGGTCCGGCAGCCGCCGCGGTCATCGCAGCCACCAGCCTTCTGTGCTCCGACGGCGTCATACGGCGCCGACCGCTCGGCAAGACACTTTTCAACGCGGCCAGCTTCGCCGTGTCCGCGGCGATGTGCGGCATCGTGTTCCAGTGGCTGCAGAGCGGCGTGAAGATAAGCTTGACCGGCGATGCCGCCGCCATGATCGCGGCGGCGTTCGCGTACCTCATCGTCAACGACACCCTGGTGGCCATCGTGGTGCGCCTCATGGGCGGCGCATTCATCAACGAATGGCTGTCCGCCTTTCGCGACGTCGGCATTCCCTACGTGTCCATGGCGCCGCTCGGCGCTCTGATCGCCTATACATACCAGAGCAGCCCGTGGACACTCCTCTACTTCTTGCCGCTCGTACTTGTTATCTACAACGGGTTCAAGCTGTTCGTGACCCTGCAGCGGGAGACGGACGACGCGCTGGTGGCGCTGGCCGACTCTATCGACAAGCGGGACCAGTACACGTACCAGCACTCAGCCCGCGTGGCCGCCACCGTCGGCGAAATAGCCACGCACCTGGGCATGTCCGCCGAGGACATCGAGGTGGTAGTGGTCGCGGCCAGGGTGCACGACCTCGGCAAGATCGCGAGCGACAACCGAATCCTCCTGAAGCGCACCACGTTGACCGCAGAAGAGCGCCGGCTCATCGCCACACATCCTGCGGACGGGGCGGATCTGGCCGACAAGTTCAGCATGTTCCGCAAAGGGAGCACGTGCATCCGTCATCATCACGAGCGATGGGACGGCGCAGGCTACCCCGATGGTCTGAGAGGCAGAGCCATCCCGATAGGCGCCCGCGTGATCGCGGTCGCCGACGCCTACGACGCGATGACCTCTGACCGGCCGTACCGGAAGGCGCTGCCGCACGAGACCGCCATCGCCGAGCTCCAGCGCGGTGCCGGCACGCAGTTCGATCCGGATGTCGTGCAGGCCTTTGTGACGCAGCAGCGCCACCGGCCGCGGCCCAGGCCGCCACTCGCAACTGGGCAGGAATCATGCTCGTCGTCCTTCTCTCGCTGATCGGCGGCCTGGGTGTCGGCTACGCGACCGGCGGACGGCTGAGCAACATCGCCCACGCCCACTTTCGCCTGGCCTGGCTGGTCGTCGCATCGCTGGCGCTTCAGCTCATCGCGTTCTCGGCGATCGGCTCGCACCTGGGGTCCGGCTGGGTCATAGCCCTCCACCTTGCCTCCTACGGCGCGCTGCTCGTCTTCGTCGGGCTCAATGTTCGCTCACCGGGGGTCGCTGTGGCTTCCGTAGGCGTCCTGTGCAATGCGCTTGCCATCGCTGCCAACGGCGGTTACATGCCGGCCGGGCGGGCAGCCCTCGCCGCGGCCGGAGTGCTCTACAGCGGGGACAGCGCCGCCAACTCCCACCTGATCGACGGCGGCACGCGGTTCGCTTTCCTGGGTGACGTGTTCGCGGTGCCCAAAGGCGTGCCCATGGCAAACGTCTTCAGCGCCGGCGACGTGCTCATCGCCGCCGGCCTGGCGCTTCTCATCGTCCTCGCCATGCGGCGCCACACCGGGCGCGCACAGGCCCAGGAGGCTGCCTGATGGCCACTCCGGCCACCAGCGTGTTCGCCACCTTCCGCGACGTGCTGCGCATCCGCGACTACCGGATGCTGTGGGCGGCACAGGTCATCTCGACGTTCGGAGACCGGCTGACGCAGATCGCCATAACGGCCGTCGTGTTCGCGCTCACCGGCTCGGAGGTCAGCATCGGCCTCGCCCTGTCGCTGACGATGCTGCCGCAGGCCGTTTTCGGGCTACCTGCGGGCGCCATCGCCGACCGTTGCTCGCGCAAGACGCTGCTGGTCGTCACCGACGTCATCCGCGCCGGGCTGATCATCACGCTGGCTCTGTTCGCCCGGCTGCCGGTGGAGATGGTCTATGTCGTCGCGGCCCTGCATGCCACCGCGACGGTGTTCTTCGCCCCGGCCCGCTACGCGGTGCTGCCGGACATCGTCGCGCCCGACCAGCTCCTGCAAGCCAACTCTCTCGATGAGACGAGCCAGAGCGCCCTGGACCCGGTCGCGTACGTCGTCGGCGGAGCGCTCGTGGCAGTGGTGGGCACGCGCGTCAGCTTCAGCCTCGATGCACTGACCTTCGCAACCTCGGCTGTGCTGATCGCGGCTACTACTACGCGACGGGCCACCATGTGGCGCGCCCCCCGTGACGAGACACGGTCCGATTTCTGGCACGACATGCTGGCCGGCCTGCGCCACATCTGGGAGACACCTCGGCTGCGCGCCAATACGATCCTGATGCTGCTGGCGAGTCTGGCCGCCAGCGCAGAGTCGCCGTTGACCTACATGCTCGTCCTCGGACACTGGCACACCGGCGCCTGGGGATTGGGCGTGATCGAGGCTGGGCTTGCCGTGGGCATCGTGGCCGGCTCATTGATCTGCAGCTACGTCGTGGCGATGCTGGGCAGGGGCCTGTGCATCCTCCTGGGCCTCGTCCTGACCAGCGTCTCGATGATCGCCGTGGCGCAGCTGTCCTTCTGGCCGGCCGTGCTGCTGATCGCCGTCTCCGGCGTGTTCAACATGCTGTTCTGGGTGCCGACCGTCAACCTGCAACTGGAGCTTGCGCCCCCGACGGCGCGCGCCCGCGTCCTGAGCGCGCGGCGCAGCCTCAGCACGCTGACGATCTTCATCTCCTACGCGCTCTCGACCGTGCTGGTCAACGGGATAGCTGCCACGACCGTGCTGACGCTGTTCGGTGTCGCGCTGTTCGGCGTGTCGGTGGGGGGGCTCGGCTACCCCGAACTGAGGCGCCGGTAGCGCGATTCGCGGCCCGCACCGGACGGGCCGCGGACCTCACGTTGCCGCCTACTCCTTAACCGCCACCAGCGCCAGTCCCATCTCTTCTTCGAGCCGCCGGATCAGCGACAGTTGCTGCTCGTTTGGCTCCGCCGGCGGCGCGGTCAACTCGGGACCCAGCTCCGCCGCGATCGCGCGCAGCCGCCGTTCACGTTCCGGATCGACGGCGCGACACGTGAAGGCGACGATCGTCAGGCCCAGTTCCTCTTCCAGCGTCTGGATCTCGGCCAGTTGCCGCTCGTCCAGCCTCCGCGCGATGCCGCACAGCATGTACGCCAGCCTCCTTGAGCTCGCCTTCGTCATCGAGAGGCGTTGCGGTCGCATTTGACGGTCCGACGGTCCGCGTTCTCGGACAGGACGCTCTGCCGGGCCAGCATACTGAGCGACGGGCACCCTGTACATCGCGGCGGACGACTCTCGCGCGGCGCGAAATGGAGCGGAAGCGTCGCCCGCGACGGCGATCGCGTGCTCAGTGGCGCCGCCGGTTACGCCGCGAGCCGCGTCCGCCCCGGGCGGGCGAACGAGCGGCGCGGCGAAGGTCGCGACGGATGCCGAACACGTACACGCAGATCACGACCACCACGATGAAAGCATCCGTCGCGAGAACAAGGGCGAGGGGGACGTGATGCCGGAACAGGCCGCTGCGCAGATCGACGAAGAGGCTGACCCCCACGGCGATGAGCACAAGAAACGCCCCGTGGCCCAGCCTGATGGCAAGGCGCCGGCGCCGTCCCGGGGTCGTGATCGGCTGTTTCATGACCCGACTCGACTCAAAGATCGAGCGGCCGCTGCTCCTCACCACGCGAGGCGCGCGACCAGGCTGCGCCGGAATCCGGATCTGGCGTCCTTGCATCGGCGAGCTTCGACGAGCGTCCCTGCGGCCGGCCGTGCTCTTGACCGTGGGATGTATGCGCCTCGTCGTGAACGAACTTGCCGCCCCGCAGCACCGACGCCAGGGCCGCTATGAAACACATGGCGGCGGCGAAGATGAGCACGTAGACGATGCCGTCCTTGAAGGGCCCGCCGATGAGCGATGGGAAGAACTGCTTGCTGACCAGAGTATGGGCGTCGGCGGCCGACAGTGCCGCGAGTACGTGCGGCCCGAGCAGCTGTTGCAGCGGGTTGTAGCCCAAGAAGGCGGCGAACAGGTAACCCGTCGGCGGCAGATGCGAGAGCTGGGTCGCAAGCTGCGTCGGCACGTGGTGTGCCGTCAGCCCGCCCAGCATGGCCGCCGGTACGTTGGCCGTCAGCCCGACCACCATGAGCGAGAAGAAGATGCCGATGGAGAGCGGCATGCCAAGCATCTGGCAGGTGGCGCGCATACCGGAGGCGACGCCGCGATTACGCGCCGGCACGCTGTTCATGACGGCAGCCGTGTTGGGCGCCGCGAACATGCCGAAGGCGACGCCGTTCAGGAAGAGCACCAGGGCGAACAGTCCGTAGGCGAAATTGGCCGGCAGGGCCATCAGCAGCAGGAAGCTGCCGGCAGCGAGGAGCATACCGGCGGTGGCAAACGAGCGCGCACCGTGGCGATCGGAGAGTGTGCCCGAGATCGGACCGGCGACGAGGAAGCCGAGCGTCATCGGCAGCATGTAGATGCCGGCCCAGAGCGGCGTCTGCGCGTAACTGTAGCCGTGCAGCGGCAGCCAGATGCCCTGCAGCCACATGATGAGCATGAACTGCATGCCGCCGCTGGCGATCGACGAGAGCAGCACCGCCAGGTTGCCGGCCGCGAAGGCGCGGATGCGGAAGAGCCCCAGGTTGAACATCGGCTCCGCGACGTGCATCTCGATCAGCACGAAGGCCACCAAGATGACCACGCCGGCGGTCATCATAGCCAGCACGAAGGGGTTCGCCCAGCCCATGTTGGAGGCACCGTAGGGCTTGATGCCATAGGTGATGCCGGTCAATAGGATCGCCAGGCCGGCGGCGAAGGTAACGTTGCCGAGCCAGTCGATGCGGGTGCGATGGCGCTCGCCCATCTCGCGCAGCTGCAGGAAGGCCCAGACGATAGCGACGATGCCGATCGGCACGTTGATGGCGAAGACGAGCCGCCAGTGAATGGTGGCCAGGACGCCGCCCATGATGAGGCCTATGAACGAGCCGGCCAGCAACGAGACGCCGTTGACGCCCAGCGCCAGGCCGCGCTGATTGGCTGGAAACGCATCCGTGATGATGGCCGCCGAGTTGGCCATCATCATGGCTCCCCCAGCGGCCTGCACCATGCGCAGGATGATGATCTCCAGGGCCCCGGTCGGTCCGGTGCTCCAGACCAGGGAGAGGGCGCCGGCAGCCAGCGTGAAGACGATCAGGCCGATCTTGAAAATGCGCACGCGGCCGTACATGTCGCCGACGCGTCCCGCGGTGACGACGAGCGCGGCCGAGACGAGCCCGTAGCCCATGAGGATCCACAGCAGGTAGGTGAAGTTGCCCGGGTCGAGGGGGCTTAGGTGGATGCCGCGAAAGATAGCCGGCAGCGCGATGAGCAGGCTCGAGGCGTTGATCATCGCCAAGATGACCGCCAGCGTGGTGCAGGAGAGCACGATCCACTTGTAGGCGATGCGGTGATGCCAGCTCGTGCCGGGGACGGGCGCGAGCAGGCCGGGATCGGGTGAGGTCATGCGGTTTCCTTCTTGGTGATGGACTCAGCGTCTGGGAGTGGCGTGCCGGCTGCCTGGGAGAGCACACGCAGCCCGCGCGCCACCCCCTCCAGCTCGTCGCCGTTCAGCAGACCGAGCCATTCTTTCAGGTTCTTCTGGCTGACCTGGCGCAGCTCGGTGAGCAGCGCCGCGCCCGCGAGCGAACAACCGAGCAACGCGCGCCGCCGGTCGGCCGGGTCTTCGGTGCGCTCGACTAGGCCGCGGCGCACCAGATGGTCGGCCAGGAGACTGGCCGCCGACTGACCGACCGTGAGCTGGCAACCGAGCTCACCGACGGTGATGCCGCGACGGTGATTGACGACCACCAGGGCGCGAAACTGCGCCATGCTGAGATCCAGTCGCAGCCACGTCGGAGTATTGAGCTCCTGAAGGCTCGCGTACACGGTGGCCATGTCGCCGACGACCTCGTCGATCAACGGCTCCAGTGACTGCATGATGATCCTCCGGATGGGGTCTTACCGTGGCAGCCGCGAACGACGCCCGTGGCCCATGAGCATCGCCGGGGACTGCGCTGGCCCGGGCGGCCGGCGCGGTCCTCAGCTTACGAGCTTTTGCGGTGCGCCGTTAAGTGTAGCAGATGCATCTGGTCAGCCAATGTAATTGACTAGTGCGAACGGTTCGCGGCCGGTCGGGTCGACCGTCCGTGGCCATGTCAGGGCGATGACCTCGACCGGCTCACACGACTCCGAAGCAGCCGTGCCGCCGGGTCACCTGCGTGGCGACGCACTCACCCGGCCGGTGCCGGCCTCCCGCTGCTTCCCAGGCCGGGACACTCTCCTGCACGCGTGCCTGCTTTGAGCAGATCACCTCACCATTACCACGAAGTCGTCCTTGCGCGGGGCTGCCTGCGGGTGCTCGCCCTCTGGGTAGCCGAGGATGCAGGACCCGACGCCGACATAGTCGCCCTCCACGCCCCACTTCTTGAGGAGCACCTTGCCCTGGTCGCTCTCGAACATCTGCCGCGTGCGATGGACCCAGCAGGAGCCGAGACCGAGGGAATAGGCCGCGTTCAGCATGTTGCCCACAGCCAGGCTCGCGTCTTCTACCGGAGTGGTCGTCGTCCTGTCGGCGAGCACAAGGATCACGGTCGGTGCGCCGTAGTAGGGGTCCGAATCCGCGCCGGCGATGGCCTGGTTCATGCTGGAGATGACCTTCAGGGTCTCAGCGTCTTGCACGACGATGAACTTGGCGGACTGCCGGTTGGCCCCGCTGGGCGCGTACTTGCCCGCTTCCAGGACGGCATTTAGCTCCTCGTCTGTGATCTGCGCCGCCTTGTAGGTGCGGATGCAGCGCCGGTGCATCAGCGTCTTCACCGTTTCATTCATCGTTCATACGACCTTTCTGTGAGGAGGATCGGGTCCAGCACCGGTCTTTCGCGGTGTGATCGCTCTTTCGCGGCGTGATGACTTCGCGTGCGGACTTGTCCACGATCGCACCGCCGCGCAGAGCCGGATGGCAACATGATCGCGACGCGCGGGCGCACTCTACACCCGTCGACTCCCCTGAAATCAACAAAGCCCGTGGCAACGGCGATCGCTCGCCGTTGCCATAGGCCCGAGGTCGCACACTGCGGGTGGGGCAAGATCCTGCGAGACCCCACGCTCGAGAATGGGGCTCGCGTTCCCGACCGCCGCGCAAGCCTGTCGCGTTCAGGACACGGCCACCTTTGGCAGAGTAGGATGCAAGCATGCACTGACGCGATGTACTTCACGGCCAGTCGTTCATCATGCTGGCTCAGAAAGGCGGTGGGTCTGTGGGCGACGTCGGCTGGCAAGAGTTGCTGATCATCTTCGTCATCCTTCTGCTTCTATTCGGAGCCACCCGGCTGCCGGCGCTGTCCAAGTCGCTCGGGCAGAGCGTCCGGGGCTTCAGGCAGGCCCTCAAAGAGGATGAGCCGGCCCCGGACGGGTCCAATGCAGACGCTACGCCGCCGGCCCTGAGCGAGTCCAACGCGGACTCTGCGCCTCCGGCCCCAAGCGAGTCTGACGCGGACGCTGCATCGCTGACCCCAAGCGAGCACAGTCCCGAATCCTGAACCCACGTCGCGGGAATGGACGACCCTGTGGTCGGCATCTCCGCCGAGGCAAGGGACGAGGATGTCGAGTTGGCGAGCCATTTGGGCGTCGATGCCTGCGTCACCAAGCCGTTCTCAATAGCGCGCAAGCCCTGCACACCGTGGGGATGCACCTGCAGGCGGCCCAGGGCCGATAGCAGCGTGCATGGTGCCTGTCCATGCCGGAAGGTCCGCGCAGGGGTTCCGCGCACATCGGCAGACTCACTATGAAGGGATCCGTGGAGCATCCGAGAGACGGGCATGGACGACGCGCAATGAGCCGTCGTAGAGCGGTGGTCGCTGCGACCGCCCTGCTGAGCACGGCACTCCTGGTCGCAGCGGTCTTCGATCACACACCGATGACCCCCTCCGCGGCGGGCCACCCGCGCGCGGCTGGCGCCATCACCGCCGACTCAGCCCTGAAAGCGTTCAACGACGCGTTCCTGATGCAGTCGCACGGGTCCGGCTACTACAGGCTCACCAGTGCCGGCGGCCTCGCCTCGTTCTTCAAGCAGACCGAGATAATCGAAATGGCGGAGGACGCCTACCAGCGTTCCAAGGATCCCGCATACAAGACATTGATAGGCGTCCTCTACCAGGGGCTCATCGCGCACCATGGCACCAACTGGCTGCGCAATCCTTCCAACGACGATCTGATGTGGGCGAGCATCATGTGTCTGCGCGCCTACAGGATCACCGGCAGTCTGCCCTACCTGCGCCAGGCCAAGTCGACCTTCGACCGCACGTACGCCAGAGCCTGGAGCACGGCCCTCGGCGGCGGGCTGTGGAATACCTCCGGCCATCTCGGCAAGAACACCTGCGTCAATGCGCCCGCGGCCATCGCCGCCGCCATGCTCTACCAGTCGTTGCACAAAGCGCCCTACCTGACCAAAGCAAAGCGCCTGTACGCCTGGTTGACCAGGACTCTCTACGACCCCACAACGGGCGCGGTCTTCGATCACGCTTCGCTCGGTCCAAGCCGCGGCAGCAAGCAGATGCTCGTCGATCGAACGACGTTCACGTACAACCAGGGTGGTCTGATCGGAGCAGCCGATCTGCTCTACCGGATCACGTCGCAACGGCGCTACTACACCGACGCACTCAAGGCCCTCCAGTTCACCAGAGACCAGCTGACGACCGGAGGCATACTCAGAAGCGAAATGCCGGCCAGGCCTTCGCCGTGGCTGTCCTCGGGCGGCTTCAAGGGCATGTTCGTCCGCTGGGCGTCGACCTTCATCAACGACAACCACATCCCGGGCTACGAAACGTGGTTTCGCGAGAACGTGATCGCAGTCCAGAGCCACAGCAACGCCGCGGGCTTGATGGACGAGGATTGGTCGGCCCAGACAGGGACAGAAACCCTGTCTGCGTTCTCGTGCTCGTCGGCGGTGGTGCTGCTGCAGTGGTATCCGCCGGCTGCAGCGGTCAGATCACCCCCGGCGGCAGCGCCAGGCTGATGCACGCAGAGTAACGGCCGAGAGCGGAGGGCAGACCACGGCCGCGCCCTCCGATTCGCGCCCACGTCGGCACAAGCTACCGGCTGAGTGTCACAGCCGCCTCTCTGCGCACGCTCTTCTCGCGGATGAGGACGGCGATGCCGACTCCGTAGAGAAGGCCGAGTGGCAGGAAGTTGATCATCGTGCTGGGCCCAAAGCTGCCGACGGCGAATCCCAGCAGCGCCAACGCACTCGCCGCCGCGCAGTAGCGGATCAGCGGTTGAGAGCCACGCAAAGCCACCTTCCTCAAAGCTCCGAGCAGATAGCCGTAGAGCGCGAGGTACAAAAGCAGGGCGGGCACTCCGCCGTCGACCAGAACCTCCAGCCACCAGTCGTGAAGGTTGATGATGCTCAAGTCCGGATTCTGCGTCTGCACGATCGGTTCGGCGTTGCCGGGTCCCACTCCCAGGAAGTAGCGAGTCACCCCCGCCCTGAGACCGGCGACCTGCAACTGCAGCCTGGTGGCTCCCGAGCCCTGGCCTGCCTGCTGCTCGCGGATAAGGTTCACAACGTTGAGCTTGGAGGTCGAACCGCTCAGCCCCAGAAAGCCGATGCCGCCGATGATGGCGACGAAGATGACCGTCACCACGATCCTGGCGGCGACCCCGCGTCGATAGGCGAGAAAGATGGCGGCGGCAAGCGTCTCCAGCGCGACGGCCAGCAGGGCGCTGCGCGAACCGGTGTCCACCAGGACCCACGCGCCGATCGCGGCCGCCAGCACGTCGAGCGCGACGAGGGAGCGCCGCCGCGTCCAGAACAGGCCGAGGAGCAGGAAAGGCCAGCACATGGCCAGATACGTCCCCAGGTCGTTGGGGTTGAAGAAGAAGGCGCTCGCCGTCCGGTCGCCGCCGGCAAGGACCGAGGTCGAGAGATGGCGACCCGTGAGCCATTCTCCCGTCCCGACCAGCGCCATGAGCGCGTAGCCGATCGCCAGCGTCGTCAGCAGGAACCGAAAGCGACGGTGACTGGCGCCGGCGCTCGCGGTGGCGATCGCCAGGATGCCGATGAGCAGAAATAGGGCCAGATAGTTGAGCGCCCGGCCTTTGTCGGGCGCCCAGATCATGGTGAGAGCCAGCCAGGCTACCCAGAGCCCGTACAACTCCAGCAAACCGTGCGCCTCTAGCCGCCAGCGTGGGTCTGCCAGCAAGACCCAGCCGGTGCCAAACGCGACGAGCGCCGCGACGAGAAGACGATACGCGTAGAAGCTGTGCAGCCCGGGGAGCGCCAGGGACGGGCCGATCAGGGCGGCCAGAGGCATGAGCATGACGATCGCCGCCAGAATGGACCCCAGGCGTAGCGACACGATGCGGGAGCGTAGCTGCCAGACCACGAGCAGCGCTGCGAATGCCACCAGCGCCTCAATGACGAGACGCTCGTGGCCGCGCGCCGCGTAGGCAGAGAAGGCAGCGGTAAGAAGAACGCCGGCCACAACGAGCATCGCGCTTACGAGGCGTCGCTTGCTCCGGCCGCCCTCTACCCCACCGGCCATGGCGAAACCGCCGGACGGTTCGGAGTCTGGGGCGTCAAGGACCGGGTGCATGGTGCGTAAGGCTACGGAACTGCGTCGCCGAGCACAAGGCGAGTCCTCGGCCGGCAAACGAGCGACCGCATCACGAAGGACCAGGATCGGACAGCCCGGCCCGCATCAGCCTGCGCGTGGAACGATGAAACGACCAGACGGCTTGCCTAGCGGCGTAGTTCACGGCCGGTCGACTTGCGCGCCTCGCCGGCGAACTCCTTGAGTTGACTGCCTTCGCCGGCGCTGCTGTGATCGCCCACTTCGGCCAAGACGGTCCGCAAGGTCAATCGGAAGGGACCCTTGGGCTGGGCGACGGTCCTGCTGACCGTGCTTCTTCTGACGGCGGCCGTCGTCGAGTTGATCGAACTGGTCTGACGGCACCTGCCGCGCAGCCCGCTACGTGCGTGCACGCACGATCGTTCCGACGGGCGAGTGCACGCGCATCAGCCTAACGTGAGGCAGACCACGCCCGCGAACACGAGGACGGCGGCGCCTATCTGAAGCGGCCTGAGCCGCTCGTGCAGCACGAGGCGCGCCCACCCCATGGTGACGGCAGGGTTGAGCCAACCCAGCACGCCGACGATGCTCAGATAGCCGAGGGTGGTCGCGGACGTGAACAGAATGTTGGCAGCGGCGATCAGCAGACCGACGACAACGAGCGCCGGGAGCGCACGGCGGCGCAGGTCGATGACCGGTCGAGTCACGCCGGCGACGGCGAGCAGCATCAGCACGGCCGCCGTGCGCGCTACCGTCACCGTCCACAGAGGATCGGCCTTGCCGCCGTAATCCAAGGCGACGAGAAAGAGGCCGAAGGCCGCGGCAGCGGCCACGGCGGCAAGGATGCCGGTGCGGTCCAGGGAGTGTGCTGTGGCGGCCGCGCTCGGCGACCGTCGCGCGATGAGGACGATGCCGGCGAGAGTGAACACCAGGCCCAGGACGTGCAGCAGGCTGGGCCGTTCGCCGGCAGCCGTGCCCCAGACTACGGGCACCAGAGCGGCGCCCGCGATGATCGGCGAGACCACACTCATGTCGACGAGAGACAGCGCCCGATACTGCAGCAGGACGCCGAGCCCGCCGGCGGCGCCCCCTGCCAACGGCGCGACCAGCGCCCTCAGCGACGGGAGCGCCGGTGCCCTGAGAGCCAGGAGGACGATCAGCGAGAGCGAGGCCACCACCTGGCCGGCCAGCGCGGCAGTCCACGCGGTGGAGCGGCGCGACTCTACGCCGGCGAGGAAGTCGGAGGTTCCCCAGGAGAAGCTTGCAAGAAGGGCGAGGACGGCGGCCAGCACCACAGCCTCAGATGGGGGCGAACGCGCAGGGCTGGACGTGCTTCGTGGGCGTTGTCGCGGTCATCCGGCATCCGGCGGCGAAATGGGACGCTCCCCTAGTCGGAGGTTCTCCCGGCGGCCGGGATGGTATCACGCCCCGCGCCTACCGCTCCACGGTGCCTGCACACCGTCGAGTGGCGTGAACGCGGAAGCACGACGGCGTCCCCGGGCGATAAGTGCGGACGTCGCGGCTGTCAGAGCAACGTCTGCGGCCGCGCGCAGCTTCGGGCCGACCGTCATGGTCGTCACCTTCTCGAGCGGACTGTCAGGCGAGCAGACGGTGGCCGAGATCCAGAACGCTGCGTCCCTCTTGGCTGCACACCGCCTTGCCCCGCGGCACTGGGACGACTGCGATTCGCAGAGGAGCGTATCCTTGGGGGTCACGGTGTGGCCGAGAAGAACCCCTTGGCATCGAGTGTGTACGTGTGCGCGAAATCCTCGGCCGAGAGGCGGCGTACCAGCCGCGCGGCGGTGTCGGCCGGGTCGATCGTGGGCACGCCCGGCCGAACAAGAGCGAGCGAAAGCCAACGTCCCCCGGAGATCTTGCCGGTCTCGTCGATCCTCACCGTCAGCAGGCCCGAGAGGCTGAGATTGCCGCCCAGAGCGAAGTTGCCCCAGCCGGCGAAGTTGCCCAGTGAGTAGGCGATAAGTCGGTCCTTGTAGCGCTCGATGCCACGGATCACGTGCGGTCCGGAGCCGAGCACAAGATCGGCGCCGGCATCCACGACCGCATGGGCGAAGGCGCGGGGATTACCGCGACGCTCGCCGAAGGCCCACTCCGTTCCCCGCGGCGTGTGGATCTTGTCGGCTCCTTCGGCTCCGATGTGCATCAGCACGACGACCAGGTCGGCCTCTTGAGCCGCGCGGCGCACGATCCGGCGCGCTGCAGGGATGTTGTTGACGTTCGCGCTTCCGGTGGAGAACGCCATGCCGAGGACGGCCACGCGCAGCCCGCGAACGCGGACCACGGTCACCTGGCCGGGCAGCCCCGCATAGGCGACGCCGGCCTTCTGGAGCACCTGGGTGGTCTGCCTCAGGCCACGGGCGAGGTAGTCGTTGCTGTGGTTGTTCGCCAGGTTGACCAAGTCGATCCCTGCCCAGGGAAGGGCTCGTGCATACGCAGGGGGAGCCTGGAACGAGAAGCTGTTCGCGGAGGACTGCCCACCAGACTTCGACGGCCCACCGGTGGAGTACGTGCCTTCGAGGTTGGCGATCATGAGATCGGGAGCCTGCAGTTGATCGCGCAGATGAGCAAACAGGGCGCGGCCGCCGTTGGGCGGCAGGCCGTATTTCGAACCTGGTGTGGTATCGCCTACCCAGCCGATCTCGATGACCGTCGGCGAAGGCGACGGCGTCGGTGAGGGAGACGGACTACTGGTGCTGGCGGCCGCCGGACTCGAGCTGCCGGTGGCGTGCGCACGGCTGCCGCCCATGAGCATCCAAACGGCCCCTCCGAGCGCGACGATGCCGGCCAAAGCGGCGAGCATGGCTGCCATGCGGCGCCGGTGGAGCGGTCGGCGAGAGGCCCTATGCATGTGTGCGCGACCGCGGGCGAGTGGTGAGTTGCTCATCGGGCCGCAGTGTAGCGAAAGGTGTAGCCGCGTTCCATACGGTTCGGTCACCGCAACGCGGACACCTGTGCCGGCGCCACATCTGGTGACCCGGTCTGCTCGCCGGGAACTCTCAGGCGTCCGGCCTGAGCGACATCACGAGGTTGTGATCGTCAAGTCTTCGGCGGGTGCCCTGCCGGGCTGGGCGGCCGTTGCGTCGCCCTCAGGCCGGCGCCCGCTCCGCCGGTGCCTGAGTCGCTGCCTCCCGCTCCGCCCGGCCCGTCAAGATGCGATCAGGCCGGTGAGCTCGACGCGGGCAATTGTCGCCGATCTGCGCCGCGGACTTCGTCGTGTGGCTCGGCGGCGGTGCGATCTATCCCTACCTGTGCACCACACGCGTCGGCTTGGCTGGGCCGTCCGGCCGCCGGAGTCACGATGGCACGCGAACTTCTTTCCGTCACGCCCTTTTGGAAGCGGCCGCGGATGCCGAAAAGGTCAGTATGGCGGTTGATGAAGTAACGGAGGACTCGATTCGTATGGACCGAGCGCCGGCTCGCGCAGTTGCGCAGCCGGCTGCACGGGCCCTCGGCGTGGTCATCTATATCGTGCTCGGAGGGGTAGCGGCCATTGCGACCGGCATCGGTCTGTTCGGCTCATACGAGCCGATCGTGATGCTCGTGCTTGGGTTGGCGGCCCTCCTGGCATTGATCCTGTCAGCGTGGCTTCGCCGGCCCTCGCGTCTGTGGCCGTGGGTGGCGATCGCCAGCGCTCTGGCCTTGTTCATCATCTCCGCCCTCGCCCGAGCCGCGTACGGCACTCTCGGCAACCTCACCGCAAGCCGTTCCCTGGTCCCGGACCTGATCGTGCTGCCCGGCTACCTGCTGCTGGCGGCAGGCTTGTTCGGGTTCGCGCCACCCTCGGAGCACCGCCCGCGCGACAAGTCGAGTATCGTGCTCGACGGGGTGATCGCCGCACTGTCCTTCGCCGCATTGGCGTGGGTGTTCGCGATAGAGCCCGTGCTCGCCCGCCACTCGTCGCCGCTCTCGCTCCAGCTTGTGCTGATCGCCTACCCATCGACAGACCTCTTCCTGCTCGTAGTCACTATGCGCATCGCGTTCAGCCGCGGGTCGGATCCGGTGCCCGCCTACTGGCTCCTGCTGGCCGCTCTGTCGCTGATGTTCGTCGGCGACGCGCTCTACGTCTTCGCCGATCTCGACCTCTTCCACTATCCGGCAGGCATTCTGGACCTGCCGTACGCGCTGGCGTACTTGTGCGCCGGCGCGGCCGCCATGCACCCGTCGATGCGCTCGCTGACCGAGCCGAATCGTCGGCGACCGGCCACCACCTCCAGGGGGCGCATCGCTCTGGTCGCTGTGGCGCTCCTGGTTCCGGCCCTTCTGATGCTGTCTCCTCAGATCGAGAACACGACGACCAGGTGGGGCCTGTTCCTCATCCTCCTGGCGCTGGGAGCCGCCGCCGTGCTGCGCATCGTGTGGGCGCTCAATGCCGCCGCGCACTCCGAGGCCAGACTGGTGTTCCAAGCCACGCACGACGGCCTCACCGGCCTTCCCAATCGGCTGCTCATGGAGCAACACCTCACGCGACTGCTGGAACAGCCGGCGGCCGACGTCCAGGTTGCGCTCCTGTTTCTGGACCTGGACCGCTTCAAGCTCGTCAACGACACGCTCGGTCACAGCCACGGGGATGAGCTGCTGGTCCGGGTCGCCGAGCGCCTGCGCGCCAATGTGAAGTCGACAGACATGGTCACGCGCATCGGCGGCGATGAGTTCATGATCGTCCTTGGCGACGTTGTGAGCGTCTCCCAGGCACTCGACATGGCCAACCGCCTGCGCCTGTGCCTGCGGGACCCGTTCATGGTCGGGGACATGGACTTCTACGTGACGGCCAGCATCGGACTGGCCTTCGCCTCGGGCGACGATGTCCACGCCACCAGCGAAGCGCTCGTTCGCGACGCCGACACCGCGATGTACCAAGCGAAGGATGCTGGACGAGACGCGGTGGCGGTCTTCGACGAGTCCATGCGCAAGCGCATCACGGAACGCATGGAGCTTGAGAGCGACCTGCGCTCAGCGGTGGCGCTGGACCAGCTTTTCCTCGTGTATCAGCCGATCGTCCGGCTGCCGGCCGGTCCGGTGATCGGCGTGGAAGCGCTCGTCCGCTGGCTGCACCCCACCTACGGCGTGATCCCGCCGGCCAAGTTCATCCCGCTTGCGGAAGAGAGCGGCCTGATCGGCGAGATAGGCAGCTGGGTGCTTGAGGAGGCGGTCGCCCAGCTTGCCCTCTGGTCGCGTCGGTCCCCGGAGCTCGAACCACTGTACGTCTCCGTGAACCTCTCGGGGGCGCAGCTCCGCGACGAGCTCATCGTGCAGCGCGTACGTGAGGTGATCACGGCCAACGGCCTGCCTGGGTCGTCGGTCGCTCTGGAGCTCACTGAATCGGTGCTGATGGAGGATCCAGACGCTGCCGCTGTCACCCTGGGCGAGCTGCGCAAGCTTGGCGTGCGCGTGGCCATCGATGACTTCGGCTCCGAGTACTCCTCGCTCGCTTACCTCAAGCGCTTCCCGGCCACGATCCTCAAAATCGACAAGTCGTTCGTGGACGGCCTCGTGCAGGCCGACTCGGCCGACGCCACGCTCATCGCCGCTGTGGTGGCCATGGGGCGGGCTCTCGGCATCACAACCATGGCCGAGGGCGTCGAGACAGCGGCGCAGGCCAAGCGCCTGCTGGAGCTCGGTTGCGAGGAGGTGCAGGGCTTCCTCTACTCACGGCCGGTCAGGGCGGACAAGCTGCTCGAGGTGGTGGAGTCGTTGCGCGCGCATGGGCTGCACGCCATACCAGACCGGGTCAGGAGGCAGCGGCCTGAGGTCTCCATTCCGACAGGCAGCGGACCGCTCTGAGGTCGACCGGCCGCAGGGCCGGCTCCAGGCCCGCGCCCAGACACAAAATCTGGTGCATGTGCGGGTCGGCGGCGGCCAGCCGACGTTCTGCGTCCAGAACATCGCACCATGCGGGGATGCTGGCCACCGAACCCATGTACGGCCGTGCGGTCAGGCCCTTGAACCCAGCGAAGATCAGGCCCAGCTTCCAGCGGACCAGCCGGAACACAGGCAGATCGAACACCGCGACGAACCACCTGATGCCGCACCAAAGCGCCGCCCGCGCGAGCGTCTGGTAGAGGCCCATCCCGACAAGGCCCTGCATGGCCCGGCCCCGGTACTCGGGGGCAATCGCCATGCCCGAGACGTCCCAGGTGCTCAGAGGGTCCAGCGCGATGCCGGTGCGTTCTATCAGATCGTCGGCCGGCACTCCCCACACCTTCACGAGATCATTGAGGCTCTTTAGTCCGATCGGCGAGGGCACGATGAGCCGCATCACGCCGGCCGGCACGCCGCGCTGGTGGTCCATGACCAGGATGAACAGGCTCGAATCTTCGTACGCGCCGAGCTCCGCCTCTACCATTTCGGGCGGGTCGCCGAAAGCCTCGTTGAAGACGTCGAACTCAAGCCGGCGCGCGAGCAATGCACCGCGTTCGCCGGCGTCAAAGAGGTAGACGCCAAGGGGTTCAATGGCTCCGGGAGGCACGATCTCACGTGCGAGCTCACGCAGCTCGCCGTCGCTCAAGTGCCAAGGGAGTATGCCCGTCGCCACGCCCCGGATGCTATCAGACGAGACCGTCAGCTGCTTCACCTTGAAACCGCACCACGAGCACGTTCGTGCTAAGAGCTCTGGCCGTGCGGCCGTTGTAGAGTCAGTACCGTAGGAGAGAGGAGGGCTCCATGTCGCATCGCGTTCATCTGCACTGGCCTTCGATCCGACGGAAGTGGGCGGCGGCCGCAGCCATCGCCGTTCTCGCCCTGCTGGTTGCTCTCGGCCCCTCGATCGCCGCCGCGCGGGCGGCCGCCCCTTGGCAGTTTCAGAATCCACTGCCGACCGGCAACGGCCTTGGCGCCGCCGACTTTGTCGATGCCTCCCACGGCTGGGCCGTCGGCGCACACGGCACCATCGTGGCCACCACAGACGGTGGCGCTCACTGGAACCTGCAGACCTCGGCCACGAGCTCCGATCTGCGTTCCGTCTGCTTCGTCGATGCGATTCACGGCTGGGCGGTCGGCATCGCCGGCGCCATCGAAGCGACCAGCGACGGCGGGGCCCACTGGACGATCCAGAACACCGGCACCAAGGCCGACATGCTCGACGTCCAGTTCGTCAATGCCTCCCACGGCTGGGCGGCGGCCAGCGGCCACACGGTCCTGGCCACCAGCGACGGCGGGGCCCACTGGAGCGCCGCCAACGCCGGCGTCGCGGTCACGGCCCTCGACTTCGTCGATGCCCAGCACGGCTGGGCGGTCGGCAACGGCATCCGCGCCACCAGCGACGGTGGGGTCCGCTGGACGACCCAGCTGCTGCCCGGCAACCAGGTCTTCTTTGAGAGCGTCAGCTTCAGCGATGCGACTCACGGCTGGGCCGTCGGCTCCAAGATCCCCGATCCCAGCGATCCCAACAACCAGACCGGCGTCCTCTACGTGACGAGCGACGGCGGCGCCCACTGGACCGAGCAAGCAACCGGCTTCGGGGACGACGTGTGGCGCGTCGCCTTCGCCGATGCCGCCCACGGCTGGCTCCTGAGCGACGCCGGCATCTTCGCCACCAGCGATGCTGGCGCCCACTGGAGCTCGCAGAACTTCCCGCCGATCGGTACGTCCCTTGGTGGGCTTGCAGTCCTCGACGCCTCCCACGCCTGGCTCGTTGGTGGAGGCGGCTCGATCTTCGCCACCAGCGACGGCGGCGCCCACTGGCTCTCCCAAGGCTCCGGCTTCACCGGCTATCTCACCGGCCTCGACTTCCCCGATAGCACGCACGGCTGGGTGGTCGGCAACAACGGACTCATCGCTGCCACGACAGACGGTGGAGCCCACTGGACGCTGCAGAGCTCGGGCACCCAGGCATTCCTCTCCGGCGTCGACTTCGTCGATGACACTCATGGCTGGGCGATCGGGAGCGTCCACGATGCCCGCGCGCATACCACCGGCGACGCCATCCTGGCGACCAGCGACGGTGGC
>Ga0182021_10002494_pt1 | contig 21487 bp, 18 predicted proteins | sample 612E3MmetaG_FD_120493 | JGI IMG/M metagenome (GOLD analysis project Ga0182021, IMG submission 120493) | Permafrost microbial communities from Stordalen Mire, Sweden - 612E3M metaG (Illumina Assembly) | ecosystem: Environmental > Terrestrial > Soil > Wetlands > Permafrost | place: Sweden... | reverse complement strand
GGACAAGCAGGAAATCTCGCTCGGCATGCGGCAGACCGAGGTGAACCCCTGGACGCTGGTGAAAGAGAAGTACCCGGCCGGGACGGTCATCGAGGGCCGCGTGCGGAACCTCACCAACTACGGGGCGTTCATCGAAATCGAGGAAGGCATCGACGGACTGCTGCACGTGTCCGACATGTCGTGGACGAAGAAGGTGGCGCATCCGCAGGAGATCGTCAAGAAGGGACAGAAGGTGCGGGCGGTGGTGCTCTCGGTGGACTCCGATAAGAAGCGCGTGGCGCTCGGGATGAAGCAACTCGAAGAGGACCCCTGGAGCCGCGAGATTCCGGAGAAGTTCCATCCGGGCGACATCGTCAAGGGCACCGTCACCAAGCTCACGAACTTCGGGGTCTTCGTGGAGATCGACCACGACCTCGAAGGACTGCTGCATATCTCGGAGCTCTCCGACGCGAAGGTGGAGACTCCGGAGGAGATGGTGAAGGTGGGACAGGAGATCAACGTGGTGGTGTTGCGTGTGGACATGGACGACCGGAAGATCGGACTGAGTCTGAAGCGCGTGCCGGCAGAGTACAACCCGGGCCTCTTCACGAAGCCGGCCGAGGGTGCGGAAGCCCCGGCCGCGGGGGTGCCGATACCTCCGTCGGTCGAAGGAGCCCAGGCGGCGCCGACGGCGGTTGTCCCGGACGTGGCGGCGGCTGCCGGCGAAGTTGCGCCCGTGGACGCGCCTGCGGCCACGCCTGCGCCCGCGGAGACGCAAGCGTCCGAGAATCCGGCGGCTTCGCCGGACGCGGCGCAGGACGCCCCGCCTTCGGATGCGACTTCCGAGACGCCCGGCGCCTGATGGATTCTCTTTGAACCTCGCTGAGGAGCCAAGCCCCCCTCGGCGAGCTGGAATAAATGGGAGAGAGAGCCATTAGCGACCAGATGCTTCTGACGTATCTTAAGCAGATCAACCGCGTTCCGCTTCTTACGGCGGACGAGGAAAAGGAACTGTCCTCCCGGATCATCGAGTCGGGAGACAAAGAGGCGCGGGAGAAGATGATCCGTGCCAACCTGCGCCTGGTGGTGAGCATCGCCCGCAATTACCTCAACCGCGGACTCACGTTCCTGGACCTCATCGAGGAGGGGAACCTGGGACTCTTGCGGGCGGTCGAGGGGTTCGAGCCTTCCCAGGGGTATCGCTTCAGCACCTACGCGAGCTGGTGGATCAAGCAGGCCATCCGACGGGCGCTCATCAACAAGGTCAAGACGATCCGCATTCCCGCCTACATGGTGGAGTTGATCGCCAAGGCAAAGTCAGTCGAGGCGGCGCTGAAGACCAAGGTGGGCCGGGCGCCCAGCATCGAGGAGATCGCCCGCGAGATGGACCTGCCGCGGGAGAAGATCGCGATGATGCGTCGCGCGGCAGGGACCGCGGCGCAGTCCACCTCGCAGGGAGCCGAGTCGAGTCTGGGGCTTTCCGAGATGCTCGCGGACGAACGAACCCCCATGCCGGATGAAGCCCTCTTCGGGGAGCACGAGAAAGAGGCGATCCACCGGATGCTGGATTCGATCGACGTGCGCGAGGCCAAGGTGCTGCGGATGCGCTATGGACTGGGCGGCGAGGAGCCCAAGACGCTCAAGGAAATCGGCGAGATCCTGGGACTCACCCGGGAGCGCGTCCGGCAGATCGAAAACGAGGCCCTCCACAAGCTAAACCAGGAAATGAGCGGCGAGTGACGGGCGGCTTAGCCCTCCCCTTCCCTTTCTCCGAGGGAGACACGCGTGGAACTCAAGGACATCATCCGCGACGTCAAGGACTTCCCCAAGCCCGGAATCGTTTTCAAGGACATCACGCCGCTCCTGACGAAGCCGGACCTCTTCGGCTATGCCGTGGACCGACTTGCCGATTTCGTGATGCGACACGAAACCGACGTAGTCCTGGCGGCGGAAGCCCGCGGCTTCATCTTCGGCGCCGCCGTCGCATACAAGATGGGTCTCCCGCTGGTCATCGTTCGCAAACCGGGGAAACTCCCCTACGAGACCGTCTCGCACACCTACAACCTGGAATACGGGACGGACACGCTCCAGATTCACAAAGACGCGGTCCGGAAGGGCCAGCGGGTGATGATGATGGACGACGTCCTGGCGACGGGCGGGACCATGGAAGCGTGCGCGAAGCTCGTCCAGAAGCTCGGGGGCGTCGTCGCCGGGTGTGCGTGCGTCATCGAGCTTTCCTTCCTGAAGGGCCGCGAGAGACTCAAGGACTATGAGGTCTTCAGCATAATCGATTATAAGAGCGAATAGACCGCCTGCGGCAACGGGGAAGTTCCTGACAGGGGTGAAGTAACGAAGCAACGTGTGGCGGGCGGCACGGACTCTGTTTATTTCGGGGGCGGCGAGGAACCAGCACAAGAGAATGGAACCGCCGATGAACGCAGATGAACGCCGATAGGAACCGCGTGTGAAGAAACGGCATTGAGCAACACGCAGGATGACTTTCGCAAGAAGATGGACCGTATCACCGAGCAGATCATCGGGTGCGCCCACCTGGTCTCGAACACCCTTGGTTCCGGCTTCGTCGAAAAGGTCTACGAAAACGCCCTGGCTCACGAACTACAAAAAGCCGGCCTTCCCTTTGAACAACAGCCCCCGATCATGGTTTACTATGATGGCGTGCTGGTAGGTGAGTATGCGGCCGACCTGCTGGTGGCGAATTCCGTCATTGTCGAGTTAAAGGCCGTGAAAGCGTTCGACGAAGTCCACATGGCACAGTGTCTAAACTACCTGAAGGCCACGGGGCTGAAGGTCTGTCTCTTGGTCAATTTCGGCAAACCCAAACTCGATTTCAAGCGTGTCGTCCTCGGGTTCTAAGACCGCCGTCTGGCTGTTTTATCGGCGTTCATCGGCGGTTCCATGTCCGTTTCTTTCTGCTCCCCTAACGCCCCCCGGTGACTTCAGCCAACACCTCGTCGAGGACGGCGAGGCCTTCCTTGACCTGCTGCTCGGTCGTGATCAACGGCGGAGCGATCTTGATGGTGGAGCCGCCGACCGGGGCGAACAGCAGGAGTCCCTTCTCGATGCATGCGCGAACGGCTTCCCACGCGAGATCCGGGTCCTTCTCCTTCTTCCCTTTCTTGATGATGTGAACGCCCGCGACCAGTCCTTTGCCGTGGACGCATCCGACCACGTCCGGGTACTTCCGCGCAATGAGCGCGAGACCCTTGTGGAGGACCTTGCCGATCTTCGCGGCGTTCTCCCAGAGTCTTTCCTTGACGATGAGGTCGATATTGGCCATGGCGGCGGCCGCCGGGACCGGTGAGCCGGTGTGCGTGCTCGTCATCTCGGCCGGCCCGTAGAGGTCCATGAACTTATTTTTGCCCAGGACCGCCGAGAGCGGAAGCGAACTCGTGATCCCCTTTCCGCAGCAGAAGAGGTCCGGCACGATCCCATAGAGCTCAAATCCCCAGAAGGTGCCGCATCGACCGAATGCCGCCTGGACCTCGTCCATGACGAGGAGGATGTTGTTCTTCGTGCACCATTTCCGGAGCTTCTGCACGTATTCGCGGGGTGCGAAATCCGCCCCGCCGCCGATGTAGGTTTCCATGATGACCCCGGCGATGCGGCTCGGCGGCATGCCGAGTTTTTTCAGTTCGCGGAGGAACCCGTCGAACGACGTGTCCTGGGTCCAGTAGCCGTCCGGGAACGGGACCTGCACCATGTCCTTGTCGAGGTTGACGATCCACTCCTTGAGGGACGGGATGCCCCCGATCATCTGGGAGCCCAGGGTGCGACCGTGGAACGCGCCGCGGAAGCTCACGATGCCGATCTTCTTTTTTCCGCAGACGCGTTGGCCGTGGGTGCGTGCAAGCTTGACGGCGCACTCGGTGGTCTCGGCCCCCGTCGTCAGAAGGAAGCACTTGTCGATGCCCGGAGGCGCGAGCTTGACGAGCTTCTCGACCAGGAGACTGCGGATCTCGCTCGGGAAACAGTAGTTGGCCAGGAGCCGGTGCTTTGCCTGCTTAACGATTGCGTTGACGATTTCCGTGCGTCCGTGCCCGGCGTTGGCAAAGAGCACCCCGCTCGACCAGTCGAGCCACTTGTTGCCCCAGCGGTCGTAGACGTGCATGCCGACGGCATGGTCCCATACGACGAGCGGCTGTCCCGACATGGACACCGGTTCGTACTTCCGCAGACGCCGGAGGATGGGAAGCGACTGCGGCACCGGGATTCTGGTCCGGATGACGCGGTTGTTCGTGTGCACGGGTTTCACCAGCTTCGGAACCATTGGAAACGTTCGTCCCATGTGTCACCTCGTTTGAGAGCGGTTTTCAGGATAACGTGCCGCCGGCATCGTCGCCGGCCCGTTCGGAACCTATTAACTTAGCAATCTCATCCCTCCAAGTCAACTCTTTTCGGCTGCGGGTCAGAGGTCTGACGGCTTGACAGGTCCGATGAAGACGGCCTATAATACCACCGGAGTACGTATCCTTCGCACCCCTGACGGGGACTTGAGGAGCCGTGATGACCTTTGGCCACCCCATCGTGCTTGTGCTCCTTCCGGTGGCGGTGGCGTGCGTAGTGTTTACGCTTCGCTCGCGCGGATACGGCAAGGGACGTCTCCTCCTGTTGGGGTTCCTGCGCCTCGTGCTCCTTTCTTCCGTCGTTCTCGTGCTTGCGAAACCTTCGGTGCTGCTCCCCTCCCCCGCGCGGCACGTGGTGTTCCTGATAGACCAATCGCCGAGTTGCATCGACCGGCTGCCCGCGGCGGTCCGGCTCGTCGCGGAGAGGACCAAGGGGCTGGCGCCGGACGACCGCGTGCACGTGTTCCGGTTTGACCGGCGGGCAACCGCGGACGATTCCCTCGTCTCGCGCGACGGCGGCCTGATTGAACGGAAACGGGTCGAGCTTCCTCCTGAAGAGGGAACCAATATCGCCGCCGCGCTCCGGGCCGCATCGGCAAGTATCCCTTCCGACGCTCCCGGCGTCGTCTTCCTGCTCAGCGACGGGATGGAGACGGAAGGGGACGCGGCGGCGGAGGCGATGCAACTGGCCGCGCGCACGATCCCCGTGTATGTCCCGAGACCTACGAACGAGTTGCCCCTGGACGTGCGGGTAGCGGCCCTCGATGCGCCAGCCGTCGTCGGCGGAACTCGTCCCTTCGCGGTCACCTGTCGCGTCGAGACCACGCGTCCCGTGTCGGCACAACTGGAACTTACGCGTGACGGCCGGATTGTTTCGAGCCGCGCGGTCGAACTTACACCCGAGAACCCGACTGTCCTTACCCTCGTCGAGACGCTGGACGAGGAAGGGATGCACGTCTACGAGGCGCGGGTCACGGCGAAGGGGGACCGTTTTGTTCGGAACAACGTGCTTTCGATGCCTGTCCTCGTGCGTGCACGCCCCCTCATCGTTTACCTGAGCGACTACCCGGGCGAGACGCCCGTCGAGAAGACGCTGAAAGGCCTCAAGGACTTTCGCTTCCGAAGGCTCGCGAAGGGGGAGGAACTCACCCCCGAGATCTTGGGCGACACTTCGGTCGTGGTGCTGGACAGCTTCTCCGCCGGGAAGCTGGGCACGAGGACCGGGGAGTTGGCGTCCTTTGTGCGAGACGGGGCTGGGGGACTGGTGATGATCGGCGGCCCATCTTCTTTCGCCGCCGGGGGATACGTTGATACGGCCGTGGACGACGTGCTCCCGGTCGATTGTGACCCGCGCGACGCCGACAAGAAACCTCTCGCACTGGTCGAACTGCTCGACGCATCCGGCTCCATGGGCGAAGAAGACGGTGTCAAGATGGGGCTGGCGCGCGTGGCGGCGGCGCAAACCCTCGCCGGACTCGCGAAGAAAGACAAGGCGTGCGTCATCGTCTTCCGGATGACGTCCGAGGTGGTCATCCCGCTGGGTCCCGTGGGCGGCGCGCGTGACGCCGCGAGCGCACTGGCGCGCGTCATGCCCGTCGGGGGGACGAACATCTTCCCGGCGCTGGAACGCGCTTTGGATGAACTCGCCAAAACGAAGCTTCCCCTCCGTCACGTCGTGCTTCTTTCGGACGGCAGGAGTCAGCCGGGCGACGTCCAGGGAATCATCCGCCGCTACAAGTCGGCGGGTGTGACGCTTTCGTGCGTGGCGACCGGCAAGGACGCCGACCAGCCACTCCTTTCGACTCTCGCGGAGGGGACAGGCGGGCGATTCTACCCAGCGGACGACGTGACGAAGCTTCCGGACCTCTTCCTCGACGACCTGCGTCGCATCGACGGCCCGCTCGTGCGTCGCGGGGTGCTCGCGGTCGAGAGCCCCACGCCGGCGGAAGAGGTGCTCCGGGGCGTTGACCTCAACGGGCTTCCCACCGTGAGCGCCTATAACCGGGTGCGTGCGCGGGAAGGCGCCACGGTCCTTTTCCGCCACGACTTCGAGAAAACCCCCGAGCCCCTCCTTGCCGTCGGAAGGTCGGGACTGGGACGGGCCGCCGCGCTCATGCTGTCCTTTGACGCGACCTGGGCCGGGGACTTCGCCCGCTGGCGTCCGTGGCCGCTCCTCGTGACGAACCTCCTCAACTGGACGCACCGCACGGCGCCCATGGGCGACCTCGACATGAACGTGCGTCGTCACGGAGGGGTCTTTGCGATGGATGTCCGGCTTGGAGAAACTCTTCCGGCGAAAGCGACGCACGACTTGACGGCGGTGCTGACGGACGCTTCCAGAAGAAAAGCGGACCTTCCGCTCGATCGGACGGGCCCGCGGAGCTACGGCGGACAGGCCGAGACGGACCTGGAAGGCGTGGTCACCGCGGTTCTGGCGGAGAGACAAGAGGGTGCGCTCAAGGTCCTGGCGACGCGCTACGTTCGTGGGTCATATGGCGACGAGTTCCGCGAGTTCGCGCCGCGCATGGATAAGCTGGAGCGCATCGCCCGGATCACGGGAGGCCGCGTGATCGAGGACCTGGGAGAATTCCGGACGGCGGGAGGCGCGGCGGTCGGCGCCCGGCGCGACCTGGCACCGTGGTTGGTCGCACTCGCCCTGACGCTTTTCGTGACGGAACTCGTCGGACGCTCCGTCGGACGGCTTTAAGTCCCACCTCACTGCCGACTTCCCCGTTGTGCCAAACCGGATGTTGCAAGCCCCCGAAGTCCTCGCGGTTTTCGCTGGAATTTTCCCGACGGCCTGCTACACTGACTGAAGGGAGTTTTGGGAGGTACACCATGCAGAAGAAGCAAGCAAACTCGGGTGGTTCGCAGGCCAAAATGCCGGCGAAATCCGCGGCAAAGAGACCGGAGCCTCAGCACGAGAAACCCCGCCCGGTGAGCGAGAAGACTGGAGCCGAGCAGGAGCCGCGGACCTTTGCGGTCCATCCGCCGGAACCGGCGCGGATCGCCTCGGCGGAAAAGCCCCTCGGCCCGCAGCCGCTGGAGCCCGGCGGCGCCGCCGGCGTGACCACGCCCGCATATCCGTGTCTCTGCCCGGACGAGAAATACCCCATCACCCGTTCGGTGTGTCTCGGCCGACAGGGAAGGAACTTCGAGAAGTGTCTCGGGTGTGAGCATCTCATCAAGGAGAGACGTCCCCGCAAGAGCGACTTCAAGGAGGGGTGATGGCGGGTATCTACAAGGCCTACGACATCCGCGGCATAGTTCCGGGGGAGCTCGACCGCAAGACCGCTTACCTCATCGGACGCGCGGTCAGCGTGTTCCTGGCGGGAAGTCCGCTCGTGGTCAGTCGCGACATGCGGCTGACGGGGGAGGAGATGGCGGGCGGTCTCATCGACGGCATCACGGACAGCGGCCGCGACGTGGTGGACGCCGGACTTTTGTCGACACCCGCAAACTACTTCACCATCGGGCATTACGGGTATCCGGGCGGCGTGATGGTGACCGCAAGCCACAACCCCAAGGAATATAACGGCTTTAAGGTATCGCGCGAAGGCGTGGTGCCGGTCTCGTACGAGACAGGACTGGGCGAGATCGAGCGCATGGTGAGGGAAGCGAATTTCCCGCCCGCCGCCCGCAAGGGGAAAGTCGCGCACCGCGACGTTCTCGCCGACTATGCGCGGCACGTCCTCTCCTTCGCCCGCAACATCCGGCCGATGAAGGTCGTCATCGACGTCGGGAACGGGATGGACGGGAAGATGCTTCCCCCGATCCTCCAGGGGCTTCCGTGCGAGTTCGTGCGGCTCTACTTTGACCTGGACGGGACGTTCCCGCATCACGACTCGAATCCTCTGATCGTGGAGAACCTGCGGGACCTCCGGCGTGCGGTTCTGGCCGAGCACGCGGCGCTCGGCGTGGCCATGGACGGCGACGCGGACCGCGTGGCATTCGTCGATGAACATGCCGAGGTCATCCCGAACGACCTTGTGGGGGCGCTCATGGCCCGCCAGGTGCTGAGCGAGGAGCCCGGGGCCGTTATCATCTATGACCCGCGGTCGAGTTGGGTGGTGAAGGAGGAAGTGACGGCCGCCGGGGGCGTGCCTCGGGTCGAGCGCGTGGGACATTCCTACATGAAGGCCACGATGAGGCGGCTCAAGGCCCCCTTCGGGCTCGAACTCTCCGGACACTTTTATTTCCGCGACAACTTCTGCGCGGACAGCGGCGTCATTGCCATGATCTCGCTCTTGAACCTCGTGAGCCGGGAACGCAAGTCACTCAGCGAACTGGTCCGCCCGCTGCGGCGATATTCCTCCACCGGGGAGATCAACTTCGAGGTGGAGGACAAGGACAGGAAGATCGAGGAGATTTCGCGGAAGTTCACCGACGGCCGGCAGAGCCGGGTCGACGGCATCACGGTCGAATACGACGATTGGTGGTTCAACGTGCGGAAGTCGAACACCGAACCTCTCTTGAGGCTGACCCTCGAGGGGAAGACCCGGGAGTTGATGGATGCGGGGCTTGCCCGGGTGAAGGCCGTCCTGGGCAAAGCGCTGAAGTAACGGCGGAGTAGCCCGACAGGGTGCGTCTTCCGGTCGCGGCCGGAAGACGCGCGAACCCCCGAACATTCCTTACCTTCGGCTCGCCATGCGACGACGGACACGTGTCATCCATCTCGGTCGCGTCCTCATCGGGGGCGACAACCCCATCTCCGTCCAGGGGATGACGAAGACCCACACCTCGGACGTGGCGGCAACCGTGCGCGAGATCCGGGATCTGGCGTCGCACGGGTGCGACATCGTGCGAGTCGCGGCTCCGCGGCGCGAGGACGCCCGTGCCATCCGCCGGATCAAGCGCGACATCGGGGAAGTTCCCCTGGTCGCCGACGTCCACTTCGACCCCGGGCTTGCCGTGGAGTCGCTTAAGGCGGGAGCGGACGGCGTGCGCATCAACCCCGGGAACATGAAAGACATGGACGCGGTGGCCGAGGTCGTCCGCGCCGCCGCCGATCGCGACGCCTGCATCCGCATCGGGGTCAACTCCGGCTCCATCCGTCCGCGGAAAGGACCTGCCGCGACGGGACGCCGCGACGAACCCGAGGACCTGGCCGAGCTCATGGCCCGCCGGACCCTCGAACACCTCGATTTCTTCCGCTCCCTCGGTTTCGACAACGTCAAGCTTTCGCTCAAGGCGTCCGACGTTTTGACGACGATCCGCGCGAACCAACTGGTGGCGGCGCGGTGCGACTGTCCGCTGCACCTCGGAGTGACGGCGGCGGGGCCGCCGAGCGAGTCGGTGGTGGCCAGTTCCATCGGCATCGGGGCGCTTCTGGCTCAGGGGATCGGGGACACGATCCGCGTGTCGATGACCGGTTCGGCGCTGACGGAGGTGTTGGCGGCGCAGGAGATCCTCGAAGCCCTCGAACTGCGGAAGCGCGAGCGTCCGCGGATCATCTCCTGCCCCACCTGCGGACGCTGCGAGGTGGACCTGGTGAAGGTCGTGGAAGAGGTCCAGCGTCGGCTGCCCGCGGACGCCCCGGCGGTCAACGTGGCCATCATGGGGTGCGTGGTGAACGGTCCCGGCGAGGCGGCCGACGCGGACGTCGGCATTGCCGGCGGCAAGGGGTTTGCATTCCTCTTCCGCAAGGGCAAGAAGGTGCGCCGGCTCGGCGAGACCGAGATGGTGGACGTGCTCATCGATGAAGTCATGAAACTGAAGACTTGAGGGGGAAGCGGTGAGCGGTCGGCCGACGCCAAGGAGTCTAGCGATTCTCGGGTCCACCGGCTCGATCGGCCGGTCGGCGCTCGACGTGGTGCGGGGACTGCCCGGCCGGTTCCGTGTCACCGCGCTCGCCGCACACTCGAAGTGGAAGGACCTGCTCCGGCAGGTCGAGGAGTTCTCTCCCCGGGTCGTCGCACTTTCCGACGGCGCCGCGGCCGGGAAACTCCGCTCGGCGCTCGCCGGCCGGCGGGTGCGCGTGCTGTCCGGCGAGGAGGGCGTGGTCGAGGCGGCATGCCTTCCGGACACCGACGTGGTTCTCTCGGCCATCGTGGGGGCGGCGGGCCTGCGTCCGACGTTCGAGGCGATCCGGGCCGGGAAGTCGATTGCACTCGCCAACAAGGAAACCGTCGTGATGGCCGGGACCCTGGTGATGCGCGAGGCCGCCCGGCGAGGCGTCGAGATCCTCCCCGTCGATTCCGAGCATTCGGCGATCTTCCAGGCGATGTGCTGCGGGAAGCGCGAGGAGATCGCCCGGGTGATCCTCACCGGTTCCGGGGGCCCCTTCCGCGGCCTTTCGACCCGGGCGCTCGCCCGGGTCACTCCGCGACAGGCCCTCAACCACCCCACCTGGCGGATGGGTCCGAAGGTGACGATCGATTCGGCGACCCTGATGAACAAGGCTCTCGAGGTCATCGAGGCGCATTTCCTCTTCGGACTCGAAGTGGACCGGATTGAAGTCCTCATTCACCCGCAGTCCATCGTGCATTCCCTGGTGGAGTTTGTGGACGGGTCGGTCATCGCCCAGATGGGCATGCCCGACATGCGTGCGCCGATCCAGCACGCCCTGACTTGGCCTCGCCGCTGCGCGTGCTCGGCACGGCGGCTGGACCTCGCGGAGGTACGCGAGCTTCGGTTCGAGAAGCCGGACTGGAAGCGCTTTCCGGCGGTCGCCCTCGGGTTCGAGGCCGCCCGGCGCGGAGGCACCGCCCCCGCCGCCCTCAACGCCGCCAACGAAATCGCCGTCCAAGCCTTCCTCGAAGAGCGCCTCGGCTTCACGGGCATCGCCGTCGTGGCCGCTCGCGTCCTCAAGGGACATCGGTTCGTGGAACAGCCGACGCTCGACGAGATCCTCGCCGTCGACCGGGAAGCCCGCGCCTCGGCGGACGACCTGGTCTCTCACAAGCGAGTTTGACCCAGACGGTCGGTACGGAACCATGGATAACACCCCCCACCGCAATTTCCTTCCCAACATCAGTGTACCTGAAACCCAACACTTGGCGCCCGGGACGCAACGCTGCCGTAACTTTATGTCCGTCAAGATGTTCTGGCTTTCCGTTCCGTTGGAGTTGCTCTCGGGTGTTGAATTTCTTGAACACATTTGCGAAAAGCTTCCGGCGGTCTTGCGCAAAAAATACTCAATAACATGCCGTAACGGAGCTTTTGCAAACGACTTACACGCGTTTAATAGATTCAACACGCCCGGCAGGGGTGATTGGCACGTTGTTTGCTATGTTGAACAGCACGTGGTAATGGGGATTGCGGTGGGAATGGGGGCAAACCATGCGAACGCGCGCATTTCGACTCTTGCCGACGGCTCTTCTTCTCGCGCTTTTCTCTCTTTTCGGTCTTTTCGGCGCCCAGGTTCTCGCGGATCCCAGCTCAACTACGACCAGCAGTGGCAACTGGTCGGGCTATGTGGTCGGGACGACCCTTGCCACCACGCCGCAGCAAAACTCCATCGACTATGTCAGCGGGAACTGGATCGTGCCGACGGTGACGCCGACCGCCGAGTCGCGGTACAGCAGCAGTTGGGTGGGTATAGACGGTTACAAGTCGAGCACGGTGGAACAGATCGGGACGGGCTCCGACTCCGGCAGCGGGACTACAGATTACTACGCGTGGTGGGAGATGTTCCCGGGTGCCTCCCACATCCTGTCGCTAACGATCCTTCCGGGCGACCAGATGTCAGGCTTGGTCCAGTGGATCACCTCGGGAATCAACCAGAACAAGTTCCAGTTGACGCTGACGGACATTACGAGTAACCACAAGTTCACGACCTTCGAGGCGCCTCCGGCGGGCTACCTGCGGAACACGGCGGAGTGGATCTTTGAGGCGCCCTCGATCGGCTCCACCATCCAGCCGCTCTCTCATTTTACCTCGGAGCCTTTTACCGACGCGCAGGTGAGCATCAACGGCGTGGTCGGCAACATCGACAACGCCGCTTGGGTGAACGACCGTGTGATCATGCTCGACCCACAGGGTGGAACGGCCTACCCGGCGGGCCTGACCGATACGACCTCCACCACCTCCAACTTCACGGTTTACCCAAATGCTCCCGAGCCCGCGACGCTGCTGTTGGTGGGCACAGGCGTCTTGGGAGCCGTCGGCTGGCTGCGACGCCGCACGGTGCGCTGAATCTCAGCGGAGGTTCGCCTCGAAATCGGCGATGATCTGGCTGGAAAGAGGCGGCGTCCCGCCGTGGCGACTGGCGACGTAGGCCCCGCAGAGGTTGGCGAACCGTGCCATGTCGCGCAGTCCCGCGCCTTCGAGGAACTTCACCAGGAGTCCGGCCGTGAATGCATCCCCAGCCCCCACCGTGTCCGCGACCTTCACGTGGAACCCGGGCGACTCGATGCGGTCGTGTCCGGTGAGGAGGATGCACCCCCCCTCCCCCCGGGTCAGACAGACGATCTCCATGTGGTAGGTGTGGATCAGGTTGAGCAGGAATTCCTCGTCGGTAAGCCGCTCGGCCCCCAGGAGTGTGCGGGCGATGATGAGCTCCGCTTCATTCAACTTGAGGATGTCGGCCTGCAGACAGCACCGGCGGAGGATTTCGGCGGTGTAGAAGTTCTGCCGGAGGTTGAGGTCGAGGAGCACGAGGGCGTGCTGGTCGCGGGCGATTTCCACGAATGCGTCGATCGTCTCACGGGCCTTCTCCGTCCGCTGGGCGAGCGTCCCGAAGGACACCGCGTCGGTCTGGCGTGCGAGGGCCTCCAGCTCCGGCGTCATCTCCAGGTAATCCCACGCCACGTCCTCGATGATCCGGTAGGAGGCGTTCCCGCGAGCGTCCACCGTCACGGTGACCGTGCCCGTCGGGTGTGTCTCGTCTTCCTGGAGGTACTGTGTCGTCATGCCGATGGAGGGCACGACCCCGTCGCGCAGTCGCGCGCCCAGCGCGTCCCGGCCGATGCGGCTGGCGATGACCCCGTTCATCCCCAGGCTCCGTGCGTAATAGGCGAAGTTGAACGGGGCGCCCCCGGGGACGCTTTCCGCCCCGAACTGGTCAAACAGGATCTCGCCGATGCCTACGATCGTGAACGGCTTCTTCATGTTGAGGATCCCCGGTTCTTCGGAAGAAGGTCCGGACGGTTCTTCCGGAACCACCGGACCGCTTCCCTGAGCGACTCCTGCGGCGAACGCTTCGGGTCATACCCGAGCAACCGCCGGGCCTTCGAAATGTCGAACGTGAGGTATGTCCCGGCGAAGTGACACAGGAACCGGTTCACGGGATACGGCTTCTCGCAGTTCATGAACCGCGCCAGTCGCAGGGCGAACGGGTTCAGGGTGATTCCGAATCCGCGCGGGGCCCAGTCGTGCCGGCTTGTCAGCCTATCGATTTCAGGAACTCCAGGTATTTCCTCGTCTGCGGGTCGCGCAGACACTCCGAGATGCTCCTGAGAGCAACGTAGCTGTTGATCGTGACGTTGTGCTTGAAATGAATGAATTCCTTGTGCGGACCGTTGAACGTCCTTTGGAGAATACGGGGCCAGGAGTAGAACGACTCGTAAATGCGGGTGATGGTTTCCTGGAGCTGGAACGCCGAGAGGTTATTCGGTCGGATGACGACGTGCTGGCCGTCGTAGATGGACAGGTCGTCGGTCAGGATGCGGCCCTCGCTTTGCATGCGTGCGTGGAAGCGGGTTCCCTGGTAGGGAGTCGGGGCAAAGAGCTCAATGCTGTCGAGGTTCTGGTTAAGCCACTCGGAGGTTTCCTTCAGCGATTCGGGCGTATCCCCGTCTCCGCCGAGCATCATCAGGCCGTGGACCCAGAACCCGGCTTCCCGGAACGTTCGGGCCGCCTCCTTGTTCTGCTCGGCGCTGGCGGGTTTACCGTAATCCTTCAGCGTCTGGTCGACGACCGACTCGATCCCCAGGCAGACGGACCAGATGCCCGCCTTGCGGAGCGCTTTCAGGAAGGCCGCGTCCTTCGCCGCCTTCACCGTCAACTGCACCGTCCCCATGATACGCCTGACCGGACTGTCGGCGATGGCGTTGACCATGTCCATCGCGCGGCGAGGGTCCCCATAAAAGTTGTCGTCCACGAAAAAGACCCGGCCGGCCATCCCCTGGATCCGCTGCAGTCCGTCGATGACGTAGTCGATGGACTTCGCCCGGTACTTGCCGCCGTAAAACTCCGTCACACAGCAGAAGTTGCAATTGTTGGGACATCCCCTCGCCGTCTCCATGGTGGCAACGCGCACCCTGGAGCGTGTCCGTTCGTCGTAGTAGGGATGCGGAAGCCTGCTCATCTCTTCGGACGTCATCAGTCGTCGGGGATGGGTGACAACGATCTGCCGGCCTTTCTTGAAAGCGACGCCGTCGAGGTCCTCCAGACCCTCGCCCTTCTCGATGCGGGTCATCAGCTCCGACAGCGTGCGTTCGCCTTCGCCGCAGACGACGACGTCGGCGACGCTCAGCCACTCCGGGATGGCGAACGTGGGTGCCGTCCCGCCGACGATGACGATGCCGTCGGGATTGGCCTGCTTGTAGAGTCTCACCAGGGCCATCGACTGCGGGGTCGTCCGGAGGATGGAGCCGATGGCCAGGACGGCCGACTCCCGTATCCTCCGGTGGTTCTCCTCGGTGAGTCTGCCCTTCTTGCCGTGAATGGCCGGCATGATGGACTGAACGTTCTGCCAGTCGTCCGCCCGCAGGACTCCCTCCAGGGCGTGCAGCGCCCTCGCGGGCAGCCGGAACTGGCTGTACACGTCGAACGACGGCTTGCCGTCAAGTACGCCGAACAGCGTCGGCGACAATTCCACAAGCGTTATGGCGCTCTGTTTCGTGATCGTTCGGGAAAGCTTGATTTCCGTCTCCCAACTGCCCGGAATTAATTGAAGGGGAACAGTGCCCCGCGCAGGATTTAAACCGGCGACCACCTGATTAAGAGTCAGCTGCTTTACCTGCTGAGATAGCGCGACAACCCAGACGCAGAGTATAACGCCTGGAGAGTGATTGTCAAGCGCAAAAAGCCGCTGCGCGGCCCGGTCCGGCGACCGGCTCACGGGCAAACCCTCAAGGGGCCGGTTTGAAGCGGTCCTTGTTCTTCTCGCACCATTTTTGCCATTTGTCCTGATACGGCCCGATGTTCTTCTCGCCGGTGAGATGAATCAGGAACTGATGCGCCGACATGGGGGTGAACTTGTGGTTATCCACCTCCAGTCCGCCAAGGCGGCGATGAACAGGGGGATCGCCACGCCCGGGGTCTTGCTCGACCCTATTGCTGCCGTGCACGCGTTGCGGAGATCGAGAACCACCGCGCGGTCCCACGCAGGGAATCCCGCGTCCGGTACTTCGGCTCGTAGCCCAGGAGTCGTCGCGCCTTGGAGATGTCGAACGTGAGACGCACCCCGGCGAACTTGTAGCGGAACCGGTTGAGCCGAGGGGGTTCCTTCATCCCCAGGAGCTTTGCCAGTCCTTCCGAAACCGGGCACAGGAGTTTCGCGACGACGCGTGAAAGGGATTTTTCCGGGCGGTCATAACCCATTTCGTCGCAAAGGATATCAACGAACTCGCGCCGGGTGATCGTCTCGCCGTCGGTGATGAGAAACCCCTCGCCCACCGCTTCTTGGCGACTCGCCGCCAAGATGCACACGTCGACGACGTTCTCGACGCAAGCGAGCGTGAAGGGGACGGTTCCTCCGCTCAGGTAAACCCAAGTCTGGTCCCGGAGGGCGCCGACGACCCGGGGAAGGAGTTGCCGGTCGCGCTCGCCATAGATATAGGGCGGGCGCAACACCACGGTTCGGAGTCCCGTCTCACGCGTGAAATCTTTCAGCAATCGCTCACACGCGATCTTCGTGTGGTTGTAATGATCGCCCGTCTCGACGAAAGGCGCCGATTCATCCGTGTCCACCTGGTCGTGCGCCCCGTAGACGACCGCGGAGCTCATGTGGACAAACCGCTCAAGCCTCAAGTGGCGAGCCGCATCGAGGACGTTCCTCAGCCCCTCCACGTTGACGCGGACCATCCGGTCCAGGGGGCTCCATTCGTCGATGATCGCGGCGCAGTGGAAGAGGTGCGTCGCTCCTTCCATGCCCGGCCTCAACCGCTCGGGCGGGTCGGTAATGTCGCCCCGCACCAGCTCCACGCCCAGAGCGTCGAGGAGGGAGCAATCGCTCGCCGGTCTCACCAGGGCTCTCACGCGGTAATTCTCCTTCACCAGCCTCTCGACGAGGTGGGAGCCGAGAAACCCCGTGCCTCCGGTAACGTAGGCGGTTTTTCCGTGGCTCAAGGCGACACCTCCGCTGGACGTTCCACTGCACCGCAGGCGCATCGCGACGCCTGGATTATACCCGTCGAGTCTCGCTCCGCAAGGGCTTCCCCACCCGGCAGTCGCTACGGATAGCCCGGAAAAACGGAACAGGATTTCATGCGTTGGTATTTCTGGTAATTCTCCGTCAGCGTCGGCCGTTCCCGCGCACCAATGAAGCAGGGGGAACAATGGACATTCGGTCCCGGTTCATCCCGGCGTTGCTGGTGGCGCTTCTGGCGTTCGCGGCGAACGGCTGTCGTCGCGCGGAGCCGGAGAACCCCGAGCCCCCCCGCCGATTGCCGGCAATACCGCCCCTGCCGGCCCCACTCCGAATTGAGACCCCGCGAAAAAACTGGACCGCCCGGATGCGATTGGATACACTCCGTACCTGGGAAGACGGCGACTGTCGCCGGGCCCTTCCAGGAGGCATGCTCGTGAACGACTGCGTAGTGGGCATCGACCTCGGCGGGACCAAGATCGCGGGCGCGGTGGTGGACCCGGCGGGCCGCATCCGTCATCGCGTGTTCAAGTTGACCGCGGCAAAGGACGGTCCGAAAGCGGTGCTCGACCGGATCGTCGACGTCGCACGCGAGTCGGTCCGGGACGCCGGGCTCGAGCTGGAGGACATGCTCGCCGTGGGCATCGGATCCCCGGGGCCGCTCGACCCGGATGCTGGCGTCGTCGTTCACTCCCCCAATCTCCCGGGCTGGGACCGTGTCCGCGTGAAAGACCATGTCCAGGACGCCCTCGGCCGTCCCGTGTTCATGGACAACGACTGCAACGTCGCCACGCTGGCCGAGCACGTCTTGGGCGCCGGTAGCGGAGTCAGCGACCTCATCGGACTTTTTCTCGGCACCGGCATCGGCGGCGGGGTCATCATCGCAAACCGGGTCCATCGCGGCTTCAGCAAGCAGGGCGGCGAGCTCGGCCACGTCGTCGTCGACGTCAACGGCCCGAAATGCGGCTGCGGACAGCGGGGATGCGTCGAAGCCCTCGCCAGCCGTCAGGTCATCTGCCGCGAGATCGTCGAGGCCGTCCGGAAGGGCCGCAAGAGCGTCATCACCGAGACCGACCCGGCGAAGCTGCGGACGACGCTCCTCGCCCAGGCCCTCGCCGAGAACGACCCGCTGGTCCGCGAGGTCATGACGAAGGCCATGGAATATCTCGGCGTCGCCGTCGCGTCCATCGCGCACGTGGTGAGTCCCGAGATGGTGATCCTGGGCGGGGGAATCCTCGAGGCGCTCAATGATGAGATGCTCGCCGCGGTGGAGAGTTCCGCGAGGAAGCGGGCGTTGCCGCTGGTGATGGACGGGGTGAAGTTCGTGCGGGCACAGCTTGGGGAAGACGCGGGAGTGCTCGGGGCGGCCGTGCTTGCCCGCCAGGCGCTCGCGAGGTAGCCGCGGGTCGCGCGTGCGGTGCGCCTCGACGGGGCCTCAGATGACTGTCCCCGGCTCGATGACCGCGTTCTTGGGGATGAGGACGAGTCCGTCGCGGACGACGTAGTTCGGGCCGTCGAACTCCTGATACTTCTTCTGGTTGATGATCTTGACGCCGTCGCCGATGCGCGCGTTCTTGTCGATGATCGCCCGCTCGATGTGCACCTTCTCCCCGATCCCCAGCCCGATCTCCCCGGGTTTTCGCTGTAGCTCCTCGTCGTAGTAGTCCGCCCCCAGGATGACCGAATCGAGGATGCGGCTGTCGCTGCGGATGAACGTCCGCACCCCCACCACGGTGTTCCGGAGCTCGGCACGAGTCACGATGCACCCGTCGGCCAGCAGGCATCGCTCCATTGTGGAGCTGTTGATTTTGCTGGCGGGAAGCATCCGCGCGTGGCTGTAGATCGGATACTTCGTGTCGTAGAAGTTGAACGGAGGGATCGGCGCGGTCATTTCCATGTTCGCCTCGTAGAACGACCGGATGGTCCCGATGTCGCGCCAGTAGTCGTCGAAGAGGAAGGACATCACCTTGTACCGGTTGATGGAGGCCGGGATGACCTCCCTTCCGAAGTCCGTCTGGGATTTGTCGGCGAGCACGGCGGGCAGCAGGGCGTGGTTGAAGATGTAGATCCCCATCGAGGCGAGGTACGTCTTGTGGCCGTCGGCCCCGTCCACCGCCAGGTTCGCCAGCACCTTCGGGTCCTTCGGCTTCTCATGAAACTCGACGATCCGCCCGGTGTCGTCCACTCGCATGATGCCCAACTCGGACGCCTGGTGCCTCTTCACCGGGTGGACCGCGATCGAGATGTCGGCCTTCGATTGGACGTGCGCCGCCAGGAACGGGCGGTAGTCCATCCGGTAGAGGTGGTCGCCCGCCAGGATGAGCACGTGCTGGCTCTGCCGGCTTTCGATTGCCCGCAGGTTCTGCCGCACCGCGTCCGCCGTTCCCTGATACCAGTCGGCGTTGTCCATCGTCTGCTGTGCGGCGAGGATCTCGATGAACCCCCGCGTCAGCGGACCGAACTGATACGTCTGCCAGACGTGCCGGTTCAGCGACGCCGAATTGAACTGCGTCAGGACGAAGATCTTCCGGAGACCTGAGTTGATGCAGTTGGACATGGCAATGTCGATGAGACGGTACTTTCCGCCGAACGGGACGGCGGGCTTGCTCCGCATCGCGGTGAGCGGGTAGAGGCGCGCCCCGCGTCCTCCGCCCAGGATCAGCGCCTGCACCCCTTCGAGGCCGTCCAAGAGTTCATGTGCGTCGTGTGTGTGAGGCATCACGGTCATGCTCCGCCTTCCTTCTCGGCGAGCTTTCTGCGGAAATAGTCGAGCGTCGTCTTGAGTCCTTCCGCGCGCGGGACCTTCGGCTCCCACCCCAGGAGCTTTTTCGCCTTCGAGATGTCCGGCCGGCGGCGGCGGGGATCGTCCTCGGGGAGAGGCTTCGTGACGATCCGGCTCTTGCTCCCGGTCAGCCGCGCGATCTCCCGCGCGAACTCCATGACGGTCACCTCATCGGGACTGCCGATGTTCGTCGGGAGGTGTTCGTCCGATTCCAGGAGTCGTGTGATTCCCTCGATGAGGTCATCCACGTAGGTGAACGACCGTGTCTGCGACCCGTCGCCGAAGACGGTGATCTCCTCGCCGCGCAGCGCCTGCGTCATGAACTGCGGCAGCACCCGTCCGTCGTCCAAGCGCATCCTCGGGCCGTAGGTGTTGAAGATCCGCGCGATCTTCGTGTCGATTCCGTGCGCGCGGTGATACGCCATCGTGAGCGCTTCCGCGAAGCGTTTCGCCTCGTCGTACACCCCGCGCAGCCCCACCGGGTTGACGTTCCCGCGATAGTCCTCTTTCTGCGGGTGCACGTCGGGGTCCCCGTAGACTTCGCTCGTGCTCGCCAGCAGGAACCGTGCCTTCTTTTCCCGTGCCAGTCCCAGCGTCTTGTGCGTGCCCAGGGCCCCCACCTTCAGGATCTGGATGGGGAACCGCGTGAAGTCCGTCGGACTCGCCGGACTCGCAAAGTGCAGGATGTTGTCCACGCGTCCCGGCAGGAACACGTACTCCGTCACGTCCTGCTTGATGAACCGGAAGCTCTCGTTCCCCGCCAGGTGAGAGATGTTGTCCACCGACCCCGTCAGCAGGTTGTCGATGCACGTGACGCGGTGTCCCTTCGCCAGGAGCCGGTCGCACAGGTGACTTCCCAGGAAACCCGCGCCGCCCGTCACCACCGTATGCTGTTGTCTCACGGAAGATCCCCGATTGGCCTTGAGTTTACTCCGCCCGGCGTCCTATAATGAGCGTCGCGCCGTCGACGCGAGTCGCCCTGCATTATACCCGGCTCGCCCGCACATGCAAGACCAAAGCGGCCCCCATGGAGCCCGTGCCGTGGACCGACACCAGCACCTCCTGAAACTGTTCCTCGACTACCTTGCCGGGGAGTGCGGGTTGAGCGGGAACACCGTCGCCGCCTACCGCCGGGACCTCCAGGCGTTCCTCGTGATGCTTTCCGACGGGGCACACCGCGACCTGGACCGCGTGACGCCCGGCGATATCGTCGATTTCCTCATGCACGAGAAGCGCCGGGGCCTCGCCTCCGCCTCGCTCAGCCGGCAACTCGTCTCCATCCGCATGTTTTACAGGTTTTTGTCGGGTGAGGGAATCGTGAAGACGAACGCGGCGGCGAGTCTGGACTCGCCCCGGGTCTGGCGGAACCTGCCCGACGTGCTCACTCGTCGCGAGGTGGAAGAGCTCCTGGCCGCCCCCGACGTCTCGACGAACCTGGGATTGCGTGACGCGGCGATCCTCGAGACGATGTATGCCTGTGGCGCGCGTGCCCAGGAGGTCGTGGACCTTCACCCGGAGGACGTCAAGATCGATTTCGCCTACGTCCGGCTGACCGGGAAAGGCTCCAAGGAGCGGGTGGTTCCGCTCGGCGAGATGGCCTGCCGGCGTCTCGCCCAGTACCTCGAAAAAGCGCGCCCCGCCCTCGAGAAGTCAGGACGCGCCGACCATCTCTTCCTCAGCCGCACCGGAAGGAAGCTCAACCGCGAGCGCATCTGGCAACTGATTAAGCGCCTCGCGCGAAAAGCCGGACTGGCGAAGTCCGTTCATCCGCACACGCTCCGCCACTCCTTCGCCACGCACCTCCTCGAAGGAGGCGCCGACCTGAGACTCATCCAGGAGATGCTCGGACACGCCAGCATCTCCACAACGCAGATCTATACCCACGTGGACGCCAGCCGGCTAAAGAGCATCCACAGGAAATACCACCCACGGGGATAAGAGCCTATCCGACTAACCCAGATCGGGGACCGTCCGCTGCTGTCATGTTAAGAGCCTATCCTAATAGGCCGCGTGAGCCGCGTTGCGAGCGCGACGGGGCCGGATGCAAGGCGCGGCGACGCAGTCGATGCAAAAGACAGCATCGTCGAGGAGCCGCAACGCAGCAGACGG
>Ga0182021_10002493_pt1 | contig 21493 bp, 11 predicted proteins | sample 612E3MmetaG_FD_120493 | JGI IMG/M metagenome (GOLD analysis project Ga0182021, IMG submission 120493) | Permafrost microbial communities from Stordalen Mire, Sweden - 612E3M metaG (Illumina Assembly) | ecosystem: Environmental > Terrestrial > Soil > Wetlands > Permafrost | place: Sweden... | reverse complement strand
TGCCCTGGATCTTGCCGCGGCGGCTCGAGAGGTCGCCCATCACCTTGCCCATGCAGTCCTCGGGGATGCGGATTTCGACCTGATAAATCGGCTCGAGCAGGCACGGCCGCGCGGCCATGAAAGCCTCTTTGAAGGCAAAATAGCCGGCGATCTGGAACGCGATGTCCTTCGAATCCACCGGGTGCATCTTGCCGTCGTAAAAGTCAATCTTCACATCCGTCACCCGGTACCCCGCCAGGATGCCTTCCTCGCTGGCCTTCATGACGCCCTTCTCGACGGATGGCACGTACACCCGGTCCACGTTCTGGCCGACGAGCGAGTTGGTGAACTCGACGCCGGTGTCGCGCGGCTTGGGCTCGATGCGCATCCAGACCTCGGCGAACTGGCCGGCGCCGCCGGTTTGCTTCTTGTGCCGATACTTCGAGTCGCCTTTGGCCTTGATGGTTTCCCGGTAACGCACGCGCGGCTCGATCAAATCCACGTGCACGTTGAAGCGGCGGCGCAGGCTTTCGGCGATGACCTCCAGGTGCAGCTCGCCCTGCGCCGAAACGATCGTCTGGCGCAGCTCAGAGTCCACCATGAACAGAAACGTGGGGTCCTCATGGTGTAAGGCCGCCAGGCCCGAGGCGACCTTGTCCTCCTCGCCCTTGACGTTGCTTCTGAGGGAGGCGTGGATGTTCGGCTTGGGATACTCGACTTTCGGCAGCGTCACCGGCTTCTTGCCGGCGCACAGCGTGTTGCCCGTGTGCGTGTCCTTGAGCTTGACGACCGCGCCGATGTCCCCGGCGCCGAGCGTGGGCACGCTCGTGCGCGTTTTGCCGTTGAGCAAGTAAATTTGGCCGATCTTCTCACTGCTGCGCCGCGCGGTGTTATAGAGTTCGCTGCCAAACTTGACCATGCCGGAATAGACCCGCAAGAAAGACAGCTCGCCAAACTGCGCCTCGTTCATCGTCTTGAACACGTACAGCACCGCCTCGGCATCGGTCAGCCCTAATTCCACCTGGTCGCCGTCCCCGTTCACGGCCTCCACCTTGGGCCGGTCCGCCGGCGACGAACCGTACTTGGCGATGAAATCCATCAGCCGGGCGACGCCGATATTGCTTTCCGCCGCGGTTACGAACAGCGGCGTAAACACCTGCTTCTGGATCGCCGCATGCAGGCTGGCGCGCATTTCCTCTTCCGATAACCCGCCCTGGGCGAAGAACTTCTCCATCAAGGCGTCGTCCGACTCGGCGATGTACTCGATCAATTGGTTGTGCAACTGCTTCGCGCGGTCGGCCAGCGCTCCGGCAGGCGGCGTTTCGGTGAACTTGCCGCTCTTGTCTGCCGCGTAGGTGGCCACCTGGCTGCGCAGCACGTCCAGGACCTGGTTAAAGCCCGGGCCGGCATTGACCGGCAGAGTGAGCGGGAAAACGCGGTCGCCGAAGTGCTCGCGGATTTGGGCCAGCGTCTTGTCGAAATCCGTCTCTTCCTTGTCAAACGCATTGACGACCAGGATTTTCGGAATGCCGTTCCTGGTCGCGCATTTCCACACCGTGTCCGTGCCAACGCCGACGCCGTGGTTGGCATGCACCACAATCAGGGCCAGGTCGCTGACCCGCAGCGCACCCAGCGCCTCGCTGACGAAATCGGCGTAGCCCGGGCAATCCAGGATGTTCAGCTTCTTGCCCTGCCACTCCGTGTGCATGAGCGTGGCGGACACCGAAATCTGCCGATTCTGTTCGCTTTCGCGGTAGTCCGACACGGTGGAGCCGGCGGCGATGCTGCCCATGCGGTTGATCACGCCCGCGCAGGCCAGCATGGCCTCGCTGAGCAGGGTCTTTCCGCACGAAGCATGACCCGCGATCGCGAAGTTGCGAATGTCACCAGGTTGATAGTCTTTCATAAAAACTTACTGCCAATTCTGTCGCTGCCCAACTGAGCCGACGCTCAAGCGGACGCACAATGTAAGCGACGACACCGCCGGCGCAAGCCGAGAAATCGGGCGGCGCTTGTCCTGTTTTCCTCCAGCAAAAAGGGTGTCGAGTCAATAAAGCCCTAATCCTAAGGCACCAGGATGACGCGGTAGAACCGTTGTGCGTTAGTGGCCGTGTCCCAGCCGCTTGCGGTTGCGCCAGTTGCGCTGATGGGGGTCCCGAGGTTCAGCCAGTTGGTTTCCGTCAAGGTGTTCTTATATTGCATCTGGTAGGCTTGACCGGGGGCAGCGGTCCAGGTGAAAGAGAGCACGCGGTTGGATTGCACCAGTAGCGGCAACTGAAATACCGGCACCGGAACCACAGGCACGGTGAGAGTCGCCAGGGCGCTAACCGCCGAGCCGTAAGCGTTCGTGACGATAAGCCGGTAGCTGCCGGAGTTGGCCGCCAGCGCATTGGTCACGGTCAGAGTGCCGCTATGAGAACCGACGATGTGTTCATCGTCCATGAGATTCGTTCCGTTGCACTGCCACTGGTAACTCAGGGGTTGTGCACCCACGGCCATCGCGGTAAAGGAAAGGGTTGCGCCAACCGGCTCTGCCCGGCTCACAGGCTGCACCGTGAGATGCGGACGCCCGTCGCCCTCGAGCACCAGCACGTGGTAACCACCCCCTGCCCCGACGGCGATCACATTGCTCAAACCATTGGGGATATTGGTCTGCCCATAGGTGTTGGCACCCCAAACCACCAACGACCCGTCTGCCACCAGCGCCAGGCTGTGGTAAACCCCCGCGGCAATCGCCACCACGTTGCTCAAACCTGCCGGCACCTGCGACTGCCCATAGTCGGGGCTTGATCCCGTGTTGGCCGTTCCCGCGCCCCACGCCATCACGACGCCGTTGGCCTTCAACGCCAGACTGTGGTAGGCCCCCCCGGCAATCGCGACCACGTTGCTTAACCCTGCCGGCACCTGCGACTGCCCACAGTCAGGGCTCGAACCAGTGTTGTTGGTGCCTGCGCCCCAGGCTGCGACCGTGCCGTCGGCCTTCAACGCCAAGCTGTGGTAGGCCCCCGCCGCAATTGCCACCGCCTTGTTTAAACCTGCCGGCACTTGCGACTGCCCGTAGTAGGGGTTCGCGCCCGCGTTGTTCGTGCCCGCGCCCCAAGCTGCGACCGTGCCGTCAGCTTTCAACGCCAGGCTGTGGTAGGCGCCACCCGCAACCGCCGTCACGTTGCTTAAAAGCCCAGGCACCAGCGCCTGACCATAATTCGGCGAAGTGCCCACGTCGTTCGTGCTTGCTCCCCACGCCACCACCGTCCCGTCCGAGCTCAGCGCCAAACTATGATAGTAGCCCCCCGCAACTCCTGTCACGTTGCTCAAGGCCGCCGGAACCGCCGACTGCCCGTAATGCGGGACCGTAGTCGTGTAATACGTACCGGCACCCCACGCCACGATGGTCCCGTCACCATTCAATGCCAGGCTGTGGTAGTGGCCTTCGGCAACGCCGATCACGTTGCTCAGCCCCGCAGGTACGTCCGTCTGGCCATAGGCGTCATAGCCCCAACTCACCATCGGCCAGAGTGCCAGCAGCGCATTGCTGCTGACCATCAGACCATACGCATTGCTCACTACCACGGAGTAGTTGCCCATTTCCGCAGCCTGCACATTGTAAACGACCAGGCTCGCCGTTGCTGACCCGCTGATCTTGCCGCCATCCGCCAGGTTCGTTCCCCCCTGCCGCCATTGGTAACTAAAGGAGCCAGAGCTCAGAGCGCCCACGGTGAAAGACGCCGCCGAGCCCGCCAGCACCTTTTGGCTGGCCGGCTGAGTCGCAATGACCGGCGCAAATGGCCCGACCAGCGCCGCATTCGAGCTGGTCACCCAACCATTAACGTTGCTCACCACCACCGAGTAGTTGGCCATGTCTGCCACCTGAACATTGGACACGATCAAAGTGCAGGTCCTCGCGCCACTAATGCTGCCCCCGTCCATCAGGGGGAGGCCCTGTTTAAGCCATTGGTAGCTCAGCGGCAGGGTGCCGATGGCGCCCATGCTGAAACTGGCCGGAGCGCCAGCCGCCACGCTCTGGCTCTGCGGTTGGCTGACAATGAACGGATCCTGAACCGTCAGCGAAGCATTGGGGCTGGCGGTCGTGCCATAAAGGTTGGTCACGACAATCCGGTAACTTCCCGCGTTGACGGCTTGCGGGTTGCTGATGGTCAGGCTGCTGGCGGTGGCTCCATTCAGGTTGGTTCCGTTAAACTGCCACTGGTATGCCAACGGCGGAGTTCCGTTCGCTGTGACCGCGAAGGTCGCGTCCAGTCCGAGGCCCACAACCGTGTTGGTTGGCCCGGCCGAGATGCTCGGCGGCAGGAGCAAGCTCAGCACGGCATTGCTGCTGGCGACGGAACCGCCGTCGTTGCTGATGAAAACCGAATAGCTCCCGGCATTCGTGAGTTGCACGTTGGTCTTGGTGAAACTGCTCAAGGTCGCGCCGGAAATGTTGGTGCTGTTGAACCGCCACTGGTAGCTGAGCGGCGGCGTGCCGGTGGCGGCAACCGAGAAAGTCGCATCGGACCCGCGCAGCACCGCTACATTGGTCGGTTGCGCCAGAATCACTGGTGGCAGCAGGACGCACGTGCCGTAGGCGGAGAAGTCGCTCGGGGCGAACAGCAGCGTCGGCACGCCCTGGCCGGCGGACAGCCCCGCCAGGCCGTATTGCGCCGCCATTTGCAGGTACGTCACGCGGATCCGCCCGTCGTAGAACAACGCGACTTGGAACGAGTTGGATTCCGTCGTGCCATATTCCGGCACGTTTTGATAGGTCACCACCGCTCGGTCGCTGAGTTGCTTCCAGGAAACTGTGCCCCCGGCGCCGGGGTTCAGGTCGCGGAACCACGCCGAAATGCGGGGGCGGTTGAAATGAATCGTGTAAGACGGATTGTAGGCCGTATCACCCGAGTCCATTGTCAGGTAACCGTTGCTGCCGATGAAAAACACGTTGGTCCGCCGGTTATAGATGGCCACGGTGTTTGTCCCGGACAAGGTCACCTGCGCGTAGGAATCGTCGGTCAGAGAAACCGTCGTGCCGCCGGTCGGATCGGTCGGGAAGGCGCTCGCCGTTTGCTGACAAACCGCATAGTAATTATAGCTCCCATCCGGGGTGAAGGAGAAAGACCGATAAGCCAGGTCATTGGTGTGCGGGGACGCAGCGAACCACTCGGTGAAATAGTCGGGGACGGTGGGCAGCACGGTCAACACGGCATTGGAACTGATGGTCGAACCCAGGGCGTTGGTCACCACCACATTGTAGGTGCCCGCCTGGTTGGTCGTAAGGCCCGCCAAGGTCAGCGGCGCGTCCGTGGCATTGGCAAGGCTCGTGCCATTCAACTGCCATTGGTAGGACAAGGGCAGCTTGCCCCCCGCGACAATGTTCCAGGTCACATTGCTTCCCGCCATTGCCACCGTCTGACTGACTGGTTGGACCGTAATCACGGGCGGTGAATCGCCGGCACTAAGCACCGGCAGCAGGCTGATGTCATCCAGGCCGAGAAAACTCCCATCGTCCCGAAATCCGATTTGAACGACGGCGTCCGCTCCCGTCGCCGTGACAAAGAACTGCAGGTTGGTCCAGCCAACGGCCGGGATATTGCTCTGGTCGAAGATGGTGATGCCATTCCACGCCACCATGAATTCATTGGGGCCGACTCCATCCGGGCTGTTCAGCCAGAGGGAAAGCAAATAAGACCTACCCGGCGACGTCGGCAGTACCTGGGAAAGATAGCCGGGCGAGCCCGCCGGGCCGAGCAACGCGCCATAGCTTCCAGAGTGGACACAGGAGGAACTAGCGCTAACCGAACAGTCGTCAAAGTTGCCTGAGGCGGCCCAGGAGGCGAAGCTGCCGGCCTCGAAGCCTCCGTTCTGAACCAAGGGCGCGCTGGGTTGGGCGAGTTGCACCGCAAGCGTCGCTCCCATGCTCGTCAACGAACCAAGGCTGTTGCTGATTAGCACCGAGTAGGTTCCGATGTTGGCCGCAGATACGTTGCTGATGGTCAAGCTGCTGCGGGCGGAGCCGGAAACGTTGCCGCCGTCGCTGAGATTGGTCCCGTTAAGCTGCCACTGGTAAGACAACGGCGGGCTGCCCAGAGCGGCGACGGTGAGCCGCGCGGTGGCCCCGAACAGCAGGTTTTGGCTAACCGGCTGCAAAGTAATGACTGGACCGGAGGGAATAACTGTCAGGATGGCGTTTGAGCTGGCCGTCATGCCGGTGACATTGCTGACGATCACCGAATAGGTTCCTGCATCGGCGGGAGACACGTTGCTGATAGTCAAAGTGCTCGCCGCCGAGCCGTGGATGTTGCCACCATCGGTCAAATTGGTGCCGTCGGCTTGCCACTGGCAGGATAACGGCAGCCAGCCAGTCGCCGCCACGCTGAACGCCACCGTGGTTCCCCCCAGCACTGTCTGGTTGGTCGGCTGGGAGGTAATCATTGGCGGTTCGAGCACGACCAGGGTGAACGACCGGCTTTGCACCTTGCTGTCGGTCAGGTTGGTGAACCAAACCGACGCGCTATAAACCCCAACCGCCAGGTTGCTGCTCGCCGCGTTCAGGCTCACTGTCACATTGGTTGCGGGTCCGCCGGGACTCAGCATCCCACTGCCGGGAAAAACGCTGAGCCACGACGCCGTGTTTGCCAGCGTCCAGCTCAACGCGGTGGTGCCGGCATTGGTCAGGACGTAGCTCTGCGAACCGCCGTTGAATGGCCCCCCGGGCGGGCCACCTGCCGCAAAACCGATTCCCGGCGCGATTTGCAGCGGGCTGGGCGGCGCCAGAGCGTTGATCAACGCCGCCCCCTTCGGCGTTCCCCAGCCGGTGCACAAGTCGTAACCGGAAACCGCGTAGAACTTGTTCAGGCTTGAGCTCCAAGTATTGTTCCCGGCGGTAATGTCGTGAAAACAATTGGCGTAATTGGCGCCCTTGCCGATCGTGTAAATGGCCGGGTTGATGAATCCGACCGGTGGCTGGCTGTTGGCAGCGGCTTGCTGGTTAACCAGCGCGATAAAACCGGCCCACAGTGGCGTTGCCGCGCTGGTGCCGCCGACCCAATACTCCACACCATTATCGGCGATCACGTAAATGTAATCAGCTACCATGGCCACATCCGGGATGTTCCGCATCGTCGTCGAGCCTTGGTTGAGAGTCATGCTGATGTTTCTTTGCCAGCTCGGAATCGAGTAGCTGGTGCTGATGCCGCCCCCGCTGCCAACACCATCATCGGCGCTGCCGTACTCGACACCCCAGTTCCACACGGTTTCCGAAACCCAGGCGCCCGCCGGGCCGGCATTGGTCAAGGTGGTCCCGCCGACAATCGTGATATACGGATCGTCGCACGGCGAGTAAATCGCCCCGACCCACGCGTCGCCGTCGCCGGAGGCATTGAAAAACGACTGCCCCTGGGCCGCAAATTGCTGAAAGATCTGCTCGGTGGTCGCATCTATGGAATAGGTCCACGAGGCGCTGAGTTCCTTCGCGAGATTATCCGTTGCCATCCGGTTCAAAACTGAGTCCGGCAACAAGCCCTCATAGACGATCACGGCCGACAGGCCCGGCGCCATGCTCATTGCCATGTCAATGTCCAGCGCCACCTCGATGTTCCCGCTTCCTGCCGCCCCGTTGAACCCGTCCAGCAACACTGTCTTCACCGGCACATTCGGCAATCCCGCCTGGGCGATGTAGTTCGTAATATCACTCAGGTAATACCCGTCAAACTCCACCAATCCTACCGACTGCCCGGCCCCGATGAGATTCGAGACGCCCGGGACGTAGGCGGCCCGGAAATCCGCCCCCATGTACGTGCCCGCCGGGCCGGATCCGAGCGCCGGCCCTGCGCCGGTGTTGTTGCCCAAAAGATGCCGTTTAAGGCTCATGGGCCGCGGCACGCTGTAATCGTCCAGCCCGCTGATATGTAACACCGGAACCGCCAGGCCGAGCGACGGCTCCGCCTCCGGCGCGAAAAACGTGCGCGCCTCTCGCGGGTGCGGATAGACGCGCATCGTCACCTGGAACACCCGCTCGATATCCGCTACCGAACCGCTCACGTCCAGCAGCGTGCGGTTGGAATGCGTGCCGGTGATCGTCAGGCCGTTGGTTGTCACGAAGGCGACCAGCGCCCGGTAATCCTGTTCCGCCGGCCCGAACCTCTCCGCAAATTGTTCCGGCGTCAGATAGTGCCCATAATCGGGGCTGGCCGGATCGGAGAGCTGTTCCAGCAGGCCGGCCAGATCTTCGCGATTTCGGAGCGGCAGCCCAATCGCCAAAGCCAAGCGATTCGTGCCCGGCAGGCGGCCAGCAGGCCGCAGCGATGCGACTGCCGCAGGGACGTGACCTTGCACGACTTGTCTTTGCGCCGCCCGGGTGTGCGACGCGGACAGGAGGAATAAACTCGCCAGGGTTGCTGCGGCGACCCCGCGAATTCCCAATGGCCCGCGGAAACGCCTGCCGAACAGCGTGCGACCGGGGGACAGCCCCGGAAGGAGTGCAAGTGTAATTGAAAGGTCCTTGCTTGCCAGCTCAGTGAGAAGGTTCATTTGCTTGATTTCCTTATGTTGGTGATGAGATAGTGGCAGAGGGGGATAATGACTGCAATTGAAAACTTCCGCCAAGGCCGAAGGGACAGGGCCAATTCAAGGAAACGCGCATTCAGGGACGAGGACGGCTCGTCCCTGTGTTTTGCGAATCTCGCACCGGGGCTCAGGGACGAGCCGTCCCCGCCCCTTTCTTGAATCCGCTCTGCTGAAGGGGAAAAGGCAGGCTTGGATGAGACGAGCGGCCCGAGTGCGGCTCAGCACTTTAGGAGAGTAGCCCCGGCCGCAGGGCGCGAGACGAAGATCGCGGGCTCGATTTTCGTGCGCTGCTCGTATTCTGCCGCGACACGCCTGGAAATCGCATCAACCTTGTCCGCACGGACCAGGGCCACGGCGCAACCGCCAAAACCACCGCCGGTCATTCGGCAGCCGATCACACCGCCCTTGGGTCCAATCGCCCGGGCAATGTCCACCACTGCGTCCAGTTCCGGGCAGCTCACCTCATAATCATCGCGCAGAGAGGAGTGGCTGGCGTACATGAGCTGGCCGAGCGTCGGCCAGTTGGAAGCGCGCACCGCCTCGGCGGCCTGGAGGGTCCGCTCGATCTCACTGATGACGTGCCGGGCGCGGCGGAACGCCGTTTCGTTCATCCTGCCGCGTGCGCGCTCCAGCATATCCGCAGTGGCATCGCGCAGCGAAGCCACGCCAAGAGTCTTTGCGGCTTGCTCGCACTGAGCTCGGCGCTTGGCATACTCGCCACCTGTCAACTCGTGTTTCACATTCGTATTGATGACGAGGAACTCCATCGCGGGGTCGCTCATCGGCACCAATTCGGGTTTGCGGGAACGGCAATCGAGCAGCAGGAGGTGGTTTTCTTTGCCCATCACAGAGATGAACTGGTCCATGATGCCACAAGGCATCCCGGCATAATCGTGCTCGGCCTTCTGGCAAAGCAGGGCTTTCTCCACCGGGTCCAGCTTCCGCCCCGTGATGCTTTCCAGCAGGGTCGCGGTGGCAACTTCGAGCGCGGCGCTGCTGGACAGCCCGCCGCCCAGCGGGACAGTGGAGTGAACCAACGCGTCAAAGCCCCCCAGGTGCGCTCCGCGGGCGAGGAAACCCGCGATCACGCCGACCGGGTAGTTGGACCAGGCGCCCTTCGGAGCAGGCTTCACGGGTTGGGTCAGATCAACGCTGACCGCGCCAGCCCCGGCCGTTGAGCGCAATTGGATTTGGTTTGCCCCATTGGCGGCGGGCGCGGCAGCGATGACCGTATAGCGGTCAATGGCCATCGGCAGGACAAAGCCGTCGTTGTAATCGGTATGCTCGCCGATGACGTTCACGCGCCCCGGCGCGGCGGCGAGCCAGCGCGGCGGGCGCCCGTAGGCTTGGGTGAATTGCTCGGCAGTGGAGCGGCCAAGTTCGTTCAGGTTCATGTGGCAGTCGAGAACTTAAAAACCGTTGTGTGGTGATAGGTTTGGCCCGGGCGCAGGATGATCGGCGGGAACTCCGCCTGATTGACCGCGTTCGGGAAGTGCTGCGTTTCCAGGCAGAATCCCGTGTGCTGGCGATAGACGACTTCGCGTTTGCCTGTCAGCGAGCCGTCCAGGAAGTTGGCGGTGTAGAACTGAACGCCGGGCTGGGTGGTGTGGGCCTCCAGGACGCGGCCGCTCCGGGGTTCATAGACGCGCGCCGCCAGCGCCAGACTCTTGCCGCCGGCATTGAGCACGTAATTATGGTCGTAGCCGACCGGGCTGGTCTGGAGCTGCGGAAAACGTGAACCGATGGGCCGCGGCTGGGTGAAATCCATCGGCGTGCCTTTGACCGCTTTGATCTCGCCGGTGGGAATCAGTGTGCTATCTGACGGCGTGTAATAATCCGCCGCGATCATCAGTTCGCAGCCGAGCACATCGCCCTGCCCGGCGAGGTTGAAGTAGGAATGGTTGGTCAGGTTGACAGGCGTGGGCTGGTCGGTGGTGGCGTGGTAATCCAGGCGCAGCTCGTTGGCATCCGTCAGGGTCATAGTGACGGCGACAGCGAGTGTGCCGGGATACCCTTCCTCCCCGTCGGGACTGGTGTAAGTGAACTTCATCGCTGCGCCGGCCTGCGGGTCAGCCTTCCACAGCACCTTGTCGAAGCCTTTGAGCCCGCCATGCAGATGGTTCGGCCCGTTGTTGGTTGCCAGCGTGTAGGTCTTGCCGTCCAGCGTGAACCGGCCTTTGGCGATGCGGTTGGCCACCCGCCCGACGGTGGCGCCAAAATACGGATGCCCGTTCAGGTACTGCGGGAGGTTGTCGAAGCCCAGCACGACATCGCCCAGCTTGCCCTGGCGGTCCCGGACGTGCAACTCGGTGATGATCGCCCCGTAATTAGTAACCTTGGCGACGAGGCCGTTGGCGTTGGTCAGCGTGTAGAGGTCCACCGCCGTCCCATCGGGCAGCTTGCCGAAGCTGGACTTCTGGACACGTGCAGTCATCTGCGTCACTTCTTTTCCGACTCCGGCGGCGCGGTGGGCTGGCGGCTTGCGCGCCAGGCTAGCAGAAGCATGGAGGCCCCGAAGGCCAGCAGCACCAGGCCCCAGCGCAGGTTGACGTTGATGTCCAGTGAGCGCCGGTAAACCTCGGCGTCGGACATGGTCGCAACCCCGTAGATGACGAGCAGGGCGCCCACCAGTGAGAACAAGAGGCCGATTGGCCAGCGTATATCAAGTCCCATAAGTATGTTCCTTTCGTTTTACCAGAAAATGATGTTGAGGATTACGCACCCGGCGAGCAGGACAACGCCCAGCACCGCCGGCCGCAAATACCAGGCCTGCTCCTCATCTTTGAGCTTGGGTGTCAGCGAATAGACCAGACCCTTGAGTTCCTCGTCGGTCTTGGTCCGGCGGGTGGCCAGTGAGATGCCCAGCGTCAGGACGAAGCAGACCGTGAAGGCAAAGCTGGCCAGCCAGAAGTTTTGCGCCATGTCACTGGGGAACACCTTCACGACGCTGAGATAGCCGCCCTTGATGCCGGGGACGTTGCCCACCGCCGAGGTCAGGGCGTGGAACAGCGCCGAGGTCAAGGTGCCGCCCAACAAACCGAGGAATGCGCCGGTGCTGGTCGTACGTTTCCAGAACATGCCGAACAGGAACGTAGCGAAGAGCGGAGCATTGACGAAGCCAAACACCAATTGGATGATGTCCATCGCATTGGACCAGTGGCTGACAAGGTAAGCACAGACGATACTCAACAGGATGCCCACGACTGTTATGAAGCGGCCCATCCACATGTAGTGCTCGTCGCTCTTATTCCTGGCGATGTAGGCCTGGTAAAGGTCATAAGTCCAGACCGTGTTGAAGGCGGTGACATTGCCGGCCATGCCCGACATGAAGGACGCCAGCAATCCTGTCAGCGCCAGCCCCAGCAGGCCTGAGGGACAGTACTTCTGCACCAGGGACAGGATGACGCCATCGTAGTTATTCTCCGCCACCGCGTTCTGCAGGCCGTCCCTCAGTTCTTTGTCCTTCAGCGTCGGCGCGGCCTTGACCAGCGCGTCTATCTTGTCCGGGAGCATCTTCACGCCGGCAGCCTCGGAGACCAATTGGGCGGCGTCGGCGCCACTGAGATTCTTTGCCGCCGCTTCCTGCACCGCCGGGATGGCCTTGGCATAGATCGCGGAATCGAGGGTTTTGGGCGGCAGGTGGTAGCCGTCCTTGGCTGTAATGGCAAGGGCGGCGGCGATCATGCCGGGCAGAATCACCAGGACAGGGAAGATCATCTTGGGCACGGCCGCAATGAGCGGGGTGCGGCGGGCAGCGCTCATGTTTCGGGCCGCCATGGCGCGCTGCACGACGAGGAAGTTCGTGCACCAGTAGCCGAAGGACAGCACGAACCCGAGCCCGAAGACCATTGCAAAGCAGTCCACACCCATCGGGTTTGAGGCCGGGCCCGCCAGCAAAGGCTTCCAGGCGCTGCTCCAGGCGTCCGGGGCGAACACCTTGCTGGTGTCGGCGGTCAGCCCCAGAGCGGCCGGGTGCTGGGCCACCTGCGAGAGCTTCTGCGTGAGCGCGTCCCAGCCGCCGACGTCTCGCAGGCCGAGGTAAACGACCGGCGCGAAACCGAGCACGATCATGAAGAATTGCAGCACCTCGGTGTAAATGGCCGAGGTCAGGCCGCCTTTGAGCACATAGACCAGCACGACCGCGGAGCAGATCCAAAGGCTGATGTCATAGTTCCAGCCGAGCAGTTGGTTGAGCAGCTTGGCCAGGGCGTTCATGGAAATGCCCGAGGCGAAAAGGGTCATGACCGCGAACGAGATGGAGTTGAGGCAACGGGTCCGCTCATCAAAGCGGAGCTTGAGGTATTCCGGCACGGAGCGGGCCTTGGAGCCGTAGTAGAAGGGCATCATGAACACCGCCAGGAAAACCATCGCCGGGATGGCGCCCAACCAATAGAAGTGGCTGGTGGCGATGCCGTATTTGGCGCCGCTGCCGGCCATGCCCACCAGCTCCAGCGCGCCCAGGTTGGCGGAGATGAACGCCAGTCCCGTGACCCACGCCGGAATCGAACGGCCGGACGTTAGAAAGTCCGACGAGCTCTTCATGTAGCGCCTCAGCGCAAAACCAATGCCGACAACGAAAATGACGTAGATGGCCAGGATGGCGTAGTCAATGAGGCCGAGTTGAACGTTTTGCATAAGTTCAATAACTGAACGGCGGAGGATTTACAGATTTCACCCGCCCTTGTCAACCTTACTCAGCATTTGCCAAATGGCCTCCGGCAAACTAATGGGAAGGGATATATTTCGATGAATCAGAACCCGAGAACGGCTAGTCGCGTGCGAAAATGGCTGCTCGGCCTGTTGCTCGTGCTGGTGGTGCTGGGGGTGTCCGGCTGTCAGACCTTGAGCTACTACGGGCAGGCGATCCAGGGGCAGTATCAGATCATTACCCACCAGCAGAAGATTGAGAAGCTGCTGGCTGACCCGGATACGCCGGCACCGCTCAAGGCGAAACTGCAGCTCGTTCAGACCCTGCGCACGTTCGCCGCGAAGGACTTGAAGCTGCCGGTGGATGGACATTACCAGAAGTATGTGGATGTGCAGCGGCCATACGTGGTGTGGAACGTCGAGGCGGCGCGCGAGTTTTCACTGGAGGCGAAGAGCTGGTGGTATCCGTTTGTGGGCAGTTTGGACTACCGGGGCTATTTTTCCGAAAGCGGCGCGAGGAAGTATGCCGCACGACTGGAAAAGAAGGGCTACGAGGTCTGCGTTGAGGGCGTGACCGCCTACTCCACGCTGAATTGGTTCAGGGACCCACTGTTGAACACCTTCATCTTCGAACCGGAAGCCGACCTGGCGGAGACGCTGTTTCACGAACTGGGGCACCAGCGCGTGTTTACGCACGACGACACCGACTTCAACGAGGCGTTCGCGACGACCGTCGGGCAGGAAGGCGCGCGGCGGTGGCTGCGGGCGAAAGGGGACGGGGCGGAAGGCGAAAAGTATCTGGCGGAACTGCGGCGCCACGATCAGTTCGTGCACCTGATCCTGGCCACACGCGAGCGATTGGCGGCGCTTTACGGCGATGAGCGGACGGCGGAGGGCGACCTCAAGGCCACGGGCAAGAAACGGGCGACGGCGCCGGAGGAGTTACGCCGGCAAAAGCAGCAAGTCCTGGAACGTCTGCAAGAGGAATACCGGAAGCTGAAAACCGAACAATGGGGCGGCGATGCCCAATACGACGAGTGGTTCGTGCATGGGGTGAACAATGCCAAACTCAACTCGGTGGCGGCCTATTACGATCTTGTGCCGGGCTTCGAGCGGCTGCTGGAGCAGAACGGCGGCGACCTGGAGAGGTTTTATCAGGCTGCCCGCCAGTTAGCCAAGCGGCCGAAAGAGGAACGGGACAGCCGGCTGAGTCACTGAACTGTTGGTCGAATGGACCGGACGATCGCCGCCCTATGCGCCTTGACGACTTCAAACGGTCATTTATCATCCGGCCTTGTGATCGCCTCGACTACAGTTGAATCGTGTCGCGAGGGAGGACTGGTGGCGCTCTCGGTTTCCAGAGCGCGAAGGCTACCTGCGGCCCTTGCATTAGCTTTGTTGCTCCCCGTTCCGCTGATGGCGGAAGTGCAGTGGACCCCAGTCATCAGGATGGGCGAGTTATTTCCCTCGTACATAATCGCCACCGCCACGGCGAAACTTCATACTAATAATATCCATGATCTTTTTGGCGACCAGCGCGGCCAGATTGGAGTCAAGGCCTCCTCGCGGTCGAACAATGCCAAGCTTCGGGTGGTGGTCAGCAGCACAAAACTGATCAAGGAGAGCAGCCTGATCGTTCATTTGCCACACGCGAACACGGCCTACCACATCTTTCCCACCCTCGAATATGATTACGATGCCCTGTACGCCGCCGTGGAGCCGTTCCCCGAAACCGTCACGGTTCGCGTTAGCGAATACAACGCCGCCGGCAAGGCGCAGGTAACAGAGAAGAAGGTCGTGGTGGACGTCCGCTCCCTCTATGACTGCCTGCACGGTTATGTGGACGCCGTGAACAACCGGCACGAGAACACTTCGTGGATGTATGCGGCCTACGTGGACGAAAATGCCTCGGTCCTCGAGCAGATCCTGCAGCAAGCCCTGAAATCGGGAATCGTTAATTCAATCAACAACGGGTATAAGAAGGGCCAGGCTGGGGTGGTGTTGCAGGTGTATGCCATCTGGGACGCGCTGCAAAAGCACGGCATCAAGTACAGCAGCATCAGCGCTACCTCGGATACCTCAAAGCAGGTTTCCCTCCAGCATGTGCGGCTGATCGGCGACGCGCTGACCTACCAGCAAGCCAACTGCGTGGAGGGCAACGTGCTCTTCGCCTCGCTGTTCAAGAAAACCGGGATATTAGCCGATCTGGTGTTGGTCCCCCGCCATTGCTTCATTTGCGTCTATCTCGACAAAGAGAGACAGATCCCCTTTTTCATCGAGACGACCATGCTGGGTCGTACCGTGCAGCAGTCGAAGCAGTTTGACGAGGGTTCGCCTTTAGCGGCGGTCAACAAAGCCAAAGCCGGGCACGAGGACACCTTTAACACGTTCGTTGCCGCCCAGGCCTCGGCCTACAAGACGTTTCATTCCTATGATAACGATCCGGAGCGGGACGCTAAACGCAAGCTGATCAACATTAGCGAGTGTCGAAAGCTGGGCATCACTCCGCTCAGAGCTCCTGGCCCGGCCCCGGCAAAGCCTGCCTCGTGAGGCGGGTCGGGTTCGCGCCGGAAGCTACCATCCGCCGCCGCCGCCGCCTCCTCCTCCTCCTCCGGAAGAGCCTCCGCCATCAGAACCCGAGCTCGAGCCCGGGGCGGTAGAGGCCGAGGCGATGGCGTGGGAGAGAGAACTGCTCATCGAGTGGGTCAGCGAGTTGAGGTCGTTCCCGGTCCAGGAGCGTCCGGAATACCAGGTCGGTGAGTAGGCGGCGCCGCCTTGACCGGCCGTGGCCAGGACTGCGGCAAACTGGTCGGACCATTTCTGCTCGACGCCGAGCGCCAGGGCGTAGGGCAGGAATCGTTCAAACAACTCCGGCGTGCGCTCCGGCGGGTTTTCCAGATTCAGCCGGTCCTTTTCGGCCACGCTCAAGTAGAGTTTGAAACCTTCGATTTGATCGAGAATCTTGCGGCCTTGAGCCGTGGGCGCCTTGAGCAGATGATAGAAGAGCACCACCAGCAAGAGGTCGGCAGCCACCACCCCTATGATCCACAGGACAGGCGCGGGCACCCTGTCGTTTGCCGTGCCGGTAAAGAGCGTGGTGGCCGTGACAAACACCAGCAACAGGCCCGGAAGCCAATAGCGCAGATTCCGCACGAAAAAGACTTTCTCTTCCGCTTTGGCGAGTCGTGCTCGTAGGCCGCTCGTCGCCGCCTGAAGCGTCACGCAATTGGCCTGGAGCATTGCGAGGCGCGTGCCTTGAGCAAAGAGCCTGTTGAGCAGGGCGAGCTCCTCGGGTGCCAGTCCATCCGTTGGGGCATTGGTCCGTATCAGCGTATAAGCCTTGGCCTGGTCTTCATGAATGGTGAGCTTGCCTTTGACGGCCAGGTTGAGAATGGCCGCGGTGAGTGTTCGGTTGTCGAAGCCCATCTGAGCGAGGTAACGGACGGCTGCGGGCGAGAATCCTCCCGGTGCGTCGTAGAGCGGAATGATGGTTCCCGGTTTTGGATCCCTGCCGACTTTGGCCCATGCAACGACGTAATAGACCAGACCCAGGAACAAGCCGAACACCGCGACCGCAAGGCCCTTATTGGCCTTTATGATTCGCATCAAATCCTCCCCGGCCGCCGGTGGCGCCATGAAGCCTTTGGGCCAGGTAACCACAATCGTTAGTCCCTCCGCCGGGCTAAGGAGACGCGTGGTCTGGAAATGGGCGCGGCCACCAACGACTTCCGCAGTATAATCTTTTCCCCTCGCTCCCTGCGGCCCCGTGTAAGCTTCGAGGTGGTTTGGTTCCGCCCCGTCCGGCAGCGTGACGCTGGCGGCTACCCGATTGATAGGGAAAATCCATCCGTTGCCCGTCACGTTCCAATAAAGCTCGTCATGCGTTTTGAAGAAACCGATCTGATGGTCCGTTTCATACACCAGTTCGTAGGTGTAGTCGCCGGGAGAAAGTTCGACGGAAGAGGAGCCGAAATAGACGCGGGTCCCGTTCCGTTGATCCTGTTTGTGGTAAGGTTCCGGCTGGCCATCGCGTCGGACACTTTGGACGTTGAACCCCGTCTGCGTTCGCAAGCCCCAGCGGCCCTGATATAATTGCGGGAAATCCCGGTAAATGCCGTGCCGAATCTGAGCCCCTTGAGCTCTTACACGGATGGTCTCGGTGACCTGCATGGAACCGTTTGTCCGAACCACAATCCGGCTGTCAAATTGAAGTATTTCTTCGCTCTGGGCGAAGGCGGCAGAAGGCTCGGCGGCGCAGGCCGCCAACAGGAGCCAGAATAGATAAGCAGCTTGCTTCATAATTTCACCTCTGGCGCCTGGCGTTCCGTGGCGCTTTCCACTTCGAAAAACTCAGCCGACTGGAACCGGCAGAGGCCGGCGACGATCATGCTCGGAAACGATTGGATGAGATTGTTCAGGTCACGCACCGTGCCGTTGTAAAACCGGCGCGCGTACTGCAGGGTATCCTCAATCTCAACCAGGCTCGCGCTCAACTGGCGGAAGTTCCTGTCAGCCTTCAGGTCCGGGTAGGCCTCGGCGACGGCGAAGAGGGAACGCAGGTCCTTGGTCAATCCGTTCTCGACGGCCCCGGTGCTCGCGACGCCCTGGGCGGCCTGGGCGACGCTTCGGCTCCTGGCCAGCGACTCCAGCAGCGACTGTTCGTACCCCCGATACGCTTTTACACACTCCACCAGGTTGGGTACCAGGTCATGCCGGCGTTTCAATTGGACATCAACGTCACTCCAGGCTTCCCGCAGCCGGTTTCGCAAGCTTACGAGACGATTGAACACCCAGCCACCGTAGGCCAAAAGGAGGAGTAAAAGGCCAAGCAGGCTCCAGAGGATGGCGTTCGATAGCACGCGTTGGAGCATATCGCTTACGAAAAGAGTGTAAAGTCCTGTAAGCGCGACAGTGATCCCGGATTCAGCGGTGGGCGACAGCGCCCTCAGCGAGCCGCCGGCACGTTGACTGTCTGTCCCTGTTCGCTCGCCCACGTCATGGCGGCCATGAACTTCGGCGACCGGGCCGGATCATCATCGTAGTGCTGCAGGATACCCCAGCTTCCCCACTTGCTCCACGCGCCGGTGGATGCGAAGTAGCACAGCAATCCACCCCCCGCGTCGTTCCACGCCCGGAGGTAGCGGCGGTAGATGCCGGCTATCCTCGGATGCGCGTTGGCAGCCAGGAAGAGCTTTGTCATCGCCTCGTTGTCCTCGCCGCCCGCTACACCTACCATGTGCTGACCCGCTTCGTAGGCGATGAGCTGCAGGCGGTGCTTGGCGGCCACTTTCCTGTGCTCCGCGACCCAGCCCAGGCACTCCGGCAGCGCCTTGCTCTCCAGATGGTCAAGGACCTGGCCGACGGTCCATCCGGCCACCTGCGGCGCGGTGAGTGCCTTGGGGTCGGTGGAGGTTGGGGGCACGCACATTGTGATGTAAGGCGCGATAGCCAGGGCGTCGGCGTGCCTGGCCACATCGCCTTGCGCCAGAAGCAGGCCGTCGGTCCAGTACGAACCCGAGGCGGCCTGCCATGCCACGACGCGCACAAGCCGGTTCGTTCCTCCGAACACTTCCTCCCAGATGCGGAAGATTTCTGACGACCGCCGGCCATAGTAGAGGGCCGCGCCCTCCCAAGGCCGCTCCGGCGGCCCGAGGTGAAGCTCGCGCGCCCGTTCGGCGGCGTAACGGTTCTGCTGAAAGCTGCCGTTCCAGACCTCGTTGGAGTACTCGACGTAAGCCTTCAGGCCCGGCGCCAGACGCTGTTTGACCGCCGCTGCGAAGCTGCGCACGTAATCGTCGGTGGCCTGGTGTGGCATGCAGAACCACACGTCGGCGTTGAGCCGGTTCGCCAGGTCCACCATCACTTCCACCGGCACGCCCTTGGCCGTCCAGGTGGCGTCGTCCGGCCGGGGACGGTCCGCCCAGGTCTTGATCCGAGAGCCGTTTGTGAGCATCCAGTCCATGAAGCGCAGGCACGCGATTCCCTGCCATCGCTTCAGGAAAACGGGGTGGAACGGGTTGCTCTGGTAGGACGCCTCGAAGCCGGGCATCAGCACCCGGAGGTTGCGCACGTGGTTGGAAGGATTCGTCTGGCGGACGCGCAGGAAGAAGCCGCCTTTGGAGGGATCAACACTGACAGTCACCCGCCCCGGCTCGGCCGACACGAGCGCCGCCGCACCGCCGAAATCGAGCTTGCCCTCGCCGTCATACAGGACGACGTACTCGCCGCCCGGGTAGTGCCCGCCTTCGATCGTGCAAAGGCACGTTTCGGCGAAGCACCCCGGCGCCAGCCGGCGCACCCATCCGCGCTCGTCGAGATCGAGCTTGGGTCCATGCCCCCAGGGCTTGCCCGCCTGCTGGCTGATCCACTCGCGCGAGAAGCGGAACACGTCAACAAACGGAAGCTCTGTGTTCCAATCGGCGGGACCGTTCAGGTTCATGCCCAATCGAGCGCCGGACGACGGACCAGCCGCCTGGCATACGGTTGGGCAGGCGCACGCAACCAGCCCGATCAGGGCGAGGACGGCGCGGCGTGCGGATTGAATTGAATTATTGATAGCTGGCATGAATGCTGGCGGAGCGGCAACGCAGTTGCTACGGCCACCAGCGACTGAATACTATCCAGGCAGTTCTAACTTTCAAGCCTGCGAAGAGCAAGTCGAGCAAGCCAATCACGGTGCGGGCAGGGCCGATTCGATAAAACACGCATTCAGGGGCGGGGACGGCTCGTCCCTGTGTTTTGCGAATCTCGCGCCGGGACTCAGGGACGAGCCGTCACCGCCCCTTTGCTTGAATCCGCCCTGCGGTGCGGACGCGACGGCTGTCGTCGGATTTGACCAACACCCGGCTTGTACGGTAGTCTCCGTCGCGCTATGTCGCTCCCGCAGGCTGAGCGCCGGGCTGACTCGGTCCGCTGTTTCAAAGAGCGGGCCGTCAAAGCCCCCGAACAGATGGCGGCCAAACCCGGAGCAATGAGAGCGGCTTCGGATTGTGAACCAGAACCAGAACCAGAACATCAGACAAGAAATCGCGGCGGTAATTGGCCGCCTGCCCTACCGGCTGGCGCTGGCGGGGGGCTGGATTGACCAGCCATTTGTGTCGCGGCACAATCCGCAGCCACCCGGTTCGATGGTGGTGGTGGGGCTGGAGCCGGCTTTTCGCTTCATGGACCGCAGCGGTCTTGCTACCGGCACGCGCGCGGTGGCGACGGAGCTTTGGCGTGGCAGGTTGCCCAGGCGCCCGCCAGCCGAACTGACGCGCGAGCTTTACGAGAGCGAGAACCGAGGCAAGACCGAGCCTTCCGGTTCGCAGGACATGGTGGGGTTGATCTATCCAGGCATCAGCCGGCTCGACTACGATTTCGCGGCTAACGGAGGAGTGTTTCCGGCGAACATCGAATCGCTCAACGATTCGCGTACGGCTCGCTGGTTGGAGCGGGTCATCCACGTGCTGCCCGTGGCGCCCCGGCCTGAAGGTTACAATCCACTCGGCGGGAAGAACCTCGATCGGCAGTGGGTCGCGCGCCTGGGTCAGACGGGAAAGGATTGCTTCGAGGCGATCCGGCACCGCGACCTGCTGGCCTTGGGCGTCTCGCTCAACGAGTGCATGGCCTGCTGGGAAAAACTCCTGCCGCATACCGTGCGGCATCCGACCCTGACGGTGGACCTGCTCGGCCTCCTGCGGGTTTACCAGGCGTGCTATCCGGGGGCGATGTACTCGGGGTGCGGCGGGGGCTACCTGTTGGTGGCATCCCAAGAACCGGTGCCGGGCGCCTTCAGCGTGCAGGTGCGGACGGCGCCGGGAACCAGGCGGTGAAGCAGCAAGTGACCGCCGGCTCGAGACCGAAACGGGTGGTCGTCACGGGCGCGTTCGATGACCTGCGTTCGGGGCACATTCGCTTTCTAGAAGAAGCTGCGAGGCTGGGGGAGGTGACCGTGCTGCTGTGGGCCGATGAGCTGGTGCGCCAGTTCGAGGGCAAAGGGCCAAAGTTTCTGGAAGCGGAACGGGCGTATTTTTTGCAGGCAATAAGATTCGTGCGGCGCGTGGTATTGGTCGGTAAGTCCGAAGTCCGAGATCCGAGGTCCGAAGTTGACATGGGCGTGCTGCTTTCGGCCGCTGAGGAAGCCGGGGACAAGCCGGACTTCGTTGTGATGCACAGACTGCAGGATACAGTGGCCATGAGGGCTGTTTGCCAGGCACGAGGCATTGACTGCCACCTGCTGGGGGACGAAGACCTGCGCGGGTTTCCCGAGGCGGCGCCGGACCTGCCCGCTGACGCGCCCGGTCGCAAGCGGGTGATGGTCACGGGT
>Ga0182021_10002491_pt1 | contig 21495 bp, 21 predicted proteins | sample 612E3MmetaG_FD_120493 | JGI IMG/M metagenome (GOLD analysis project Ga0182021, IMG submission 120493) | Permafrost microbial communities from Stordalen Mire, Sweden - 612E3M metaG (Illumina Assembly) | ecosystem: Environmental > Terrestrial > Soil > Wetlands > Permafrost | place: Sweden... | reverse complement strand
TTGCACCGGGTAAGCCTGCATCAACTAGTATCATGTTGTTATCATCCCAGATTAAGGTTGGGAAAATCTTGCTTTCAACACCTAACATGTTCATTGATATCTCTAACATTTCTACATTTTCTGTTATTTTCATAATATGGTTCCCCCAGCGTTACTAGTTAAAAATTAATGAATGACCTTAATTTGATTTAACATACAATCAAGTTTATATTTACAATTTATATATTATATATTGATTTAAGAAGTTAAATATCTTAATTTAAAAGAAAAAAATAGTTAAGGAGTAAATTAGGAATTTATTTCTATTTTATGTGAATTTGTCTTGGAAGTCCTCCACATATTCCTTCTGAATCAGTGGTTTAACAGCTTCTACCATGTTGCCCATTATAAAAAAGAAATCTTTATCCTTTTCGATCATAGCATCCATAATAGATTTTTCCATTCCTTTACGTGCTGTTATATCAGTCATTATCGATATGGCCCCGATATATTCACCTGTAAGTTTATGTAATGGACTTGTTGACATTAATACCCACAGATGAGAACCATTTTTATTTAAAAACTGTATCTCATATGTTTGACCAATACCCCTATTATTAATCTTTAAATGTTTTTTAAACACATTTCTACACTTTTTTTGTATAAAATTGAATACATCCTCAGTAATCAATTCATCCATACTATACCCTAACATGTCTGCCATTTGTCTGTTAACGTAGCTGATTTCATTTTTAGAATTGATTAAAAAGAGTCCTGACTCTATTTTTTCAACCATTAATCTATATTTTTCCTCACTGTTTCTTAGATCAATTTCTATGTGTTTACGTTCGATTGAATATTTGATAGACCTTGAAAGCAATTGTTTGTCTATTTGACCCTTGACAAGATAGTCCTGTGCACCTTCAGAAACAATATTTATAGCTAATTCCTCATCAATAAGACCTGTTAAGATTATTATTGGTAATTCAGGGGCATGATTGTTCATTGTGTTAAATGTTTCAATTCCCTGACTATCTGGTAGGTTAAGATCCAGTAGCATTATATCAAAATCTTCGTTTAAATGTTTTAAACCATCATCAACACGCTGAAAACGATGAAGATCAAATTTGTTATCGTAGATTTCTTTAAGCATCTCTTGAATTATTAAAGCATCTCCAGGATTATCTTCCACCAGAATAATACGTATCACTTTTTCGTTCACCATTTTTTTCACCTTGATGGAAGTTTAACTATGCTTAACCAGAAATTTTCAATTGATTCTACAACATTGATAAATTGGTCCAAATCAACAGGCTTTGTAATATAACAATTTGCATTCATTTTATATGTTTCAATTAAATCTTCTTCTGCATTAGATGTTGTAAGAATAACAACTGGTATGCATTTGAGACATTCATCTCCCTTAATCTCTCTTAAAACTTCTCTACCATCCTTTTTTGGAAGATTTAAATCTAGGAGTATTAGATCTGGAGATGGTACATCCGTATATTCTCCTTCCCCTCGTAAAATTTCCATTGCCGCTTCCCCATCATATGCAACTTGCATTGCATTGTAAATCTTTGCGTCTTTAAAAACTTCTTTAATTAATCTTACATCACCAGGGTTGTCTTCGACTAATAGTATTTCAATTGGATTGCTTACTCTAGGACTCATATATCTAATCACTCCTTATTGTAAAAATGAATTTATTACTGTTAACTGTTTCAGAATTTGATAGATTAAGTTTATTAAAAATTTCTTTAATTTCTTGTGCAACTTGTTTTATGTAAAATAGCAATTCTTTTTTAGTGGATTGTATTACATTATTTTCATAGGACCCTATTATAATAGGCTCTTTTATAATTTCAGGATTTATTATCCTCGGATAGTTTGTTTTAAATATTTTCTGTAAATATTCGCCTGATAAGTCAGAAGTATTTATCCTGCAGATTCTTTCTGATGAAGTGTTCCAGTAGGTTATAATATAATTTTCATCTGTTAGATCTGCTGTATCATTTAAAATAGACCATAATTCGATATGATTTGGTATATAAACTCGTTTTTTATCTATTTCTGATGATCTTTTAAAATCTGGATTGATATTGGATCCAAGTTTACCCTTCATATACCGTCCCCAACTCTTAATAGTTATTATTTATTATATTTAAAATCAGTATCATAATTATTTTTTCATTTAACTATAGAAATTAGCTTAATGTTATATTTAGTGAAATTGACAATTCAATGTTTTTTTTTCAAGCTAAATATTTAAAAAATGATTAAAAGGTTTAATTTATTTTTTTTGCAATTTATTTAAGGCAGCTTTTGTGAATGCAGGTATATCTTGAGGTCCTCGGCTAGATATTAAATTTCCATCTTCAACTACTTCTTGGTCTATGTAGATTGCACCAGAATTTTTAATATCTTGTACAATTGATTTCCATCCTGTTACCTTACGACCTTTGAGTAGCTCTGCTGTGATTAGTATTTGTGGTGCATGACAAATGGCAAATACTGGTTTTTCAGTTATGAAATAATCTTTAATGAACTTAACAGCTGTTGGATAACCACGAAGATGATCGGGTGAACATCCACCAGGTATTAAAATTGCATCTAAACTATTTATATCCACGTTTGAAATAGATTGATCAATCTTTACAGGGGTTCCATTTCTTTTTCCCTTTACTGTATGGTCTTTTTTTAGACCTATATGGGTAAGGGAGTGTCCTGCATCTTTAAATGCCTTTACAGGTTCGGTATACTCTACATCTTCAAACATGTCATCGATTACAACACCTATTAAAGCCACTGTTTCAACTCCCACAGATTCTAAAATAAGAAAGAATTAAAAAATTAAATTATTTCTTTTTTTTCTTGGCATCATTAATAGATTTTAATGTATTGACTGTAATTTCCTGTTCTAAATATCTTAACCTATCTGCTAAAAAGTCTAATACATGTCTCCTTTCCTCGAAAGGTACATTCTTTTTAGAAAGCATATTAATTAATTCTGTAGTACTTCTGACAGAAAATGAACCTGACGCTTCATCCATCAGAATGATATCTCTTTTCCCTAATTCTTTGGCTGGTGAAACACATACTGCACCTAAAATATTTCCTTTTTCATCCTTCACATCCATTGAACTTATGTAGTTGTGTTTAGTTTCATTTCTCATTTTGATTCACCTTAATCCATATTATTACATCTAATTATATGATTATATTTATTTTCATTATTTAATTATATATAGTTATCGTTTTTTTCATCTAATTTGGGTCTAAAATTCTTGTATTTGTTATTGTTACATGCCCCATTTTTAAAAAATAAAAAAGATAGTCCCCGAAGTTTTACTCCAGGAACTTTATCATGTAAGTCTGTTACGGAGGCGGTAGACAGACATGATCATACAGGCAGATATTTATCCCGATCTAATTAGGGGTTTTTTTTATAATTTTTAACTGTCTGTACAATAACATTATAGTTCATAGTATATAAATTTAAGCCATAGTTTCACCTTAATTCATGCTATTGCATCTTAATACTTTCTAACATTTTTTAGTATACTGAAAATTTATGGACATAATAACAGATATTAACATAATTAACTATCTATTTTTAATTATATGATTGAATTAAGTATATTCAAGGATCATAAGCCATATTTGAACTCTTTATTTATATTCTAACGATTGCAGAGGTTTATATACCTGTTGAAACATTTTTAAACAAATAGAAGTTATTATATTTAAATAAATTTAGATATAACCTGAATTTTAGATCTATGTATAATAAGTGAGAGTATTGTAATAATAATTTTATAATAAAATTTTAATTTATTTGTTTTGATCCTAATTTTATTTAATAAATTATAAATTCTAGTGTAATAATAATATATACAAAGAGGTGTCTGAACCATGAACGATAAGGAGTTAGAAGATTTTGTAGAAAACTTTAAAGGAATGCTCTGGGACGAATTAGATGATTCATTGGGTGATATGAGTCGAGAGGATCTGATAGCAATTATTGTGAAATTGAAGAGAAGGTACGGTTAATTATTACTTATTTTATTTTTTTAAGATCAATATAAAATATTTCGATCAAAGATTCTATAAAAAAATATATTAATAAAAAAAAGAATTTAATAATTTAAACAGGTTAAAGAGTACCTTATTTACTTTTCAGCCTGTTCTTTTTCTGCTTCTTTCATTTTATAATCTGCAATTGCTGCTCTTAAAGCATCTGCTGCAAGATTTGAACAATGCATTTTAACAGGTGGAAGACCTTCCAGTTCATCTGCAACATCATTTCTTGATATTTTAAGGGCTTCTTCAATAGTTTTTCCAACAGCCATCTCCGTTATCATACTGCTTGTTGCTATTGCAGCACCACATCCAAATGTTTTAAATTTAACATCAGTTATTATGTTGTCTTCTACTTTTATGTATATGGTCATTAGATCTCCACATGTGGGATTTCCTTCCGTACCTATACCATCAGCATTCTCTATTTCTCCAACGTTTCTGGGGTTCTGAAAATGATCCATTACTTTATCACTGTACATTTCTATTCACCTTCTCCCTTTAACTATAAATAATAAAATTCATCTTTAGAGTTTAAAATTGACATATTATAAATTTAGTTAAGTTAATGTATTTTCTATATGTCAATTAAATATTGGTTTTTGAAACTAATAGAATTTTCTATAATTAATTATTATAACAATAGTTATATTCATATTTATATCTTTTCATTTAATTTAATCAAATAAATACCTGCTTTTTTTAACTATATCCTTTATTTCTTTTTATTATTTATTGATTTAAATTCGTAAATTATTGAGCTAAAGCATAAGTAGGTTGATCAGTTTTTATAATTGTTATCTGAATAAGATCATGTAATTTTTTTATTTCGATTTTAAATATCACCATTCAAACTGTAACAGATCTCACTTATTACAATATTATTAAAGTATCAGTGAAATATTTAAGGTTCAAAAATCAAATATAAGGTTCATGAAACTGCAATAAGTTGTAATTGAGCATCATATGAAAATTTGTGGATTGAAAAAATGAAAATAGATAGCGAATTAGTTGGTAAAGAAGTCTTAGATACTTCCAGATATCAAATAGGTGTTGTTAAGGATGTTAAAGGGGATTTTGATTCCAAACGCGTTGAATCTATTGAACTAGATGAAGGAGGTATATCATCAAAAATTGGATTGGGAGATAAAAAAATATTACCAATCAAAATGGTGAATGAGATTAGTGATAAAGTTCTAATCAAAGGCCGGCTCTTCAAATAAATCTAGATTTTCACTCCATTTTTTTTTAGGGTTAACAGGATTGAATAGGTATAAAATCTTATAATTCTGGGAATTATAGAAAATTCAGTATATGGCTATAATGTTTGAATAAATGACAAAATAAATAGGTGATTTATATGGAAGAAAAATTGAAAAAACCATTGCATGTTAAAGAGGGGAAAGTTATTAGAACACCAAGTGAAAAGAATGTAACCTCATCCGCATCTGGAACAGGAACAGTACAGACTTCAAGTGATAAATCAATAAAGGAAAAGATGGGTGAAAAAAAGGAAAATATGAGTAATAAAATTCATGAGGTTAAAGAAGGTGCTTCAGAGAAAAAAGAAGAAATACAAGAAGGTATAAGTGACATCAAAGAAGAAGCTAATAAAACAAAGGAAGAATACGAAAAAGAAAGTGAAAAAGAAGGGATGACACCTGCTGAAAAAATATTAAATGATATTGTTACAAGATTCCGTCAAGGAACTGGCCAAATTAACGATGCAATATCAGATTATAATGCTAAAACAGAAGATAGTAAGGAATCTAAGGAAAACAAAGCTAAAAAAGCATTGAAACCATTAGTTGACGTTCTTGAAACAAATGATACTGTATATCTAATAGCAGATATTTCTGGAGTAAAAAAGGATAATATCAGTATTGGTATCTCAAAAAATAGTGTTGAATTAACTGCAAAGTACAAGGAATATCCCGAAATAGAAGATGCTAACTTTACTCAAAAAGAGAGAAGCTATGGTGAAACAAATCGTACTGTGAAGTTATCGAGTGAGGTAAAAGTTCACGAAGCCAAAGCTAATTTTAGAAATTGTACCTTGACCATTACTCTTCCTAAAGTGGTTGAAGATATAACTAAAGTAGATATTGATGATTAGTTATGTCCTCCAATTTATCTTGGAATCTAATAATTTCAGGATTCTTTTTTTTATTATTTAAATTTGTTAAATGTATAGAAATATGGGAGGATATTCTATGCGAGGAATAATCTACTGGTTATTGGTTATTATCATAATTATAATTCTGGTCAGAATTATAGTGGGAATTTTATAGAGATTTTTATAATTTAATTAATTTAACTTTTAACAGCGTTTTTTGGAATTTTAAAAGGTATCTATTGTTATAAAATATCTGGGGTGATAACATGCCATGTTTCACGTGAAGAAACATCTTTTAAGATAGCATGGGCTGCTGTTAAACAAACTTATATAAAGATAATTCTGGAAATTGGAGAAAAGATGATGATTGAATAATTAAATACTTTTAGAACTTTTTTTTAGTTATTATAAACTAAAATAAAATTTAGGAGGTATAAAGTGGCTTCTAAAATGTACGATGAGATGATTGAACAATCTATATCTCTTAAAGAGACGTTAAAAGCTGAAAAAAATCATATGACTGAATTAAGTAAATATTTCCAAGATTTTGATAAGATCTATATAGTGGGATGTGGAAGTTCATTATCAACAGGTTGTAGTGTGCGTGATGCTTTAAATTTTGTATCTGACAAAAGTATAGATGTTAATACGGGTTATGAATTTTATTATCATAAAAAATTAGAGAAGGGAGAAGGTGGAGTAATTTTAACATCCCCATCAGGTGAAACAGGAGATACAATTGCAGCTCTCAAAAAGGCACAAGAATATGATCTACATATATTAGCAGTTACTAATGAAGAGAAAGTAGTATGACAGATATTGCTGATGATGCATAGAATTTTTATATAAATAACCGTTGGTCATTTAATTGACTGAAAGTTTTAGTAGTTAAAAAATTCAAAGGTCGCTAAAAATAATTTTTTTTAATATTTATTTTATAATTTAATTTGGGATAATTAATAGTAATTATGGAATAATTAAACTTTATGTTAATATCGAATATTCATGATTTTAAGTTTAATCTGGTATTATTTTCATTAAAAAAGTACATTTTAATAGTTAATTTAAATAAATATGTTAAACAATTTAACAATAATAAAAGAATAATATTTATAAAATTCTAGTTTAGTAGTCGGCAAAAAGGAAGTGAGATCGTCAAAATAGCTGATAAAGATAGTAATAATGTGAAAAAATTAGAAAAAAGTATACAAAATGATATTTTTCTTAAAAATTTATTGAAAAATAATTCTATACCATTCTATATTGAACATCTTGATCAAAAAGTAGTGACAGTGAACAAAGCATTCGAAGAGCTCACAGGTTACACTCTAAACGAACTTAAAAATATTAATTCCATTAATGATTTGATAAATACCGAATTTAAAAGCCTTAAACAGGAAAAAACTGAGAAACTATTAAACACCGGAAAATCAGTCCCATATGAAGTGGCATTGATACGGAAGGATGGTACAGTTGTACCAATTCAGATATCATCACATCTTCTTAAAAATGAAGAGGAAAAATTGGAATATATATATTCATTTATCACAGACTTAACCCCACAAAGGAATGACGAATTTAAAAGAAGTTTATTTTTAGATAAAATTAAAGATGAGAGGGATATATTAGCTGTACTGGTAAATAATATACCCGATGAAGTATGGTTTGCAGATAAGAATAAAAAGTTCACTCTAGCAAATCCCGCTGCTCTTCAAGAGTTTGGATCACTATCTAATAGAATAGATATTGAAAAAATGGGAGAATATCTGGAAGTATACAACTCGGATGGCAGTATTAGATCAATCAATGAAACCCCTTCTTTAATGGCTCTCAGAGGAGAGAAAATAAGAAATTTAGAAGAAATCATACGTATATCAGCAACCAATGAGTTGAGGTATAGGCAGGTTAATGCATCACCAGTTAAGGATACCCAGGGTAATATAATAGGTGCTGTATCCGTTGTACATGACATTACCAAGCGAAAAGAACGCGAAAATCGGATATTAAAATTATTAGAGAGTGAACAACAGCTCGCAGAGGAGCTTCAATCTTCAAATGAAGAGTTACAAGCCACTTCAGAAGAACTTCAAGTATCGAATGAAGAACTCCAACAACAACAAGATTATTTGATAGATATTAATCAAGCATTAAATGAGAGCCGTGTGAAGTTTTTGAAGGTTTTCCATTCAAATCCAGCTGCTATCACATTGAGTGATAAAAATGGTAGATGGGTTGATGTTAATAAAAGTTTTTCAAATTTAACAGGGTACACTAGAGATGAATTGATTGGTTGTACATCCAATGAATTGAACTTAATCAACATAAAAGAACGTAACGAATATTTATCTAAATCCCATGTTGATGGATCATTGTATGATAAAGAGTTTGAAATACAGACCAAATCAGGTGAAAAACGTATTGTGATTTCGAGTACGGAAATTATCCAAATAGTTAATAAAATCATGTTTATTACATTTGTTTATGATATTACGAAAAGAAGGGAAAGAGAAAATCTTAATAATGCATTGAATAATGTAAATTCTTATATAAATTCTAGATATAAGTATAATGAAATAATGCAGTCAAGTATGAGGGAAGGGACTTTAGCAATAGGTGCTGAGTCAGCAGTTATTAATATAAAAGAAGGTGATGACTGGGTTGTTAAATTTGTATATAATTTCCCAAGCAATATAATAGGACAGAGAAAATCTGACAGTGAATCATCAACATCATTATATGTGGCAAGTAAAAAGGAGGCTGTAGCATTTAACGATGCTCAAAATGACCCTCGTGTTAATGTGAATGGTATGAAATTACATGGTGTAGCTTCTCTTCTTGTGACTCCTATAATAATTAAAGACAAAGTTCAGGGAATAATTGCATTTTATCACCATAAAAAGTCTGTTGTTTTCAGTGATGCCCAAATAGATTTTGCAAATAAATTAGCATCATCATTATCTCAAGCAATAGTAAATGCAGAACTATTTGATAATATTAAAAAAAGTGAAGAGAAATATCATTCACTCTACTCCTCAATGAAAGAAGGATTGGCACTACACGAAATCGTTTACGATACCAATAAAAAGGCTATAGATTATATTATTTATGATGTTAATCCGGCTTATGAGCAGATACTTGGATTGAATAGAAATGATGTGTTAGGTAAGAAAGCATCAGAAATTTATGGTACAGGAAATCCACCATATATAAATATATATGCAAGTGTAGCGGAAAATAGAAAATCTGAACAATTTGAAGCATATTTTGAGCCAATGAATAAATACTTCCAGATATCTGTTATATCACCAGAGAAGGGTAAATTTGCCACAGTTTTTGAAGATATAACTAAAAGAAAATATGATAATAAAGAATTAACCAGGACTATGGATGAATTAAAACGTTCAAATAAGGAACTTCAACAATTTGCATATGCAGCATCACACGATCTACAAGAACCATTAAGAATGGTCTCTAGTTTCTCCCAGTTGTTGGAGAGACGTTATAAAAATAGATTAGATGATGATGCAGATGAGTTTATTGAGTTCATTGTTGAAGGTGCTCAACGTATGAAAAATTTGATAGACGATCTTTTAATATATTCCAGGGTTACAAGGAAAGAAAAAGAATTTGAGGAAGTTGAACTTGAAAAAATACTGATTATAACATTATCAGATTTTTCAGTTTCAATAAAAGAACAACATGTAACCATAACCCATGATACTCTACCAACTATTTTTGCTGATGCATCACAGATGGGACAGGTATTCCAAAATTTGATAGGAAATGCAATTAAATTTCATGGTAAAGATGATCCTAAGATCCATATTTCAGTCCAAGAAGATCTGGATGGATGGACATTTGTTGTTAAAGATAATGGTATTGGAATAGACAAAAAACATCAAAAACAGATATTTGAAGTATTTAGAAGATTACATACACGAAAAGAGTATCCTGGAACAGGTATAGGGCTTTCAATCTGTCAAAAAATTATAGAAGGACATGGAGGAAAACTGTGGGTTGATTCAACCCCGGGTTTAGGTACAACATTTTATTTTACAATTCCTAAGTGAATATTTTATGATTAAAGGGGGTTATTTATCCTAAAAAAACCTTTTATTAAATATTTTTTCTAAATATTAATCATCAATCAGGATACTTGATGATAATTTGAGGATATACTAATAAAAATTTGTGAATAAATCCATTCAAAATTAATAATTAAAGTCATTTAAAAAAAAATGGGGAAAATGGTTTTATCTTTTTTTAGGGATTATTGTACCACCAATAACTATGAGTATTTCTAGAATCAATCCTGTGATTGGTACACCTATGTTGCATGGGTATTGTTGTATTGGATGTTTTAAGTGTATTTGAGTTACTATTGATTGTGTTAGTTTCATTGGTTAATGTTGGATCTGCAGTAATAGCTATGGATACTGTTTGATTGTCAATTGTTGTTGAGACACTTGTTTCTCCTTTTGCATTTACTGTAAATAGGGATTTAGCCTGACCATCAACTAATACTCCAGATGTTTGATCGTACATAAAAGAAACTACACTACCTAATAAAACACACAACAAGAATGTGTGATAAAAAATGCACAAAACCTTATATTATGAAAACAAAATAGTAAAAAACACTTCAACTAAGTTAGTAACACTCTTTAAATCAAATTTAGGGTATTATATTATTGTTACCAAAAAATTAGATACCTATAGAAAGTAAAGGTGATTTTTTTTTAGTTATAAAGAAATTTAAATGAATATTATTACCTATATTTAAAAAAATAGTCGCATGGGATATTTATAGCCTAATACGATTAGAATATTAAAAAAAATAAAAAGTTTTATTTTAATATATATGGATGGAATTGGTTAAACGACTGAATATTACTTCCAATCCAAAAAGATTTCTTAATATTAATAATCCACCATCAACAGAAGGTGTTTCTTCTAGGTTATTTTGTTCTTCCAAATATTCCATTAATATCTTAGAATATTTGTCGGGAATAATTAGAATTTGGGGTTCAGGTGGTGCTTCCATTAGATCTACATCCACTCCTAAAATTGAAGCTTCATATTCTGGTTTTCCGTTAATTCTTTTATTTAAATGGTCGTACAGATCTTTTCCGTCATAAAATACTGCTTTATCAAGATTCATTTGATCACCATTTTTTTGTACCTTACATTTTTCCAACTATTTAAACTCGCCCATAAACAGTATTTCTTTCAGCGGGCACACGTCCAATGGCTTTTATAATTTCAACCATTTCTTCACGTGGTAAATATTCTCCATATGAAGCTCCTGCTGCAATAGAAATTTTATCCTCCATCATGGTTCCACCCAAATCATTAGCTCCACAACAGAGTACTATCTGTGAGGTTCTTATCCCAAGTTTTACCCATGAAACCTGGATGTTAGGTATATCCCTTCCGAATATGACCCTTGAAATGGCATGCATTTTAAGATCGTCCATTCCACTTGCACCCTTGAATTCTTGACCCAATTTATTGTTTAAGCCTAAAAAAGTTAGGGGAACAAGTTCTGTGAAACATTTAGTTTCTCGTTGTATATCTCGAAGTATCATAAGATGGTCTATACGATCTTCCCATGTTTCAACACTACCATACATAATGGTTGATGTTGTTGGAATACCTAAACTATGTGCTTCTTTAATTATGTTTACCCATTGGGATGTTGAAATCTTTTTAGGACATATCTTTTCTCTTACTGAATCCACTAGTATCTCTGCAGATGCACCGGTCATTGTATCCATACCGGCCTCTTTAAGAATCTTCAAAGATTCTAATGTACTCATATCAGAATTTTTTGCTGTTTGATAAATTTCAACTGGTGAAAGTGCATGTAAACAGATATCATATTTAGATTTAATGGACCGGATAATATTACTGTAATAGTCTACAGTCATGTGTGGCATAATCCCACCAAACAGGCATATTTCTGTTGCACCTATTGTCTGGGCATTACCCACACTTTCAATTATTTCATCAACGGTCATTTCATAGCCTTTATGATCCCTGAATGAACAAAATTCACATTCAATCATACAGTGGTCGGTGATATCAATTGCTTTGTTGACTACGAATGTGATTTCATCACCTACAATTTCCTTTCTAAGCCTGTCAGCAACATCGAATAATTCAAATGGGTTTGAATCAATTAATTTTAAAGCATCTTCTTTTGTTATATCTCCGGCTAGTGAGCGTTTGTAAATATCATCCATAAAGAACCTCCAATTATATAAAATGTTTAAAAAATATTATCCGATTTATTAATCAATCATTACCTAAATATATGAGAATTTTTTTTGATGTTTAAATATAATATAATGAACCTATTTCTAATTTAAAGTTATCTTATTCTTTATAATTAATTCAAGTCAATCATTATTAACATAATGATAGGTGGATTAATTCCGGGGATTTACTCATAAGAATATATATTTATTTTATCCATTTTATTGGTTTTAATGAATAAATACTATAAATAAAACTATTTTTCTATATCCCTCCTGCATGTATCTGTTATTGTTATAATATTGACAGCTATATAGTTATATTTGGTATGGATTGGGTTTTTACCAAATCATAGACAAAGATATTTAATCCATTATAATCAATGATGATAGTATTTAATTAATCTATTTCCCTTTATATCCTTAGATAACTTGATAATCGGCTTATTTTTGTTAGATCATCGTTTTAAAATCACTTTATAAAAATTAATATAACACTGTCACTATAGTTATATTTAATAATTTTAGTATCATATCTCCTGGTAACACAATGGTTAAATCTAATGAATTTATCAATAAACTAGAATCAAATCGTAAATATTCTGAAATGTTATCCAATATATTTGAATTAACACCAGATGCTATTTCACTTACAAGGGTATCTGATGGTGAAATTATAGATTGTAACCAAGAATATTTAGATCAAACTGGATATTCACAAAGCGAAGTTATTGGACATACATCATTAGAACTTAAATTATTTAGTTCTGAAAAACGTAATGCTTTTGTTGATGAGATTAAAAGAAGAAAAACTTTAACCAATTATGAGATTATGGTTAAACGTAAGGATGATAGTTATATCTATGTTTTATACTCATGCAGATTCATCACCATCAATGATCAAAAACTCATACTGAGTATTGGTCATGACATTACTGGACATAAAGAAAAGGAATTACTGAGTAATTCTTTAAATAAAATTTATGCCAAAATTAATTCTTCATTAGATTACGATATTATTATGCAATCAATTGTGATAGAAGGAGCTAAGGCTTTAGATGCAGAGTCTTCAGTGGTTAATATACTGGAAGGAGACAAATGGATTGCTAAATTTATGTATAATTTCCCGGGGGATATTGCTGGCCAGATCAGATCAGATCAAGAGTCACCAATATCGGAATATGTGGCAAATAAAAGGAAAGCAGTAGCATTTAATGATGCACAGAACGATCCTAGAGTTGATATTAATACAATGAAATTACATGGAATAACATCTCTACTTGTGGCCCCAATTATATTATATAATGAAGTTATGGGGATAATTGCTTTTTATCATCATAAAAAATCAGTTGTATTCAGCGAATCACAGATTGACTTTGCAAACAGAGTAGCTTCGTCATTATCACAAGCCATAGAAAATGCTGATTTAATCAATGAAATAAAAAAAAGTGAAAAAAAATATCATTCACTCTACTCTTCTATGAATGAAGGTGTAGCACTTCATAAAATCGTATATAATCAGTATGGTGAAGCCCAAGATTATATTATTACAGATGTAAATCAGGCTTATGAAGATTTAACTGGTAACAAAAGGAATGATGTTGTTGGAAAAAAAGCTTCAAATGTGTATGGTACCAAGATACCATTATATATTGATATTTATTCTAAAGTTGCTGAAAAGGGTGAGTCCAATCAATTTGAAACATATTTTAAACCATTCAATAAATATTTCAGTATTTCAGTGACATCACCTGAAAAAGGAAAATTTTTCACAGTATTTGAAGATATTACCCGGAGGAAATTAGCCGAAAAACAAAAACAAAATCTTTTAGAAAATGAACAACAATTAACAGAGGAATTAAAGGTTTCAAATGAAGAACTTCTTGATAAGGAAAATAAATTAATTCATATAAACCTTGAACTTCAAAAGAGTGAAAAAAAGTATAGAAGAATCCTTGACAATCTTCAAGATGCATATATAAAGGCAGATAATGATGGAAATATTATTATTGCAAGTCTTTCAGCAGCACTATGTACAGATTTAACTCACCCGGGGAAATGATTGGTACTTCAGCCAAATCCTTTTATAAATATCATGAAGATAGAACTCATGTCCTCGAACAACTAATGGAAAATGGTAAAATAGAAAATAATGAAGCCATAGCATTGCGGAAAGATGGCACCACCTTCTTAGCATCTCAAAATGCCCAATTCTATTACGATGATCATGGTCAAATTAAAGGTACAGAAACATTAGTTCGTGACATAACCGAGCGCAGAGTTGTAGAAGAGAAGGTACGGGAACATGCTAAAATTTTTGATGTAATTAATGATGCTATAATAATTATTGATAAGTCCCATAGGATCATTTCATGGAATGTTAGGGCTGAAAAACTCTACGGTTGGAAAGAGGAGGAAGTATTGGGCAAAAATCCAAAGGATGTTTTAAGGTCAAAGTTTATAAACAGAGGACGAGAGGAATCATTAAACATAGTAGATAGCAGAGAGACTTTAACAACGGAATATATTCAGTATACAAAGGACAATAAAGAACTGATAGTTTCAGAATACAGTGTTCCCATGCTTAACCATGAAAGGAATATAACCAGTATTGTGACTGTAAATCAAGATATAACCCGCAATAAGCATGCAGAAGAAGCTTTAAAAAAGAGTGAAGCAAGGTACAGGACAATTCTTGAAAATGTTCAAGATGCGTATTTCAGGGGGGATATGGATGGAATAATCCTTATGGCAAGTCCATCTGCCGCTCAAATGTTCAGATATAATAGCCCCAAAGAGATGATAGGTACTTCATATAGTTCGATATTCAAAAATTTTCATGATAAAGATCCTTTGCTTAAAAAAATGAATAAATATGGTAAAGTAGATGATTTTGAAAGTGAAGCAATACGGAAGGACGGAACAAATTTTTGGATGTCAGTGAATTCTCAATTTGTTTATGATGAAAATGGTCAGATATTAGGTGTAGAAGCATTTATTCGAGACATTACAGAACGAAAAAAAACAGAAGAACAAATTGAGTATCAGGCATATTTATTGACCCAAGTTAATGATGCTATATTTGGGGTTGACACTGATTTTAGGATAAACTATTGGAACAATGGTGCTGAACAGATGTTTGGTTACACCCAAGAAGAAGCATTAGGGACTGGATCTGTTGAACTAATACGTCCAACATATTATCCGGGTGAAAGGGAAAGTAAAGTAAAAGACTTGGAGCAGACCGGTGTTTTAAGAACCAAAATCTATGCTAAACATAAAAATGGAATTGATATTATTGTTGAACAAAATTCTACTCGCATCACCGATGAACAAGGAGTACCAGCAGGGTATTTGGTAGTTTACCGTGATATTACTCAAAGAGAAAGGATTGAAGAAGAAAAACAGGAACTTTTAGAAAAGGAGTTAAAACTAACAGAAGTACTTAAATTTACGAATGAAAAGCTTCATAAACAAGGAAATGAATTGTTACGAGTTAACCAGAAAATAAATGAAATATTAGAAAGTATTCAAGATGATTTCTACGTGCTGGACCATCACTGGAATTTCGTCCATGTTAGCAAGCAATTTTCATCCAGAATAAACAAAAATCCTGAAGATTTTGTTGGAAAAAACATATGGAAGATGTTCCCCAACCATATAGGAACAATACTCGAAGAAAACTTCAGTGCAGCAATGACAAATAATGAGATTCGACGGTTTGAAGTGGGTGGTAAATATACAAATGCATGGTATAATATGAATGTTTTTCCTTCTGCAGAGGGTATAACTGTGATAGGTACAGATATTACAGATCGTAAAGAGGCGGAAAAGAAAATTGAAACAACTTTGAAAGAATTAAAACGTTCAAATAGAGAGTTAGAGCAGTTTGCATATATAACTTCTCATGACCTTAGAGAACCTTTAAGGATGATAACAAGCTTCTTACAATTATTGGAGAGAAGATATAAGGATGAGCTTGATCAAGATGCCAATGAATTTATAGAATTTGCAGTTAATGGAGCTAAACGGTTGGATGCAATGACAAACGATCTTTTACAATATTCTAAAATAACCAGTCAAAAAAGAGAAATTAGCCCCGTAAATTATGAACTTGTATTGAAAGAAGCTTTAATAAACTTGAAAGTACCTATTAAAGAAAATGATGTTATTATTACCCATGATCCTTTACCAGTTATTGATGGAGACGAAAGGTTAAAAGTTCAGTTATTCCAGAACATAATAGGAAATGCAATTAAATATAGACGCCAAGAACTTCCCCATATCCATATAAAAGCTACAAAGGAAAAAAGTCAATACCTTTTTAGTATTAGCGATAATGGTATTGGAATGTCTTCTGAGCATTTAAAACGTATATTTACCATTTTTAAAAGACTTCACACTCATGAGGAGTATGAAGGAACAGGTATTGGACTTGCAATTGCACAGAAAATTGTATATCAACAGGGTGGGAAGATATGGGCAACAAGCAAACAGGGTGAGGGTTCAACATTCTACTTCACAATACCAATTAAAGATTAAACATAAAAAATTTTAGATAGTCTCATTTTATTTATAAATAAATATATTTTTTAAATTTTAAAAAGAATAAATTTGTTATAGGTTTTTCCTTAATTTTTAGAACCTATTTGTTTATATTTCTGTTAAAAGATTTAATTTAAAGTAAAATTTTTAGTTTATTATCATGCGTTTTGGTGGTTTATAATTAAATTAATATTTATTGGATAAAAGATTTTTATTAAAAATTATATGCTAAATGAGTACTAAATTATGCTTAATGTGTAAAGTTTTTATATGATGATATTCAATTTAAAAATAAGGGATAATGATTCCTGGAACATATAACAAAATTTTAGGAAGTCTTTGATTGACAAATAAAACACCAAAAGATGTCAAAAAATCCCGTTTCATAAACAATTGAATAATTAGGAGCCTTCAGTGTTATTTTATTAAAATCTAGGAGGCACAAATAACTAATAATGCCCATAGGTGAAACAGATGCAAAAAAAGATAATTCAAATTTCTGATCTGCATTTTGGAGAATTTAAATTCTGTAACAGACTAAAAGATAATCTAAAATTTCAAATTGAATATGAAAACCCTGATCTAATAGTCATTGCTGGAGATATTACTTCAATGGGATACCTTGAAGAATATAACATGGCTAGAGATTTTATAACCGATTTAAGTAACATAGCAGAAACATATGTAGTTCCTGGAAATCATGATTCGTGTAATGTAGGATTAATACATTTTAGAAATCTTATTGGTGACAGAAAATTTATTGGATCTGATAAAAGCGATGATGTAATTATCATCGGCCTAGATTCTTCAGAGCCAGATATACACGATGGAAAGCTTGGATTTGATCAGCTAGAATGGTTAAATGATGTTTTAAACAGAATACCAAGTAGTAAATTCACAATTGTAACTTTTCATCATCATTTACTCCCTATTCCCCAAACCGGGCGTGAAAGAAATATATTACTAGATTCAGGAGACACATTAAAGTTATTGGTAAGCCATAAAGTAAATCTTGTTCTAAATGGACATAAACATGTTTCTAACTCATGGAAAGTTGAAGATATGGTTATTTTAAATTCAGGCACTGCAACAACAACAAGGCTTTATGGTGATAATTATCCTGCCTATAATAAAATCTTGATAAGAAATAATGAGATATCAGCATACCAAATAAAAACAGAAACTGGACAGGAAAGATTCTTGGCACATTACACTATTGATCAAAATAATAAAAACAAATCTGACCTTCCAAAATCTTGTTTTACTTATTAATTTTCTATTTTTAATTATACCATCTAAAAATCAATTTGATTTAAATTAAATTATTCAGAAATTAATATTTTGATATATCATAAAACAACAAGTAAATCCAATAAAAACTTACTTGGAATTCCAGATATCTATAGTTTAAATTAAAAAGAGTTTTATAAGTACAAACAATAGTATATTTGATATTAAAATAGAATTAATTATATTATGTGATATTATTTGGGATAATTAGTGAGGGTTATTAAAATGGTTAAATCATCAATTAAACTTATCTGTTCTGTACTGATTTTACTTGTAATCGTGTTTAGTGTAGATTATCTATTTTTCAGACATCAATTCTGGCCACGACTAAGCATCAATATTGGAATTTTCCTGATTTATGTTATGATATATTATAAATATTCATCTAAAGAATAAAAAAGCATCCGTTATGGTAATAAATTATTTTATCTTTTTTAGATTGATTATATAGGACTGAAGCTTAGTCAAAGATATTGAATATTTAATTAGGATATTCATGATCTTAAAATTTGTTTTTCGGCATTTCTTTCTTTAATAGCTATTCCAATGATTCCACCAAGTAAACCCATTATTAAATATATTACAAAGGATAAAAGAGCCCCTAAAATTATAATACTTGCTGTAATAATTCCAGACTCACCATTTAAGGACATTGGAGCAATATTCATTGAAACAGCTGCAGCTAAAGCAATTCCTGAATTTAATACGATTACTATTATTGTATAAACAAAACCAGCAAGACCTGCTGAAAGTCCACCGTAGATAATACCATTTTTGTAACTTCCTCCCACCATATAACCCGCAACGATTCCACCTATAATCGGGGCTATGGGCGTGTCTAAGTGTGGTATATATTTTCCGAGATAGGCAAGTGTAAGTGTGATAATAACTCCCAAACCTATTGCTTTCCAGTTAACCATTTTTTTTAAGCCTACAATTTATTATGGGATTAAATAAAAGCTGTTAAATTTATTGCTGTAGTTCCAAAATATCTTAAACTATTTTTTTAGTATTTTCAATCATTTTTGTGAGCGCATTAATTATATTTTGTTTTTCATTTAACGAAAAACCTTCAAATAACTTTTCATTCCATTCTTCAGATAGGTTTTGGATTTCATATTTAATGTTTTTAGCCTTATCAGTTACATATACTCTTTTATAAATTATCAAAGTTTATCTATTGTTAAAGGTCAATTAAATGAATACAAAAAAATAGAATATGCAATAGATGGTGCTGATGTGGTCATGAGCATGTTAGGCCCTACATGACTGGTAAAGTAGTTGGCATGCCTATATCAGAAGGTACACAAAACATAGTAAATGCAATGGAAAAGCTTGGAGTAAAACGTCTTATAACAATAGCTACTCCTAGCGTACCGGATCCTAACGATCTGCCTACGATCAAAATCAAATTAATCAGAGTATTTGCTAAGATTGCTATGCATCATGCTTATTCTGAAATACTCAATGTAGGCAATATTATCCAGAAGTCAGATCTCGAGTGGACGATCATCAGATATTTACAGCCTACGAATGATACTAAAAAAGGTGAAGTATATCATGGATTTGTTGGCCGGACAAATCTCGGAATGAAAGTAACACGCGCTGATATAGCAGACTTCTCTTTGAAACAACTTACTGATAGGACTTATATTCGAAAGATGCCTGCTATTAGTTATTAGTTAAAATCATATAATTCATAAAAAAATTATTATAGAGTTCTAGTTCTGATCTGTGGCTGGTTAATTGAACATAGAATTTATTATGCTCGGGGTTGAGCAACATTGGTTAACATATGTTCCTTAATTTATATTATTTAGCAAATTAATCATTTAACCAATGATATGTTAAATGTTAACTAATTTCCATTTAGATAACTATTTTGGTGGTTCTCTTAGTACGAATGAATTTCCATATAGATCTGCAATTATTGCTTGTGTTCCATATGGTTGAGTTTGTGGTTCCATCAATATTTTTACGCCTTTTTTCCTTAAATCTTCAACTGTGCTTTTACAGTTATCCACTTTAAATATATATGAAGTTTTTCCAACTTGACTCATCAAATCGGCTGCCATTTCCTCTCCCATTATCTTGGGATCAGGAACCTGTAATAATATTTCAGTATCCTTTCCTTCTTTTGGTGCTACAGTTAGAAAATGTATTGGACCCTTGACATCGGTGACTTTCTCGAAACCTAATTTTTGAGTATAAAACTCAAAGGCTTCATCCAAATCTTTTACTATCACAGGCACAATTGAAAGTCTTAGAATCATATTTAAAGTCACTCCTTTTTTGTAAAATTTTTTATATATTAGAGTTAAACATTAAAATATTTTAACTTTTAGTATTATAATTATTATTGATCGAAACATGAATTATATTGAACATAGTTTAATATTTCTTGTTATAACTTGATTATTATTCATAAATTAATTAAATATTAAAATTAATAACATAATCATTAGTCTTTCTTAAATTGAATATTATTTTGGAAAATAAGGATAATCACCACAAGTATATATACTACCTCTTATCAATTTATTGATATCAAAAAGTTGATATTTATTTTTGATATTATAACTGGGAAGTAAACAGTCAGAATTTTAAACTACTATGGTTGAAAAAATATTATGTCAAATAATAAGGACGATAATCTTAAAGAATTTCATGAAAAGGGAGGATGAGGAATGAAAGAGGTAGGAGGATTAAGAATGTGGATACTTCATGTAATAGATGAATTTGGACCTAGTAATGGTGTAGAAATTATGGATAATGTCCAAATGCATTATGATTTGCAGTATCCAAAATTGAGGGAGCAATTCATTATGCAACAATGGCATAAAGGTATCCATGTACATCCACATCGTAATGGCGATGTACAATCGAAAAGACTTCTACCGGGTTCCATATATCCTATGCTAAAAAAGATGGTATCTGAAGGTTTAATAACCAAACATGATGATGGCAAATATGATTTAACTGAAGAGGGGCAAGTTTTAATAACAAATTTATTTGAACATTTTCAATCACGTAATGAACAAGTAGATCGTAAACCAGTTTCAATAGAAAATTCATTAGAGGAAATGAATTGGCAAATATCTTACATGGAAAACATTGATACAAAGAAAATTGCTCCTCACAAAGAATCAATTGACTTATTGATAGAAAGACTTAAAAAGATAAAAGAAATGCAGAAATAACTTTAAATTGGATTATTATATAAAATCA
>Ga0182021_10002490_pt1 | contig 21495 bp, 21 predicted proteins | sample 612E3MmetaG_FD_120493 | JGI IMG/M metagenome (GOLD analysis project Ga0182021, IMG submission 120493) | Permafrost microbial communities from Stordalen Mire, Sweden - 612E3M metaG (Illumina Assembly) | ecosystem: Environmental > Terrestrial > Soil > Wetlands > Permafrost | place: Sweden... | reverse complement strand
GATTTTCGATTTTAGATTGCGGATTTTCGATTCGCTGAGGCAAGCGTGGATTCGAGATTCCGGGATCGATCTGGGGAACAGACTTGGGACCGCGAGACACACGAAATACACGAAAACAGAATGAAAAGGTTGCCCGCGAATCGGCGCGAATGAGCGCGAATGGGATGCCCCACGGAATACACGGAAGGGCCCGGAAGCGGTTTCCATCTATACCGTTCCGGATAAGCGAATGATTCTCCTGCCGGATTTGGCTTAATCGAAAATCCGAAATCGAAAATCGAAAATTAGAGGGCTTCGCCCAGCCGGTCGCCCATGCGCGCGAAGGTTTCCAGGCACGAACGACTTTGTTCGACGAGATCGGAGTCGAACCGGATGCGCCCGCGCTGGAACAGCGTGATCACGCACGAGCCGCCAATCTTGAACAGTCCCTTGCCTTCGCCTTTGGCCACCGCCCGGCCGGGCGCGAAAAGCTCTTTGATGCTGCCGACCATCGTGGCGCCCACCTCGAGCATGAGCACGGGCCCGAAGCGTGGCGAATCGAGGTGCGTGAGCATGCGTTTGTTTTCGACGAGATAGCGGATGTTACGCCGCAGCGCGATGGGGCTCACCGAGTTGAGCCAGCCGTTGATGAGGGCCGGCTCGCCCGGCACGCCGGCAACCGGAAAGTGAAAACGGTGATAATCCACCGGGCAGAGGCGCGAGATCAGCATCGACGCTCCCGCGTATTGCTGCGCGAGCCCCGGATCGCCGAGCAACTCGGCGAGCGTGAATTTTTCTCCCTTCACGTAGAATCCATCGGCCGCATCGACGTCGGGAAAGGCAAGATGCCGTCCGTCGGCCGGGAAGACCGCCACGTCGTCGCCGGGCGCGATGGGGCGCGCCTCCGGTTTCAGCGCGCGGGTGAAGAACTCGTTAAAGGTATCGAAAAGGAACGCCGACTTCACGAACTCGCGGTCGTCGATATTGTGCGCGACGATGAACGGCAGCACCTTTTGGCCGCTGTAATGCCAGTTCATTTTCCAGCCATAAACGCGCGAAAGCAGGGCGCGCCGCACCACGAGATGCAGTGCCAACTGCCCGGTCGTTGTTCCGTAGATCCAGCGCATCCAGCGTTCGCCGACGACCTTTTCGGTTTCGACGGTCTGAGTGTAGCGATTGAAAAAGCGGACGGGCGCGGAGGGCATGGGAACAGCCAATAAATACGCCCGGCGCTTCCACCACAACGCGCTTTTTCGCCGGGAGCGAGGCCAGGGCGTCTCTCAGCTCTTGAGCAACGCCGTCGGCAGTTCTTCTCTCTCGCTGGGCCGCCAAAAAACGCGCCTGTAGCGGCGGTCTATGACCGCCGAGATGTCTCAGTACCTTGTCGGCGCTCATAGAGCGCCGCTACAGAAAACCGTTTTGGCTCAAGGCCATATGCGCCGTCAAAAGGCGCGTGAAAAACTGAAATACGCCCGCGGGACCATCAGGCGCATAGCGTCCAGGCTCAGGTGTATAGGCACCCAGGCGAGCGCGGATCACCGGTGGCCATCGCCGGATGGGCGGAAAGCGACACACGGGCACTCGTTTGTGCCGTTGAGGGAGATAAAGGCACGACTAGGAAAGGGGCAACTTTTCACTCGTGCGACGGGCCTGGCACCGTATATTCCTCAACTTTTCCTCGATGAAACACTTCCTCAAAGAGACCGACTTCAAGCCGCGGGAGCTCGGCGAAGTCTTCGCGCTGGCCCGGAAATTCAAGCAGCAGCGGGGCCGGCGGTCGCAGTCGGTGCTGGCCGGCCAGACTTGGGCGTTGATTTTTTCCAAGTCGAGCACCCGGACGCGCGTCTCGTTTCAAGTGGGCGTCAATGAGCTCGGGGGCAATTCGCTCTTTCTCAACCGCAACGATATCCAGCTGGGCCGCGGCGAGACCATCGAGGACACGGCCAAAGTTCTCTCGCGCTTTGTGCATGGCCTCATCGTGCGCACCTACGAGCATAGCGATGTGGAGCGGCTCGCCGCTGCCGGGTCCATTCCCGTCATCAACGCCCTGACCGATTTCCTGCATCCGTGCCAGAGCTATGCCGATGCCTTCACACTGGCCGAGCGTTGGGCGGGAAAGAGGGGCAACCTCGTCGGCGCGTTGCGCGGCCGGAAGATCGCCTACCTTGGCGACACGGCGGGCAACATGGCCAACTCGTGGATTCTCGGCGCCAACCTCTTCGGCATGAAGATCTCGCTCGCCGGACCCAAGGGCTTCGCGCCGGGTGCCAAGCTCGACGCATTGCTGGCGAAGGAAGGCCTTGCCGGCGGCTATCAGTTCACGACCGATCCGTTCGAGGCGGTGCAAGGCGCCGATGTCGTCTATACCGACGTGTGGGTGAGCATGGGCAAGGAGGAGGAGGCCCGGAAGCGCATCCGGGTGATGGCACCCTATGCGGTTACCGGCAAACTGTTTGCCGTCGCGAAGCCGGACGCGTTTTTCATGCACTGTCTGCCGGCGCACCCGGGCGAGGAAGTGATGCCGGAAGTGCTCGCCAACCCGCGTTCGATCATCTTCGACCAGGCCGAGAACCGCCTGCACGTGCAAAAGGCGATCATGGCCGTGCTCGCCAAGTCGGCGCAGAAATGATCCGCATTCGGCGGACGCCGACCGACTCCTGCTGAGAAAGGGGTTCACCCGCCTCGCAGTCTATCACAATTGTTTAAGCCTGACCCCAAGCTTCCGACCCCCGTGTTGCCATCGGATGGCCGGGGATCATCGAATTTGAATGACAAGATCTCCCAAATCAACCTTCAGTTCTCCCTTGAGATCGGCCGGGACTGTAACAACTGCGACATCATTTGTGCCCTTCTTTAGGAGCAATGGGCCTCCAGCGTTTGCTGTGGCATACTGGACAAGCTGAGCAGCGACGGCATATTCCCCTGGCTGCAAGCCGTTCGCTACAAGGCTGAATATCCCTGCAGCATTGATCTTGGTCCTTGCCAGGTCTGAAATGTATGTAACCCTGCCCTCGCTATCAGATGACATCTTGAAGCTCCAATCTGGTGTAACGCGGATCAATTGCAGATAGGAGTCTTTGGTAATTTGCTTTCCGGCCACATCCATATTGGCGATTTTGCCATTCACATTTATGGACCCTCGACCTTCTTCAGCGACCAGCGAAGATGCTGCGAAAGCCAGATAAAATACAAGTAGTACGACAATAGACTTACGCATATAGTCCTCCTTTTCTAGTTGCTGATAGGAAGCTGGATTTTAGGGAAGGGGATTCAGCGGGAAGGGTGGCGGTTGGAAAACCAAGGCACCTCATAGTCCCCAGTCGGAAGGCAGAGTTCAGAAGACGGGCCAAGTGGGCGAGGGCCGGAGATCCTGGCAAACTGGGTGCGACGTTCATCGCACCCTGGGGCAAGAGGGCATTCATGCTGGGCAAGCGTGTAAGCGCCCGACAGAACGCGAACAAGATCTATTTTGGACCAGGCGTAGGCGCAAAATAGACACTCAAGGCAATCCCTGGGGCATCGCAGAAACCAAGGGACCGCAAAATTCACACGGATCGGGGAGCGCACGCGTATCGCGTGCTGCTCTCGGCGTCTCGCCGAAAGTAGTTCGGAGGGCTCGTGCGAGACGCCCGCGCCGACACGCGAGACGCGTGTGCTCCCCGGAAGAACTTGCCTCGTTTTCCGCGCCGCAGAGAGGTCAATAGTCGGCGTCCGGCTGCACGCCATCGTCCTCGGGGGCGAGCGTGCTTTCGCTGCCAGTCCAGAAGACTGGCTCGCCGTCGAGCGGGCACGCGCCACGGCGGCCGGATTTGCTTTGCGCGGAGGGAGACGTTCACCCATCAAAGGTGCCTTTTACGCTATGAAAATCGTGCTCGCATACTCGGGGGGCCTGGACACCTCCGTCATCGTCAAGTGGCTGAAGGAAACCTACGCTGCGGAAATCGTCACGTTTGCCGCGGACATCGGCCAGGAAGAGGAGCTGAAAGGCCTCGCGCAAAAGGCCCGTAAGACCGGCGCCTCCAAGCATTACACGCTGGACCTCGTCGAGGAGTTCGCCCGCGACTTCATCTTTCCGATGATCCGCGCCAACGCGATTTACGAGAGCCAATACTATCTTGGCACTTCCATCGCGCGTCCGCTGATCGCCAAGGCCCAGCTCGACATCGCGCGTCGCGAGAAGGCCGACACGGTCTCGCACGGCGCCACCGGCAAGGGCAACGACCAATGCCGGTTCGAGTTCACCTACATGGCGCTCGCGCCGCAGCTGCAAATCATCGCGCCGTGGAAGATCGACGCGTTCCGCGAGAAATTCCCCGGGCGCGCCGAGATGATCGCGTATTGCCGGGCGCACAAGATCCCGGTCGAGGCTTCGCTCAAAAAGCCCTATTCGATGGATCGCAATCTGCTGCACATCTCCTACGAGGCGGGCATCCTCGAAGACCCTTGGTTCGACCCGACCTCCAAGCAGAACAAGGGCATGTTCAAACTTTCCGTCTCGCCGGAGGACGCGCCCAACAAGCCGGAATACGTCGAGCTCGATTTCGTGAAGGGCAACTGCGTCGCCGTGAATGGCAAGAAACTCACGCCGGCCGGCGTGCTGCGCACGCTCAATGCCCTCGGCGGCAAGCATGGCATCGGCCGCGTCGATCTGGTGGAAAACCGCTTCGTCGGCATGAAATCGCGCGGCGTGTACGAGACGCCCGGCGGCACCATCCTCATGCAGGCGCACCGGCAGATCGAGTCGCTCACGCTGGACCGCGAGGTCATGCATCTGCGCGACACGCTCGTGCCGAAGTACGCCGAGCTCGTGTACTACGGATTTTGGTTCGCACCCGAACGCGAGTGCCTGCAGGCGTTCGTGGACAAGAGCCAGGAGTGCGTCACGGGCACCGTGCGGCTGAAGCTCTACAAGGGCAACATCGTCACCTGCGGTCGCAAGTCGAAGTATTCGCTCTACGACATGAAGATCGCCTCGATGGAAGGCGTGAAGAGCTGGTACAACCAGAGCGACGCCACCGGCTTCATCCGCCTCAACGGCCTGCGGCTCCGCGCCCGGTATTTCGCGCAAGGTGGCCCGAAGGTGTGAGCCAGCGGGCAGGCAAGTCGGAGTTTAGGTTTAAGTTGAAGTTGAAGTTTAAGGACAAACGGTCCGCTGAGCTGCGGCTTGGGACATGACTTCAACTTAAACTTTCAACTTCAACCTGCCTTGACTGCCACGCCGCTGCCGCGGCGTCACTCCAGCGCTACGAGCAGCTCCGGCTGGGGTTCGCCCACCGCGCGCACGGTCTCGCCGTCGAACCATTTGCCCTCGACCAGCAGGCGCAGCGGCGTGTCGGGCACGCCGCGTTCGCCCGCCTGAAAAATGCTGATGAGCAGTTCGATCGCGCGGGCCCCGACCATGCGTTCCTGCTGGTCGATCCCGGCCCAGCCGGGTTGTTGCGTGCGCGAGAGCGTCGCCACGCTGACGTCGTCCGGCACCCGCTGGCCGAGCTCGCGCAACCAGGGGATCACCTCTGCGAACGTCGCCAAAATAGCCGTCGGGCGGTAGGCGCCGTACCATTGGGCAAAGCGCTCGCGCCACGGCGCCACGTTGGCCGGTTCCTCGCCACCCTCGATCTGGAACAGCGGGATGCGCTGCGCCGGGGGCAGGGCGTCTTGAAACACATGGAAGGGGGATTCGAAGTGATGCACCGTGCGTTTCAGGGTATCGCTCGCGCTCACCATGCCGATCCGGCGGTGCCCGAGTTGCACGAGCCGGCGCATGCATTGTACGGTGGAGGCGTGTTGATCGTTGACGGCCACATGCAGGCGCGGCTCCGCGAGCGAGTAGCCGATGCTCACGCACGCGAACGAGCTGAGATCGAGCGCGAGCCGGGTGTTGGCCGCCGGTTGCGGCGCGAAGAGCAGGCCGCGGATGCTGCGCGCCAGCAGCACCTCGCGGGCGCGCTTTGGCGTCATGCCGCGTTCGCGCAGCCAGAATGCCTCCAGCCGGTAACCCATGCTTTCGGCGTAAGCGCGCGCTCCCTCGAAATACCCCCGGATATGCAACGTATCGAGGCAGGCGCGACGGGTGGGAAAATTGTCGATCCAGGCCAGGGTCGAACGATACGCCGGCGGGCGCTGCTTGCGGCGGTAGCTGCTGAGCGCCGAAAGCATCGGATCGGGAGCATAGCCGAGGCGTTTGGCGATTTCCCGGATGCGCGTCCGCTTCTCTGCCGAGACGTAGGTCTCGTTGCTGAGCGCGCGCCAGGCGGTCGAGATATGCACCTTGGCTTCGCGGGCGACGTCCTTGAGCGTTACGCGGGGCACATGGGCGAGATGAGGCTCCATGAAATAGTTTGCGGAAGTTCACCGTCGCGCTCGCAAAAGGCAAGGATTCGCATCAAAAAGTCCGTTCCCGCCTTTCCGGGCGGTTCGGACCCGGAGTCTACATGAAAAAAGTCCGCCTCGGCATCGTTGGCATCGGCAACATGGGCACGAGTCACGCTACCAGCGTGCTCGCCGGCAAAGTGCCACGGCTGGAGCTCACCGCGGTGGCCGATCGCGATCCCGACCGGTGCGCGCGGGTGCCCGGGGTTCCTGGCTTCGCCACACTTGGCGAGATGATCGGCAGCGGACTCATCGATGCCGTCCTCATCGCCACGCCGCACTATGATCACACCACGCTCGGCATCGAGGCCTTGCGGGCCGGCCTGCACGTGATGGTGGAAAAGCCGATCTCGGTGCACAAGGCCGACGCTGAGCGCCTCCTCGCCGCCCACACGAACCGGAGGCAGGTCTTCGGGGCGATGTTCAACCAGCGCACGGATCGCAACTATCGGAAAATCCGCCAGCTCATCGGCGACGGAAAACTCGGCGAGATTCGCCGCGTGAATTGGGTCATCACGAACTGGTTTCGCACCGAGGCCTACTATGCCAGCGGCGGCTGGCGGGCCACCTGGAAAGGCGAGGGGGGCGGCGTGCTGCTCAACCAATGCCCGCACAATCTCGATCTCTTCCAGTGGATGTTCGGCCGGCCGCAGCGCGTGCGCGCCTTCTGCCACTTCGGCCGGTACCACGCCATCGAGGTTGAGGACGACGTGACGGCCTATCTCGAATTTGCCAACGGCGCGACGGGTGTGTTCATCGCCTCAACGGGCGAGGCGCCCGGGACCAATCGGCTCGAAGTCACCGGTGAGCACGGCAAGCTCGTCTACGAAAACGACCGGATCGTTTTCACGTGCAACGCCGTCCCGATGTCGGAATTCTCGCGCAAGGCCAAGGATGGGTTCGCCTCGCCCAAGACGCGGGACATGGCGTTGCCGGTCCTGGACCATGGCGGGCAGCACAACGAAATCCTGCGCAATTTCACCGATGCGATTCTCGACGGCGTGCCGCTCCTCGCGCCGGCCGCCGAGGGCATCCATTCGGTCGAACTCGCCAACGCCATGCTCTACTCCGCGTGGACGGGCCGGACGGTGGAGCTGCCCCTCGATGGCCCACGCTATGAGCGCGCGCTCAAGCGGAAGATCACCGGCTCAAAATTCAAAAAGAAGCTGGTGGCGAATCGCGCCAGCCCCGGTAATTTCGCGAAGTCCTTCGGCCGCTGACGCAGCCACCGGCCGCGACGGGCCGCAATCTTCCCTCGCAAAAATCAGTTTCAATCCAACGAATTCCGGCCTCGTTTCCCCATCTTTTTCCGCTTCAACTTCAACTTAAACCTAAACTTCAACCCCGTCCACCGTTTTCCCCATGCCCACCAAGCCGTTTCTCCACGAAGACTATCTTCTCACCACCAAATGGGCCCGCCGGCTGTACTTCGACCACGCCGTGGACCAGCCGATCTTCGACTACCACTGCCACCTGCCGCCCAACGAGATTGCGGCCAACCGCCAGTTCGAGAATCTTACGCGCATCTGGCTGTGGGGCGACCACTACAAATGGCGTGCCATGCGCACCAACGGCATCGACGAGAACCTGATCACCGGCGACGCGAGCGACTACGACAAATTCCTCTGCTTCGCGCGCTCCATGCCGCAGTTCGTGCGCAACCCGCTCCATCACTGGTCGCACCTCGAGTTGCGCCGCTATTTCGGCATCGATCTCCTCATCAACGAGGCCAACGCACCGAAGATCTGGAAGCTGGCCAACGCCAAGCTCGCCAAGCCCGGCCTCTCGGCCCACGGCATCCTCAACAAATTCAAGGTCGCCGTCGTCTGCACGACCGACGATCCCGTCGACAGCCTCGAACACCATGTCGCCATCGCGAAGAGCGGCCTGAAAACGCGCGTCTATCCGACCTTCCGCCCCGACAAGGCGCTGCTCGTCAACCAGCCCGCCGCGTTCAATGCCTGGTGCGCGCAGCTTGGCGCTCGCGCTAACATCGAGATCAAGAACTTCGCTGCGTTCATCGAGGCGCTCGATAGCCGCCACGCCTTCTTTCACTCGCTCGGTGGGCGCGTCTCCGATCACGGCATGGAGTACGTGCCGTTCGAATCCTGCACGGAGCGCGAAGCCGCCGCGATCTTCGACCAGGCCCGCGCCGGTTGCGCCGCCACGCCGGAGCAATGGAACAAGTATGCCGCGTATCTGATGCTCGAATTCGGCCGCTTCGACGCCAAGCGCGGCTGGACGAAGCAGCTCCACCTCGGCGCGCTCCGCAACAACAACGCCCGTCTCCAAAAACGCCTCGGCGCCGACTCCGGCGTGGATTCGATCGGTGACTTCCCGCAGGCCCGCTCGCTCTCGCGCCACCTCGATACGCTTGACGCTGAGGGTCATCTGCCGCGCGTCATCATCTACAACCTGAATCCTGCGGACAATTACGTGTTCGCGACCATGATCGGCAACTTCCAGGACGGCTCCATCGCGGGCAAACTGCAGTTTGGTTCCGGCTGGTGGTTCCTCGACCAGCGGGAGGCGATGGAGTGGCAGATCAACGCGCTCTCGCAGCTCGGCCTGCTCAGCCGGTTCGTCGGCATGCTCACCGACTCCCGCAGTTTTCTGAGTTATGTGCGCCACGAATATTTCCGTCGGCTGCTCTGTAGCATCATCGGCGCGGACGTCGAGGCCGGCCTGATCCCGGCCGATGCGAAGGCGCTCGGCACGCTGGTGGAAAACATTTGCTACAAGAACGCCGCTGGCTTCTTCGATCTGAAGACTGCGAAGTTCTGAGCGGAAACGACGGAGGAGCGCGGACGTATCGCCGTCCGGCGATCGTCCGCTTTCGATCCGACCGCAGAAGGCGGACAACGCTGTGCCTTAATCCGCGCGCTTGGGACCGCAGACGAGGCTGCGCCTACGTCCGCACCGGCCTTCGGTGCGCCGACACCGGCGGGCTAACGTCGCCCCTTTTGAAGGGGCACCCCCACCGACAGGCTCCTTCCCAGAGGGAATGTCACCTATTAAGTGACATGTGCCTTTTGTCACACCTTGCTACCCAGTTTAACTGCGTCGCTGTCCATCGGTCCAATGTCACTTAATAAGTGACATAGCCTTCCGCTTTCCAGTGCTATTTCACCCTGCACCGCTCGGATTCACGGCTTGCCTTAGAGAGACAATGTCACTTAATAGGTGACATGTCCTATCCCATGTCTTTCCCCAAACAATTGGAATTACCGGCGGAGCTGTCCCTGATGATCATCGGCGCCGCTGTGGAGATGGCAAAGCAGTCGAACAAGGCCTTCCGCATTGGCGGCCGGCCGAAACGCGGGGTGACGCTGCGTCCAGGCACGGAAACGCCGTTGTGGAATGCACTTCGGGCGCAGCTCCGTCCGCATATAGTCAAGTATGGCGATCAAGCCAATCTCGGCCGTATCCTGGGGCTGCCGCGGCAGCGGGTGAACGCGTTCCTCACCGGGGGCGGCCAGATGCCCGATGCCGAGCGCACCCTGCAACTTCTCGCCTGGCTGATGGCTGCGCGGCAAGGGCGACGCCCTTCGTAAAGGGCAAGCGAGGGCTACGCCGAAACGCAATGTCACTTAATAGGTGACGTGTTGGTTTGGTTGACTTGCCGGTTATCTACGTTGCGATTTTCGTCGCGGTGGCCTGCCGCTTCGAAACGATCTGGCGGCGTGCGGCGGACGCCGCTCAGAACAGCGATTTGGCCGCGAGGCCCACGGCGGTGATCGGTCCCTGGTCGTCGAGGCCCTCGAGCATGCGATCGGCCTTCTTGAGCGTGCTTTGCGCCTGCAGGTAGAGGCTATCGTCGTTGAACAGTTTGCCGAGCGTGCCCTGGCCCTGCCTCAACTTGTCGGAAAGCTCGCGGAGATTTTTCGCCACGACCTTGAGGTTGTTGCCGGCGTCCTGATCGTAAAGCAGCACGCCGAGCGTGCCCTGGCCGCTCTTGACCTGGGCCACGATCGTCTGGGCGTTGGTCATGAAATCCTTCGCCTGCGCGGCAGCGCTCTTGATGTCGCCCACGGAGACCATCAGCTCGTCGTGCAGTTTGGAGTCGTTGATGAGTTTGCCGAGCGTGCCTTCGCCGCGGTCGATCTTGTCGGTCACGTTCTTCAAGTTGGTGGTGATCTCGCCGATCCGGGTGCTGTTGGTGTCGACGAGCTTGTCGAGCTTGCCGATCAGGCCGTTGCCATCCTGGCCGCCCATGGCACCGCTGAACTGGCTGAGCGCCTGGTCGACCTTTTTGCCGACGTCACCGAGCTCGGTGACGATCGTGTTGAGATCGGGGGACTCGATGGTGCGGACCGTGTCGCCCGGGGAGTAAGCGGCGGCGTTTTCGCTGCCGAGATCGAACGACACGTAGTTGCTTCCGAGCAGGCCGGCCATGCCGATGGTGGCCGACGCGTCCTGGGCGATCTTGATCCGGGAATCGACGAGCAACACCGCCTCGGCACGGCGGCCGTGCAGGCGCGTCTCGACCACGCTGCCGACTTTGACGCCGGCCTGGCGGACTTCGTCGCCGTTCTTGAGCTCTTTCAGGCTCTGGAACTGGGCGATGAGCGTGTAGCCCTGACGACGGCTGATCTTGCCGTCGCTCAGCGACTCAAGCGTCACCACGACGAGGGCGACACCGAGCAGGAAAAACAAGCCCACGCGGGCGGACATTTGCGCGTTATTCATGATTGGCCTCCAATTTTCTAAAACGGGGATGCTGGATATCGATTTTCGGATTGAGAAAGTCCTGGATCACGGGGTTGGCCGATTGGCGCAGCGCGGCGGGCGGCTCGATGGCCAGAATCCGGCCCTGGTGGAGAATTGCCACGCGGTCGGAAATGGTCAGGGCGAGTTCGCGGTCGTGGGAGACGACGATCGTGGTGACGGTGTAGTGCTCCTTGAGCGTGGCGATGATCTCGGCGATGGTGGCGGCCATGACGGGGTCGAGCTCGCTGGTGGGTTCGTCGTAGAGGATGAGCTGCGGCTCCATGACGAGCGCCCGGGCGATCGCCACGCGTTTCTTCATGCCGCCGGAGAGCTCGGCGGGGAGCTTGCGGGCGGTGCCTTCGATGGAAAGAATTTGCAGCGCGCTCATCACCAGCTCGCGGATTTCCGGTTTGGAGTGGATGCGGCGCTCGAGCGGATAGAGCGCGAGGTTTTCGTAAACGGTGAGCGAGTTGAAGAGCGCGCCCGCCTGGAACACGAGGGCGAGGGCAAAGCGGTCGCGCGTGACCGGATCGCAGGGATTGAAGCCGTTGATTTTCACGGTGCCGCTGGTGGGCGCTTCGAGGCCAGCGATCTGGCGCAGGAGCACGCTTTTGCCGGAGCCGCTCGGGCCCATGATGGTGAAAATCTCACCCGGCGCCACGGCGAACGAAACGTCGAAGAGCACATGTTGCGAACCGTAGCTTTTCGAGAGCGCGGCGACCTCAACCTTGACCGCATTGTGGTCGTCGCGGGTGCAGCGGAGATCGTGCTTGAGGGATTTGGCGGGGGCGGCGGTCATGGCGCGTCAGGCGAGAACCTTGGTGATGAAATAGTTGAGAATGAGAATCGCAAAGAGCGAGGTGACGACGGACTTGGTCACCGCGAAGCCGATCTCACGCGGTCCACCCCGCGTGCGCAGGCCGATATGACACGCGATGAGCATCACCGCGAAGCCGAAGACCTCGGCCTTGATCAGTCCGTCCGTGACGTCTGTGACTTCGAGGTAGCGTTTGATGCTTTGAAAATACGCCTCGGGCTGGACGCCGATGAAACTCACGTGGGCGCACACGATGGCGCCGCCGAACCAGCCGATGAGGTTGCCGATGATGGTGAGTACCGGCATCACGAGCAGCACAGCGAGGAGCCGGGGCAATACCAGCAGACGTTCCGGCGGGATGTTCATGGTCTCGAGGGCGTCGATCTCCTGGTACACCTTCATCGAAGCGAGCTCGGCGGTGACGGCGCTGCCGACGCGGCCGGCGAGAATGATGGCCACCATGACGGGGCCGAGTTCGCGCGCCATCGAGGCGCCGACGAGGATGCCGATGAACTCCTTGGCCCCGAAATGGCGCAGGGTGAGGCCGGACTGCAGCGCGAGCTCGGCGCCGATGAAGAAACACAGGATCGCGGCAATGGGCAGAGTGGAGTAGCCGCTAAAGTAACCGTGTTCGGCGATGCGCTTGAGGATGCGCGGCGCTTTGGGCAGCGAGGCGAAGGCGCGCCACGCGAGGGTCACGGCGCTGCCGAAGCCTTCGAGAATATCGTTGATGCGGTTCTTCATGGGGCCGGCGAGGCTGCAGGTAGGTTAGCGGGTTTCCGCGAAAAATCGAAAAGGAAAACGTGCCACCCATGGTCCCCGGGTGTGCGCCGCAGGCCGAACAGGCCGTGGCCGATGGCGATCCGCTTCCCGGCGGGTTGGGTCTCGACACTCAGCAATGGCCCGAGGTGGAACTCGCGGGTGCCTGCGGCGTCCCGGTGTTCGTAGGTGATGGCATCCCACAGGAACGATTGCCGGACGTCGCCGGGAGCGCGCCGGTCATACCGGTAGAGCGCGAAGAGCGGCGAGTAGACGAGTTGGACCTGATCGTTGTGGGGGAAAAAGACCTCGAGCGGGTTGAGAAATTGGAGCTGGCGGCGGCCGGCGCCGTTGTCCCACACGCTGAGCAACGGCCAATAGTGCGTCTTTTCGGCGGGGGCGAGCGCAGTGTTGGTCGCGCTACGCTGGCGGAGCGACCAATAGACGAAGTAGAGCAACTTCGTTTTTTCCTGCACGAGCCCGGCTTCGGTCCAGGTTTCCTGCCGCCACAGCGGCCAGAGCACCCAGCGCTTGTCGTCGCCCTTGATGACCGAGTGCGTGTAGAACGGAGCCCAGCGGTTGATGTAGCGGTCGTCGCCGTGCGCCTGCACCAAGAGAGGCCAGAACCAGCGCGTCTCGTGATAACGGTAGGGTGCGGTGCGGTTGGTATAGCCGAAGAATGGCCACAGATACGTCTCGCCGATGGATCCGGGTCTCTGGTCGCGCGCGTAGAACGGCAGCACGCCGAGGCTCACCGACGACACCGGCTCGTCGAGGTGCGTCTCGTCCTTGTAGATGAGCGGCCAGAGGTAGTAGTGGGCCCGCGCTACGCCGGCTTCATTGTGCCATCCGAAAAGCGGCCAAAGCGCGAAACCGCTGTGACCACCGCCGTGGAAGGTTCGCACGAACGGCCACGGCGTGTCCCACTCCACGTGGTCGCGTTTCTGAAAACGGCCGTAGAGCGGAAACAGAACGAAATCGATGCGGTCGTCGCCGAAGCGGTTCTTGATCGTGCCACCGAGCGGAAAAAGCGCGCGATACGAGGTGGCCGGATCGCCGGTCTGCCGCGAGAAGTACAACGGCCACAGGGCGAACGCCTCGATGCGTTCCGCATTTGCCGGGGCGGCCGGCGCGGCGCCCGCGGCAGGGCCGCTACGGTTGATCAAATTTAGAATGCTCCACCGGTACGTATCGCCGTCCGTGCGATAGGTGAACACGGGATAGAGAAAGTCGGTTTCGCGTTTCACGCCGGCCGCATCCTGCCGAAACAGGTAAATCGGACGAAAGCCGCTGGCGGTGCCGCCCTCCGCCAGATTTTTTTCGAAAAGCAGCGGCCCGGCGCCCTGCCAAGATTGCGTTTGTCCGTTCGCATCCATCTGTCCGACATACAACGGCCACACATTGCACTCCGCCGCCTTCACGAGTGACGCGAAGACAACGGCAGCCAGGCCGAGGCAGACGAAGGTCCGGCGGACGTTCATGGTTTGTAGTTTGAGATGCTGGAGGACATTATCACTCCACGGCGCAGGGGGGAAGTCAGCGACCCCCGGCAGTAGAATGATTAGGCGCCTAACAAAGTGGTATCACGGTTGAATGCAAACGATATGTTAAACCTTAACGTACCATTTGGGTTCCATCGCCAGAAAGACTGGGAAACTCGGTAACCCATTTGCCGGGCAATTGCACCTGATATGCGGTCGTGATTGCTGCAACCAGTAAGGGCATTCGCCGTGAGCCTTACTGCGCTAATAGTCATTAGTCCAACCGCTAATTTTAGCGGCAACTGCAGGGGCTTCCGTCCGTTAGATCTCCACGCTCTCGCCCGGCGCGAGCACCCGAAACGCCTCCGCCGCCAGCCCGGCTATCGTCCGGGCTTCGGCCAGCGCCTTCGGCGGCTCGTCACGCCCCTCGTCGGTGAGTTGCCACGTGCCCCAGTGCATTGCCACGCTCAGCTGCGCCCCGAGATCGCCATGAATCTGCACGGCCTCGGCGGGATTGCAGTGGTACGCCGACATGAACCAGCGCGGCTCGTACGCGCCGATCGGCACGAGGGCGAGTTGCGGCGAGCCGAGTTTTTCCCGAATCTGGCGAAACATCGTGTCATCGTACGCGGTGTCGCCGACGAAATGGACCGTGCGTCCGCCGGCGTGCAGGAATAATCCGCCCCAGAGGCGGCCATTGCGCGGGCCGCTCAGGCGGTTGCTCCAATGCCGGGCGGGGGTTGCTGTCACCGCAAAGCCCGGGACCACTTCGTGCGTCTGCCACCAATCGAGCTCCACCACGCGCTTCAGGCCGGCCCGCCGCGCGAGCCGGCCATTGCCCAGCGGTGTGACGAGCAGCGGATCGTGGGCGCGGGCCAGCCGCCGGAGCGTCGCCAGATCGCAGTGGTCGTAGTGATCGTGGCTTAGCAGCACGACCGCGATGCGCGGCAGAGCTTCGAACGAGACTCCCGGGACATGCACCCGCGGCGGCCCGGCCCGGTTGAACGGCCCGGCCCGCTCGCTGAAAATGGGATCGGTCAGCACGGCGCCGTGGGCGGTCTGGAGGAGAAACGTTGCCTGGTTGATCCAAGTTGCGGCGAGCCCGTCGCCGCGCGGCGCAGGCGGGGGAGGTTGCGGCGAGATCTCGACCCAACGCGGCCAGGGCGTCGGCCGGCTCGTGCACCGCCACTTCAGCACGTCGGCCCACCCATGGCTCACATGTCCGCGCGGATTGAAAAAGCGCCGGCCGTCGCAGTGGTCGGAGACGGGAAAGAAGGCCGGAGACAAAACGGGCGGCATGACGCGCAAGATCGTGCGCAAGGTTTCGCGTTTGCCAACTGCAGTCTGGGCTTTTGGCTTCGAGTTGATGCGAGCGCATTGCTTTACGATGTATTCTGTAGCGGCGGTCTATGACCGCCGGATACACGTGGCCTGCCAAACGATCGGCGGTCATAGACCGCCGCCTCTAGGGCGGGGTCGCCGAACCCCGCCGTCAAACCGTTGGGCGGTATCGACGGTATTAAACCGCCGCCGCAGACCATCGCTACAAGAGGAGGACCTGTGCGCATAAGCGGTGGACCAGCCCGGGGAATTCCGTTGCGAGTGCCGCCCGGCGGAGCCGTGCGGCCCGCGACCGATGGGATGCGGCAGGCGGTTTTCTCGAGCCTCGCCGCCCGCGTGTCCGGGGCGCGGTTTTTCGATTTATTCGCGGGCAGCGGCGCCTACGGGCTGGAGGCGTTGAGTCGTGGTGCGGCCGGGGGAGTATTTGTCGAAAAAGACGCCAAGGCCGTCGCGTGTCTGCGGGCCAATCTTGCCGCCGTCTGCAAAAGCCTCGGGCGGGCCGAGCGCGACGCGGCCGTGATTCTGCCAGTCGACATGCTCAATGCGCCACTGGCGGCACAGCCGGCGCCCGACCTCGTGTTTATCGATCCGCCCTACGCCATCATCGAGAAAATCGCGCCGGCATTATTCGCGCAGCTCACAGAGTTACTGAAGACCAAGGACGATCCGGTGATCGTGTTCGAGATGCCCGGTGAGCTCGCGCTGGCGCCGCCGGGCTGGGCCTGCGTTAAACGCCTTGGCAAGGGCGCGCATCAGCCCACGGTCTGCTTTTTTAAAAAAGCCCCAGCCGGGATTTAACGAGCGCGACGGCGACAACCACGGCGGTTTCGGTGCGCAGCACGCGGGTGCCGAGATGAACCAGAGAGAATCCATTCGCACGCAGGAGCGATCGATCGCGGGCCGACCAGCCGCGTTCCGGACCGAACGCCAGCACGGCGTCGGGCGTCGTCGCCCCTTTCCCGTTGTCATCTATTAGATGACAACGGGAGAGGGGCGATGCGGCTTCGTAATGATCGAGTGCCAGGCGGGTGGCCGTTGGCGGCAGGGCGGCGACGACCTCGGCGAGCGGGCGGCTCCAAGTGAGGTGAGGCAGTCGCGTGTCGAACGCCTGCTCCGCGCCGGCGATCAGGTGGCGGCGCCACTCGCCCGAGCCCCAGAGCGTGCTGTGCGCATAGCTGGCCTCGCTCTTCTCCGTCGCGACGAAATGCATCGCCGTCACGCCGAGCGCCGTCGCTTCCTGGAGAATTTTCCGCGCCGTTTGCGGACGTGGCAGGCCGACGAGGAGCGTGATCGGATCCAGCGGCAGCGGCGGAGCGCCCCAGACAAACGAAAGTGTGAGCGCCTCGGCGCCGATGGTGACGACGGTGGCTTTGCCCCGCGGCCCGTCGACGAGGCCGGCGTCGAAGGTATCGCCTTCGCGCCGGCGCAGCACGTCAAGCACGTGGGCCGCGCGCGGATCGCTCCGCGACAACGGTCGCTCCGTTTCGGCCTGATCGAAGAGGATGAGGTTCACGGGGGAGTTGTGGCCACGAGCGTGAGCGAGTGGAGGATCGGAGTTCCACTCGCTCACGCTCGTGGCTACGGGAGCACTCTCAAGGCGGGCCGCGATTGATATGAGGGGCGAGAACGAAAATGAGGATGAGTACGAAAAAGACGGACTTTAGCTGGCGAGGAGGCGGTCGATGGCGGCGAGTTCGTCGGCGGTGAAGGCGAGATTTTTCAGCGCGCCGAGGTTGTCCTCGATCTGGCTGGTCTTGCTCGCGCCGATGAGCGCGGTGGTGACGGCGGATTGGCGCAGCACCCATGCGAGGGCCATCTGGGCCAGTGATTGGCCGCGCGCCTTCGCCAGCGCGTCAAGCTGGCGGGTGGTGGCGAGCAATTCCGGCGTGATCTGGTCGGGTTTCAGGAAACGCGGATCCCGGGCGGCGCGGGCGTCGGCCGGGATGCCGGCGAAATACCGGTTCGTCAGCATGCCCTTGGCGAGCGGCGAGAACACGATGCTGCCGATGCCCTCGCGCAGCAGCACGGGGAAGAGGTCGCGCTCGGGCGTGCGTTCGAGCATGCTGTAACGCGGTTGGTGGATGAGGCAGGGCGTGCCCAGCTCGCGCAGCAGTTTCGCGGCGGCGGCAGTCTGTTCGGGGCTGTAGTTGGAGAGGCCGGCGTAGAGCGCTTTGCCGGAGCGCACGGCGTGGGCCAGCGCGCCCATCGTCTCCTCCAGTGGTGTCGCGGGATCGAAGCGGTGGTGGTAGTAGATATCGACGTAATCGAGGCCGAGGCGGCGCAGGCTCTGGTCGAGGGAGGCGAGCAGGTATTTGCGCGAGCCCCAATCGCCGTAGGGACCGGGCCACATGTCGTAGCCCGCCTTGGTGGAAACGACGAGCTCGTCGCGGCAGGCGGCGAGGTCCTCGCGGAGCACGCGGCCGAATGTCGTCTCGGCGGAGCCGGGCGGCGGGCCATAGTTGTTGGCCAGATCGAAATGGGTGATGCCGAGATCGAAGGCGCGCAGGATCAGGGCCCGGCTGTTGGCGTAGTCGTCGACGGCGCCGAAGTTGTGCCAGAGGCCAAGCGAGAGGAGCGGCAGCTTGAGGCCGCTGCGGCCGCACGGGCGGTAGAGCGCGGGATTGTCGTAGCGGGTGGAAGCGGACTGGTAAGACATGGAAAAGCGGAAAGCGGAGAGCGGAAAGTGAAAGGCGGAAAGAAAAATGCAGCATATGGGCGAAGCGCCAGGTGTCGCGCCCGAAGTTGCCAAGCTTCCGAACTTGTGGTGAGGTTCCCCGTTTCCCCGGTGACGCCACTATCTTTCCAGGACATCGCAACGCGGCTGGCCCGCTGGCAATTTCCCGAGCGCCTCGACGGCGTGGTGGGCATCGCCAGCGGCGGCGTGGTGCCGGCGGCGCTGGTGGCGCAGCGGCTCGGCCTGGAGATGAAAGTGGTCGCGCTCAACTACCGCGACGAGGCGAACGAACCGCGTTATTCCGCACCGCAAGTGCTCGCGCCGGCGCCCGATGTGCGTGGCTGGCGGCGCATTCTGCTCGTGGACGATGTCTATGTGTCGGGCAAATCGTGGCACGCGGCGCGGGCGTTGCTGCCCGCCGGCGCGGAGGTGTTGCCGTTCGTGCTAAAGGGCAAAGTCGAATTCGCGCTCATCCGGGACGTCGACGGTTGCGTGGAATGGCCGTGGCGGGTATACGCTTGAAAGCCTCCGATGCTTTTGTGCCCGGCCTCTGGCCGACGCGTCAGTAAAGCCGTGGACGGAACTTTAGAACCTCGCCAACCGTCTGGCATGCAGCTCAACTGATTTCTCTGTTTCCAGATTCCTCATCGCCATGAAAAAAATCCCTGCTTGCTTGTCCCTTGCTGTTCTGACGATCGCTTTCGTCGCCCCCGCCCAAGCGCAAAAAGTCAATCCGAAGCCGCTCTCAACGCCGATGCCCGTATACCCGCAAGAGCTGATCGAGGCGGGCGTGGATTTTGCGGGTCAAGCCGTGATCACGTTTACGGTGAAAGCCGACGGCACCGTTGGCGATGCGGTCGTGACGGCAGCGGACCAGCCGATCTTTGGCAAAGTCGCCCAAGAGGCCGTCCTGACTTGGAAGTTCCAGCCTGGCACGCTCGACGGGGTGCCGGTCGATCGAAAGGTGAGCATGCCGTTCAGGTTCCAGGAGCCGTTCGAAGTGCGGGTGAACCGCCTGTCCAATCGCAAGGTCTACACGACGATCGAGGAACCCGTGTTGACCGAGAAAGATTACGGCAAAAAGCTGAAGGAGAAAGCCAAGGTGGTTGTCCCATACCCGCGCAATCTCCTGCGGTCGGGCCTCACGGAAAAGGTGGAGGTCGAGTTTGTCGTCGCACCCGATGGCACGACCCTCAATCCCAAGATCGCGAAGAAACCGGCCCAACAGGAATTCACCAATGCGGCGATCACCGCCATCGTCAAGGCGACCTACGAGCCGCCGATCAAGGATGGCAAGCCCGTCTATGTGGCCACGACCAAAACGCTGAGCATTGAGGAACCCGAGCAAGATCGCGGTGACCGGGGCGGTCGTGGCGGCGGCGGCGGCGGTGGCCGCGGCGGCGGTGGTGGTGGCCGCGGTGGTGGCGGCGGTGGCGGTTTTGGTGGAGATTAGCAGCCTGTCGGACTTCGTCCTCCAGGCTGCTGAACAAAATGGCTCCGCCATTTTGGCGGGGATCATCCGGTGCCGGTGGGAGCACCGTTGGTGGTTGGTTCGACTTTGGGCTTACGCCGGTGAGGCTTCGAAATATCGTCGACGGAACCAGAACGCGACGTGGACGAGGCCGATCAGCGCCGGCACTTCGATCAGCGGACCCACCACGGCGGCGAACGCCACGCCCGAGTTAAGACCAAAAACCGCGATGGCCACGGCGATCGCCAGCTCGAAGTTGTTGCCTGCCGATGTGAACGCGAGTGTCGCGGAACGAGGATAGTCGGCGCCGAGCCGCTTGGCCATGATGAAGCTGACGAAAAACATGATCGCGAAGTACAACAGAAGCGGAAGGGCGATGCGGAGCACGTCGAAGGGAAGCTGCACGATCGCATCGCCCTTGAACGTGAACATCACGACGATGGTGAAGAGCAGGGCGGTGAGCGTAATCGGCGAGATCCGTGGAATAAATTTCTGCTCGTACCATTCCTCTCCCTTCAGCGGTACGAGGATCACGCGGCTGAGCACGCCGGCGGCGAACGGAATGCCGAGGTAAGTCATCACGCTCCAGAAGATGTCGACCATGCGGACGTGCACCACCGCGCCCGCCAGCCCGAAATAGGGCGGCAGCACGGTGATGAAGAGCCAGGCGAAAAAGCTGTAGAAGAGGATTTGGGCGATGCTGTTGAGCGCGACCAGGCCGGCGGCGTATTCGCGGCTGCCCTCGGCGAGTTCGTTCCAGACCAGCACCATGGCGATGCAGCGGGCGATGCCGACCAGGATCAGTCCCACCATGTAGTCCGGGTGATCGCGCAGCAGCAGCACCGCGAGCAGAAACATCAGCACCGGACCGACGATCCAGTTCTGCACGAGCGAAAGCGTGAGCACGCGTTGGTCCGCAAAGACCTTTGGGAGCTGCGAGTATTTCACCTTCGCGAGCGGCGGGTACATCATGAGGATGAGCCCGGCGGCGATCGGCAGATTCGTGGTGCCAACCGTCATCGGCGCGAAGAATGCGGCCGGATTGGAGATCACGAAATGGCCGAGAACTACACCCAGGCCCATCGCGGCAAAAATCCAGACCGTGAGATAGCGGTCCAGAAAAGACATGTTTTTGGCAACCTGGTCGGTCATTGCTTTTGTTTCAGTTGGTCGTGCCGACCGGCGGCATAGGCGGTGAAGGTGCGGCGGATTTCGTTCCGCACGCGGCGGAAGACGGCGAGCTTATCCTCGTCGGTGCCGGTGGCATTCGCCGGGTCGTCGAACGGCCAGTGGTGGCGGTTGACCAGTCCGGGGAAAATCGGGCAGGCCGCGTCGGCGTTACCGCACACGGTGATGACAGTCTCGATTTGGCGATCGAGAAACTCGCTGAGCGGCTTCGAGCGGTGCGCGGAAATGTCGATGCCGATCTCCTGCATCACCTGGATGGCGAGCGGGTGGACGTAACCGGCGGGTTTGGAGCCGGCGCTCTGTACGTCCAAATCGTCGCCGGCGGCGGCGCGCAGGATGCCCTCGGCGAGATGCGAACGGCAGGAGTTGCCGGTGCAGAGGATGAGGACAATGGGCTTGGCGGCGGTCATGGGAAAAATCGTCAACAGGTGCATTCCAACCGGCGATCAAGTTGAGCGTCATGGGTGGAGCGCGTTGTCCCCCCCTCGACAGGCTCGGGGCCCTGAGCTTGCCGAATGGGCAACGCGCTTGAACCGCTTGGGGACAAGCGGTTCCACTTCGTTTCGCATTGGGACATCGGTCTCATTTTTTGGGCGACACGAATTCAGCGTGCGCGTACGCCGCAGGGGCCGTCTTGTTTCGCCAGCCGGGCACGCACTTTGCGCAGGCGTTCGACGTCGCGCCGGAAGATCGGATCTTCGCCCGT
>Ga0182021_10002489_pt1 | contig 21495 bp, 17 predicted proteins | sample 612E3MmetaG_FD_120493 | JGI IMG/M metagenome (GOLD analysis project Ga0182021, IMG submission 120493) | Permafrost microbial communities from Stordalen Mire, Sweden - 612E3M metaG (Illumina Assembly) | ecosystem: Environmental > Terrestrial > Soil > Wetlands > Permafrost | place: Sweden... | reverse complement strand
GATTCCGGCGGCGCATGAAAAGGGCAAGATGCGATCGCCGGGTTCCAGGTGTCAGAGAGAAAACAGGCCCCTGCCCGGACAAGTCCCCGGAAATCAACCCTTTGGACTATATCAGTTTGTAATGTTGATTTGTAGCATCAACTGGAGGAAATTTAGTCAAGATAGCGCATGAAATGAAAGCGGGCCGCACCTGATCTTCACAACAGATGAAAGGAGCTATTCATGAAGACGAGAATCGCTTTCCTGTCCGCACCGGTGTTCATCCTCGCAGCGGCTTTCCTGCTTCCCTCGTCAGCCGAGGCGCAACGTGGAGGGCGGACATCGGGCGGGGGCGCCAGAACAGCGCAGAACCGGCCGCGGGCGAACCAGGGGCACATACCGCCGCCGCCGGCGGCAAGGAGCAATCCTTCCGAAGGGCGCCAGGCGGAGCATCTACCGACCGGCCATGTGAACGAAGTGCCGCACGTCAATCACAATCAGTGGTTCGGCCACGAACAACCGGGTGATGCGCGGTTCCATATGGATAAGCCGTTTGCGCAGGGTCGCTTTGCCCATTCCGGGGTGAAGTACCGGTATCAAGTCACGCGGATTGATGCAAACCGTCACCAGTTCTGGTTTCCGGGCGGGCGCAGTTTTGAGGTAGCGTCATGGGATTGGCCCCTCTGCTCAGACTGGTGCTGGGACTGCGGGGATGACTTCGTCGTGTACGATGACGCCGACCACCCGGGCTGGTATTTGCTCTATAATGTCCACACCGGAGTGTACGTCCACGCACAATACATGGGGATGTAAGGAAAGAATTCAGGCGGACATCCTTTTACCCGATAGCGGACCGGCAATCAAATTCCCGCCGTCCTTGGAAACGGCCCGGATTTGCCCCGGCCGGGGTACAGCGTATGCTTACATTCCGGACATATGCTGTGGGTGAAATCGACTTCGGAATGGTCCAGGATGTACGTTTCGAGCTGGTGCCAGACTCCCTCGCTGTCGCGTATTTTTTTACACCAAGCGCAAATGGGGATCACTCCGCTCAGCCTTTTCACTTCCGCCAGGGCAGCCTCAAGGTCCTCATTTACTGCGGTCTGCGCGTCGATCCCCGTCCGCACCTTTGAGAGGACAACCGCGTAAGAGACAAACATGGCGAACTGGATCGCGATGTTCCATACGACCGTCACGGGATCAAACAGCGGTCTTCCGAAATAGTCCACGATCGACCAGACAACCGCGCAGATCAAAGAAGCGACGATCCCCGCGGATCTTCCGAGCTTCCAGCTTATCGCCGAAACGGGGATCAGGTAGAACATTGTGAATATGATCTCCGTGCCGGTGATATAGTCGCCGATGCCTATCAGCACGAGCGCCAGGCAACTCGAGAGCACCACCGCCAAAGTTGACAACCGGTCGAGCCGGCCCTGGATGCGCCCTATCAGACGAGTCCCCGATATCGATGTGCGGCTCACAATGTTGTCTCCCAATGTGAAAACCAGCCTTCCCACGCTGCATTGCTCTCAGTCGTGAGTACCTCCCAAACCGCCGTAGTGACAGATGAAGGGCTGAATCACGCCCACAGATTATTGACAACCGAAGACCGACGAAGTTTAACCCGAGGGAAGATAAAGGGAGAACAATTCGGAGAGCTCTGTACGATTTCTCACGCCGGGAACTCAACGACCGTCCAGGGCGCGACGAGCCGGAGTCGCGGCCTCCTTGACTTTCGCGGGTTGTCTCGCTAGTATCAGGGGTTGGTTAACCCGTGCAACTCCCGCAGGTTACGGCAGCTCCCCCCTGCGTACCGACAACTGAACGAACTCCAACATATGTCACACAGAATTCGAACTGGTCTTCTGACCCTCGTTGTGACCGGCGCCGGGCTGGCCGCCGGAATTCTCCTGTTCCGTGATGTTCACCCTCTCGGCGGGCTTGAGATCGGAACAGGGAGAGATGGGATGATTGCGATCGCGGGAGCGATAGCGGACAGCCTGGGGATCACGACACAGGGGTATACGGCAACCGCCGACATCGGGGAGGCGCAGGACCTGGTACGCGAGGTGCATAAGCGGTTCGGCGTGAGGGAAGGAAACGCCCTTCTCCGGAAGAGTGTCCGTGCATTCGTATGGACCGTGCGATGGGAGAAGCCGGACGATGCGAACATCGCACTCGGTGGAGGCGGTGCTCCCCGGGACCAAATGAACAGCCCCGCGGGTTCGTTCACCGGAAAACCGGAGATGGGACTTGACCTCGAAGGCGGTCTGACAAAGCTTGAAGTCCCTCTTCCTGACAGCATGAGTCTTCCCTCACTCTCCCCCGTTGAAGCACGCGGACTGGCGGAATCCTTTCTCCGCCGGTACGCCCGCGAACCGTTCACGATGTCTCAGATCCACTTTGCGGGCGAAAAGAGAATCGAGCTGCACGAGCGGACCGATTTTGAGTTCACCTGGGGAGGGAAGGACACGCTCCTTGACAATCCCCTCAGCATCAAAGTGCGTGTTGACGGGAACAGGATCGCCGGATTCTCCGTCTCACGCGATGTGCCTGCGGAATACCGGGCAACCGGCGAGGTGGTCTATCTTGAAATCGGCGTTGTTGTCATCATTGCCGCCCTCATCATTTTCATGATCGCGGCGGGCCTTAAGAGGATCCGGTCGTATGAGATCGGCTGGCGCACGGGACTCATACTCGGCGCAGCCGCGGCGGCACTACTCGCCGTGGAGATATTCTTCACGGTCCCGCGCGGTTGGAACGCAGCTTTCTTCGCTGCCGCGCTCTTCGGTCCCCTTTTTTACGGCGGCGCACTCGTCCTCTCATGGTCGATTTCCGAGTCACTCGGGCGTGAAGCCTGGAGAGAGAAATTCACGACCGTCGATCTCATCATGAAAGGACATCTCCTCGATTCCCGGGTCGCGCAGTCAGTTCTCATCGGCATTGCCACGGGAGCCGCCGCAAATGGTCTCTTATTGCTCGGGATGCGGGCTCTTGCCGCAACCGGCCCCGTCTGGTTCAACCTTAACGAGAATATCACACTGAAGTATCTCCCCTATCTTTCTCCGGGAGTGTTCCTTGCTGCGCACCTGGCTTCTCTGGAGCTCTTCGTCATCTCGGCGCTTTTCGTATTCCCGATGGCTTTTCTCCGTCACAGGATCTCTTCGAGCCCGGCGATCATCGTGATCGTGGCGCTTATATCCCCTCTCCTGGGCTCGACGACGATTCATCCAATGCTCCCCGGCCACCTGATTCAGGCCGCATCCGTCGCCGTGATCCTCTGGTCGCTCAGCCGATTCGACGTCCTCACTGCCTACATCGGACTCGTCGCAGCTGCTTCGCTCGACACACTCCCTGTCATGCTGTATGCCGGGGATCAGTCCATCTCACTTTCCGGTTATGTCGTCCTGGGCCTTGGCGTCGGTTTGATTGTCGCGGGCTGGGTGGGCCTGATAACACGAGACCGGGTGACCGACACCGATGCCATCGTGCCGGCTTTTGCACGCCACATTTCCGAGCGCGAGCGGATGAAGCACGAGCTCCAGATCGCCCGGGATGTGCAGATGAGCCTCCTCCCCACGTCCATCCCACCGGCGATCGGGCTTGATATCGCGGCGCGCTGTGTGCCGGCGCTCGAGGTGGGGGGAGATTACTATGATTTTGTCCTTCCACGCACGGGGAAGCTCGGGATTGTCGTCGGAGACGTGTCCGGGAAAGGCACGGAGGGGGCGTTTTACATGACGCTGACGAAGGGGTTCCTCAAGGCGGTGGCACGATCATCTGATTCACCCGCGGAGGTCCTCATGGAGGCGAACTCCCTCTTCTACGAGAACGTCGCGCGGGGGAATTTCATAAGCATCATATACGCACTTGTCGATCCGTTGCGGAGTACGGTGACGATCGCCAGAGCCGGACACAACCCCGCCATCCTCTGCCGTCCGGGATCATCCAGCACCGAAGTAATCCAGCCCAGGGGGATCGCGCTTGGACTCGAGCCGGGAGACGTTTTCAGCAAGACCATCGAGGAGGTGACACTCCCCTTCCGGACGGGAGACGTCCTCGTCCTGTATACCGACGGGTTCGTCGAATCCATGAACCGGGCCGGAGAGCAGTTCGGGGACGAGCGATTTCAGACGGCGATCGCGGGTCTGGCGGAAAGGCGCGCGGACGATATTGTCGAGGGGATCCTTCAAAAGGTACAATCGTTCGCCGGAAAGGCGGTCCAGCACGACGACATGACAATCGTCGTGGTGCGGCGGACGGCGATGACCGACATTGAGGGGGGAGTCATCTGAGAGAACAGTTCTCGAGAACGATCTCGTCTCCGATCGTCATTACGGCATAATACCCCTTGCCGGCAGGGCCGCAATTCACGGCCGGCTTGCCGTCGACCGTGTCGACGCCGCGGGCCTCGTGTATATGGCCGCAGATCGTGGCGTCGGGTTTCCTCCGGCGGATGAAGTCCCGTATCGCCAGACTGCCGGCGTGTTTTCCCGAGGGGAGGAGATCCAGGGCGGTATCCTTCGGCGCCGCATGTGGGACGAATATCTTCCAGCGCGCCGCAGTAACGCATTTCCATCCGGCTTCCGCCCGCGCCATGATTTCCCTTTCCGAAAGCTCGTTCGGCGTGTGCATCGGGGTTGCAGGCGCCGCCGACACGCCGAAAAACCCCGCCTCACCGATCGTTACCCCGCGAGAATCTATCGAGACGCCGAGCTGCTGGAGCTTCCGCTCAAGCGGGAGCGGGTCCATATTCCCGGCGACCGCAAGGACGGGCTTCCTGAACGCCGCGACCCTCCCGATCGTCTTTTCCAGTTCCGAAGGGGTTCCCGCCGTCGTGATATCTCCCGCGAGGACCACAGCATCGAAGCCGCGCTCCAGGGCCAGAACTCTCTCGACGATGTCTATCGATCCGTGCAGATCACTGAATGCAAGAACGCGCATGAACACAATCCTTCCTAATGTAATCTCCTGAAACCGGCCGCATATCTTCGACACTTCTCCCGGGAGAGGATGCCGGTCAGGCGGGACATCTCAACGGAGTTTCCTTGATAAGGCCTTTGGATATTCCACGGAAAGGGCGTATTTCTGGACCTCTTTCAGCTCCTTCGGGAAGAGATCACGGAGATTCACGTTCGGCATCCCGTTGACGTAGATTTCGTCCGTCACGAACTCCGCTTTCCCTCCTTTCGGGACAAAGTGACCTTTCACGCGCGCGTCAAAATGCATCGGGCGGTTGTTCACCTTGCGCTCGATCTTGACGTCGAATTCGCTCTTGATGTTCATCTGCGGCTTCGCGGGTTCTCCAAACAGAAGTCCTTTGAGATCCATCGGGGGGGTCTCCAGAATGTGGGATGTGTAAGGATCAGCAACGGAACGATTCGACGGCAAAAATGTGAAAAGACCGGCACTGGAACGCCAACAGGGTGTAACGGAATGGTGTGTCATCATACGCACACCAGGCGCGAATGTCAATTGCCCGGGGACGATTCCATGGACATTGTGATGTGCATCATCACAAATTACGGCGAAAGGTCGTGTGAGAAGAAGCCGACAGGAAGGGAATGTGATATCTGTCAAGAGCAAAAAGGGAAGCCGCCCCGGACTGCCGGAACGGCTTCCCGGAAATATGCTCTGCGTTCAGAACGACGATGGGCGCAGCCCGCCTCCCTGCGCAGGCTTCCTGGGGAATTTCGCATCCATGTTGGCGGCGGTGTACGCGAAGACTGCGAGTATCGTCGCAGCCTGCTCCATGTCCGGCGCCTGCACCCTGTCGAACACATCCATATTATAGTGGTGCGTCCGCGTCTCGTATTCCAGGGGGTCCTGTATGAACTGGAAACCGGGGAGCCCGATCCCGTCGAACGACTGGTGATCGGTTCCACCGGTGTTCTCGATCGTAATCGTCTGCGCCGTCGGGTCGCCGTACGCGCTGAACCAGCTCCGGAATATCGGCCGCGCGGCCTCATTCCCCTGCAGGTAGATGCCCCGGATGCGCCCGCTGCCGTTGTCGTGGTTGAAGTAGACGGAGAGTTTGTCGTATTCGGGAGTCGTCTTCAATTCTCCCCCGCCCCCGCCGCCGGGGAATCCGCCAGGCTGCCCCCCTTCCCGCCTGCCGAACACGGCGGAAACGTACTCACGCGAACCGATGAGCCCCTCCTCCTCCGAACCCCAGAGGCCGATCCGTATCGTCCGCCGGGATTTGAGCCCGTCGTGTTTCATCACGGTTTCGAGAATGCGCATCGCCTCCATACAGGCGGCGCTCCCGGTGCCGTTGTCCGTCGCCCCCGTGCCGCTGTGCCAGCTGTCGAAGTGGGCCCCGATCATGACAATCTCGTCTTTCAGATCGGTGCCGGGGATCTCGCCGATGATATCGAACCCGGAGTCCGCCTTCGTCATGCTGACTTCGAGGTTCATATCGAGCTTCACCTTTTCACCAAACTGGATCATCCGCACGATCCGGTTGTAGTTTTCGGAGGCAAAAACAACCTGGGGAATGATCTCCGGAGCTTTCGGGTCGTACGGCTGCATGCGCTGATTGAACGGCACGTCGGGAGACTGGGGAACGGCCGCCGCCTGGACGAGGACAGTCCCGTCGTCTCCCCTTCCCTCGGTGATCACCGCCAGGGCGCCCTCCTTCCCGGCGAACTCGAGCTTGCGCAGGCCCACCTGCATTTCCTGCCAGCGCATGATCACCGTCGGGCTGTCGACGGAAGGGTTGAACCGGCGCATTATCACGAACATCGAATCAAGCGTCGGAACGCGCCCGAATCCCCTTCTTCCTCCACGCAGACCCGCAGGCATGTCGGCATTCGCCAGCTTCAGAAGCGCGGAATCTGCCAGCCGTTCTCCCTGAGGCTCGAAGTGCGCCTTCAGTTCCGACGGGGCGCTGATGAGGACGAATTTCCCCTTCAGTTTCCCCTTGTATGCGTCAAAGTCCTCCGGCTTTTTCACGTCAAGATACACTACCTCCGCCTCCGATTCATCAAGACCCGGTGACCATGCCGCGGGATAGGCGATGACGGGGAACGGAACGGGCGACTTCACCATCGCATGAAAATCCTTCAGCGTCCAGCCCTTGCCGAGGGGCGCCCAGTGGTGGTAGTGGACGTTTTCGACGCCCCATCCTTTCAGTTCCTTCCCGGCCCATTCCGCGGCCCGTTTGAATTCAGGAGACCAGCCCAGCCGCGGCCCGTAGACATCCGAGAGCGCACCGAGAATCTCCATGACGCGGGAGTGTTTCAATCCTTCTTCCTTGATTCTGGCAATTGCAGCGGTATCGATCTTCTCGTGGGGCATCTGGGCAAGCGCAATGCCCGAGCCGAGAACACAAAGGACGATGATCCTTGTCATCTCGTGCTTCATACGGGGAATCCTCATGAGGTGAGTAATTGAGGGAGGAGCGGGGGTGCAGTTCACTCCGTCCGGCGACAGCGAAATCGCACTCCGCACGATTTAGACATCCCTCCACACGATTGGTTTAAGGGGTAATCTTCTCAAACTGCACCGTGGCGGCGCCGTTTTTCACTATCCTGGCGTAGTAGAGATCGATCTGGAGACCCGGGGCGCCCAGGGCGAGCAACGCTTTTGCGGCCGCCGCCAGGTCCTTTGTCTGCCTTTCGCTCATATGGCTCACGTGCTGGAGGAAGACGGAGCCGAGGGAGGACTTCAGCGCCTCGTAATGGCGGCAGTCTTCGTGATTGATAAGGACGATCCGCCGCACCGTCGTGAACCGCTCGAGGAAGAACTCGACACGCTCCTTGACGTACTTGAACTCCTTGGGGAGCCTGAGCGGCTCGGAGAGGGACGCAACGCCACCCGAGAGAACCATCGGGATGTATTCTCCCTCCGCGAGATGGAGTTCGTTGGCGATGAATTCGCGGAACGCGTTCTGGAAGCGGTTATCGCTGCAATACACAACAATCGCTTTCGGATGCGAATCCGAAAGATGGTAGACGTGCTCCTCAGCGGGCGTGTCCATGAGTCATACCGTTGGTGTCAGGATTTCCCCCTCCGGGGGGGAGAGATTCGACGGGAAGACTTCACGACGTCTTCGCCGCAGGCCGAGCGTTACTCCGAAATTACGCATATGCCCCCGTGCTAAGGGGGCATCCGGTGTCAGGGTTCATTTTGTGGCGCCGGGATCGGTCGTCAGCTTCTTCAACGCCTCCTCGATGTCTACTCCAAGGAAATTCAACATCTTCGAAATGTCAATACCCTGCGCTTTCGCGGCGGCAATCGTACGGAAGACCGTGTTCGGGACGACAGAGCTCATCTGCTCCAGGCCCCGGCCCGACCCCATGTCCACGATCTCAAGCCTGTCGATGCTCCCCAGCGGCGCCGCGACACTCGAAAACACGGCAGCGGCGACCTTGGAAAGCGCGTCGCCTCCCCTGTCGAAGAGGACCGGGAGCCGGTCCATGATGAGGATCAGCCGGGCATCGGTCGTCATTTTCGCCAGCGCGGCCGCGAGCTGCGTGGTCCCTTCGGCCTCGGCGATGAGCGCCTGTTTCTTCTTCGCGGCCTCTCCTTCGGCGATCGCAAGGAGAGTCGCGCGCGTCTTGGCCGCCTCCCCCTCGCCGAGGAACGTATCTGCGTTCTTCTTCCCTTCCGCCTCCTTCATGAGACGCTGCATCTCGGCCTCCGCCTGCAAAATCACCTGCTGTTTCGTCGCGTCCGCCTCGATGACCTTCTTCTGTCTCTCGGCCTCCGCGATCTTCACGACGGATGCGTCGAGCTCCCGCTGCTTCCGTACGGCTTCCATTTCCTGGACCTTGATCTGCGCCTCGCGCTCCGCGGCGTCCCTGTCGGCCTGCTTGACGCGGAGCGTCTTCTCCTGATCCGCATTGGCGATGTCGAGCGCCTTTTCGGCCTCCGCACGCTTCGTATCGGTCTTGACCTTGAACTCGGCTTTCTTGATGTCACGCCCCATCTCCGCCTCCGCGATGGAGGCCTCGTTTCCCGCGCGGACAGTCGCAGATTCCTTCTGGGCGGTGCTCACCCTGATAGCGGCGTCGCGGTCCGCCTCCGCGACCTTGATGTTCGCGTCCCTGACCGCCTCGGCCACCGCGCGTTTTCCCAGCGCGTCGATGTAGCCGTACTCGTCGTTCACCTCCTGGATCACGAGCGTGATGATCTGTATCCCCAGCCGCTTCAATTCCTCCGCCGACTCCTCGACGACCTTCTTGTTAAACTGGTCGCGTTCACGAAGCAGGCTGTCGATGTCGAGCTTGCCGATAATGGAGCGAAGGTGCCCCTTCAGGATGTTCTGCACGAACGCCTTGATCTCGTCGACGTTCTTCCCCAGGAATGACTGCACCGCGTTCCCGAGATCTTCGGGAATCGACGAGATCTTGCACGTCGCAACGCCCTTGACGTTGATCTTGACGTTGTCCTTGTTCGGGATCCCCTTCTCGTCGATCTCGGTCTGAAACGCGGCCGTGGACATCTCCTGGTATGATTCGACGAACGGGATGATGATCCGCCCGCCCCCGCCGACAACCTTAAACCCGAGGATCGTTTCTTTCCCCGTTGCCGGATCTTTGTGCGTGTACTTTCTCCCGTAGAAAATGCCGACGGCATTCGGCGGGATCTTCTTGTACCGGCTCGCAATCACCCGCAGAACGATGATGAACGCGAGGGCAAGGAATATGATCATGAATGGTATTATGAGGTTCTCCATTGCGGTAGCTCCGTGTATGACGTGTGATGCCGTTAGACTTCCTCGACGACGAGCTGACTCCCGATCAGGCCCACGACTTTCACCGTGCGCCCCTTCGGGATCTCCGTCGCCGCTGTGGATTTTGCCAGGTAGGTCATGTACTGGCCGCCGACATTCAGGCTGACCTCGCCGAGGACGCCCGGGCTGATCCCCGTTTGCACGATGCCCGTCTGACCGAGCGCGGAGGAGGTCGGCACGATCGATGACGCCTGCTGCCTGTAGATCAGGCCAAGTATGAAATACATGAGGAGAGAAAGGGCGATCCCGGAGGCAAGCCCGACGAACGACGACACGAGGTAATCAGCGCCGTACGCCCTGGCAATCGCGCCCGCGGCGCCGAATCCCATTGTGAGCGTGGCGATCACCTTCATGGAAAAGAAGCTTATCGTCGGATCGGCGTCGTGGCTGAGATCGTGACCGTCGGTGCCATGGCCGGCATCGGCGTGGTCGGTGTCATGATCGTGCCCGAAGAAGAACGAACCGGCAAGGAGTATAAACGACGCAAGGGCAATCGAAATGAATATCAGCACGTGGGGCCTCCCGGCTATTGAACAAAATGCGGACTGCAGGAGAAGGGAAAGGACAGCAAGAAGGTACTGTCAGAATGTACATCCTGGCGGCGTGGATTGCAAGACGAGCCCAAAATCGCCGTCTTGCCGAATCAGACGGCGATTTGTACATTAACAGGATGAGAACACCCGAATTCACTGCCCGGAAGCAATGACGAATGATCCTGCGATCCGCACCTCTCCTCCCGGCTCTCGGCGTCTGGGTGCTTCTCTTCTGCGGATGTGCCGGCGATCCACCGCCGCGCACATTCTCCGCCGCCTCGCAGGAGCGGGATCTTGATTCAGTCATTTTCCGGTGCAGGGATGAGCTCGTTGCGACACCCGACGACGCGGCACTTCACGCCCGGCTCGCCAGGTCGCTCGTCGACCGGGTCATGCTCCGGGAGATAAACTACCGCAACCTGTCGTGGTCGGACCCCGGTCCGTACGGCGCCGCGCTCACCGACATCACCATTCCCCTGGACAGTTTCCCGAGAGTGAGCATTCCCGATACACTGAGAGAGGCGGAATCCCATGCCGCCAGAGCGGTCGCGCTGAACCCGGGCGACCCCGATGCGAAAAGGACGCTTGGGCGCATCTACCTGGGACTGGGGCAGTCCGGTCCGTCCGACACGATGTTCGCAAAGGCGACGGCACAATTCGAAGCGGCAATCGCGCTCGAGCCCCGTTCCGCGGAGTCATTGTACGGACTGGGGTGTTCGCTCTTCAGGAGGAATCGCCCGGCCGATGCGCTCATCGCGTTGAACAAATCCGTCTCCATCGATTCGTCAATCGGATCAGTGTATCTGACGCTGGGCGAAGTCTACTACGACACGGTCAACATTGCATTCGCATACGCGTGCTACGAGAACGCGGCCCGGCTGGGACTCACGACGGCACGGGAGTATCTCCAGCTCGCATATCACTATCTGGACGACGCCGCCGAACGACGGCTCCTGGGACGGATTGCATTTCTTCGAAGGGATGCTCCCGCGTTCCTCAAGCCCGCGATCCGCGCCGTCCTGAATGCGGCTTCACTGTACCACCCGGCGATCGCAATGGAATTCGCGTCGAGAGCGCTCGAAATAGATTCCACGTACGCTGATGCCCACATTCTGAAAGCGAGACTTTATGCGGAAGAGGGGGATACCGGAAGCGCCAGGGAGGAGTACCTGGAGGCGTGCAGACTCGGGACCGCGCCGTTTTTCTCCTGCGTGAGATTCCCCCCGGAGATACGGGAGTACGCCCTGGGACAGCTCCCCGATAATGACGTCTCACTCGCGCTCTTCAACCGGCCTCCCGCGCCCGGGGGCAGTGCGGATGCCATCCCCGGATGGCTCACAGAGGCGGTCCGGAAAAGGCCGGGAAGCGCTCTCGCGGCTTATTTCCTCGGTGAGGCATACAGGGATCGAGGGGACACCGCGCGGGCCATATTCTGGTTCGACCGCGTCATGTCTCTCCCCCCCATTGCCTTCCCACAGATGTACTGGACAATCGAGCAAACCTATCTTCAGTCCGGATTGCTCCCTCGTGTTGTGCTGGTGTTCGACAGATGTCTCATCGGACGGGAGGGGAACTGGATGACGACGATACTCGGAGACGCCCCCGCGACCAAACGACACGCGAAGAAGACTCTCCGGCTCGCCGAGTCGTATTGCGCGGCGGGTCTCCAGTGCTCGTGGATGATACTCAAGGGGCCCCCGGGATACTGGAAAGGCGAAGCGATGAAGCAGTTCAACCGGGCGATGGAACTCGTCCCCGAATCCCCGGGCCCGTATGTCTGTCTTGGCGAGCTTTATCTCGACATCGGACGAACGCGGGAGGCACTCAGGTACTACAGGGTGGCAGCATCACGAGGAAGCCAGGAAGCAATTGCCGTTCTCAAAAGGGAAGGTGAAAAGATGTAAGTTGTGAACCCGCGCCGGCCCGGACTTCGCGATCGACGCTGCAATCTCAATGTCTGGGGCTCAGGGCATCAGTGTAGTAGTCCTGGAATGCTTTCCTTTCGTCGGCCATACGTGGTCTCCCTGCGCCTTCAGCGCCTTATCGTGATCCCCAGCCACTCTTCAAGTGCGCCATACACTTCATCCCGCTGGACGGCGAAAAGATCCCCGACCTGGGCGTCTGCCATCCCCGCACACAGCAGGGCAAAGACGAGCACGCGACGCATCATTACGCCTCCATTTCCGTAGAATACTATGACCGGCCGGTTATGAAAGGAGCGACCGCGATTCATCCTTCAGGAGCACCCACAGCGTGTAGACGCCGAGCGCCGTACCGAACGGCACATGAATCAGATTCAGGCAGCCGACGACGATCGCGATGATCCTCGCCCACGACTTCATTCTCAGAAGCCCGATCCCCGCAATGAACCCGGGAATGGCGATGATGAAAAAGCCCTCTCCGTCCGTTCGTGCGACAAAGAAGGCCGGCCAATTTCACTCAATGAACCTGATGCCCCCGCTCAACGTACAGAATTTTCCGGGAAGTCACAACGAACGCCGGTGGTGTGTTTGAACAAAATGCACTATTTTGTCACTCAAGAGAGACAATGAACCTGATAATACAAGATGTAAGCAAGCGATATTCCCGTGATGTCTGGGGGCTCAGGGAGTTTTCCCTCACGCTCTCCCCGGGCGTCACCGGCCTCCTCGGGCCGAACGGCGCGGGGAAATCGACGCTCATGCGGATACTCGCGACGATCTCGAAACCCACAGGGGGAAACGTCATATGGAACGGCGACGATATCGTCCGCTCGCCCGACGGACTCCGCAGGGTCCTCGGGTACCTTCCGCAGGATTTCGGAATATATCCGAACCTGACCCCGGTGGAGTTCCTGAACTACATCGCGGCGGCGAAGGGGCTTGACTCACGGACGGCGCGGACACGGATCGACGAGCTCCTCCTGACCGTCAACCTCGACGGGGAACGGAACCAGCGGTTGGGAGGGTTTTCCGGAGGCATGCGCCAGCGGGTCGGGATCGCGCAAGCGCTCCTGAACGACCCCCAGCTGTTGATCGTGGACGAGCCGACCGCGGGCCTGGACCCCGAGGAACGGGTCAGGTTCAGGAATCTCCTCTCCGACCTCTCGGGGGAGAGGATCGTCATACTCTCCACGCACATCGTGTCGGACGTCGAAGCGGTGGCAACGAACATCGCCGTCATCGTCAAAGGACAACTCGTTGTTCATGCAGGCCCCGAAGAACTCCTTGCCACCATGCGGGGACGAGTCTGGGAATGGGTCGTGCCGAGCAGCGAACTCGTCGCGGTCCGCTCCCGATTCCTCGTGAGCGGGACGCTCAGAAGGACCGAAGGGGTCCTCTGCCGGCTGATTTCACCCGGGATCCCCGCCCCCGGTGCCCGGCAGGTGGATCCATCGCTTGAAGACGCGTATCTCCACCTCGTGTCTGGCGCACGGGGGGAAGGGCACCCGTGAGAACTCTCCTCGAGCTCATGAAGGCCGACATACGCGAACGGACGCGAAGTTACAGCTTTCTCGTGACGATCGCCGCAACGCTCTACCTGGGATACCTCGTCAAGGACGGCACGATCAGCGTCCGGATGGGAAACTGCCAGCCGGTGGCAAACTCCGCATGGACCGGGTTCATGGTGGCGGTCTGCACGGTCACGTTCGTCGGGCTTGTCGGGTTTTATATCGTCAAAAACGCGATCGAGCGGGACAGGAACACGGGGGTGGGGCAGATACTCGCGGGGACACCGATGAGCACGGCACTGTACATGATCGGGAAGCTCCTCAGCAATTTCGCCGTGCTGTCGATCGTCACCGGCATCATGGCAGTTGCCGCCGTCCTCCTGCAGCTCTTCCGCGGCCGGGATCTCGACATACCCGCACTCGTCTTGCCCTTCGTCACCATTGCACTCCCCGCGATGTTCTTCATCTCGGGGACCGCCGTATTCTTCGAAAGCGTGAAGTTTCTCCGGGGGGGATTCGGCAACATACTCTTCTTTTTTGCATACACGGCGCTCATCGTCGTGCCGATGGAGACGCACCTGCCGGCCACCGACGTGTTCGGATTGCACGTCGCAATGCAAAACATACAGGCAGACGTGCGAACAACCATGCCCGCCTATGACGGAGAGTTCTCGATCGGTGGGGGCGGGAAGGTGGCGGCTAATCCGCAGCCGTTTGTGTGGCGGGGTTTCACATGGACAAAAGAAACACTCGGGAGCAGGGCCTTCCCCATCGGTTACGGGCTGGCGCTCGCGCTGATCGCCGCTCTTCTCTTTGACAGGTTCTCTTCGAAGGGAGCTGCCGCGCACCAGGGGAGGTTAAAGAAACTCCTCGGGAGGATCGGCGGCACACCCCTCCAGAGACTCCCCGAATGGATACTGTTCCCCTTCGAGGCGCTTCTCCGCCCGTTCGTGTCCGGCCGCATGCTTGTCGCCGAACTCCGCCTGATGGTGCAGGGGCTCGGCTGGTGGTGGTATATCGTCGGACTGGGACTCTGGATCGCCTCCGTGAGCGGGGACCCCGTAACCGCGCGCGCAGACATATACCCGTTCGTGATGATCTGGCCGGCGCTCCTTTGGTCGGGGATGGGAACGAGGGAGAAACGGTTCCGCACGGGGAGCATACTCTTCTCCGCCCCGCGCCCCCTGGGCCGCCAGATCCCTGCGACATGGGGAGCCGGGTTCGCCGTGGCACTGTTCTTTGCGTCGGGGATACTCCTGAGACTGGCGATCAGCGGAGACACCGCGGGTTTCCTCGGCGTTGCGGCAGGGGCATTCTTCATCCCCTCACTCGCGCTCGCGCTCGGGGTGTGGAGCGGCACAAGCAAGACGTTCGAAGCGATCTACGTCGCATTCTGGTACATCGGACCGCTCCATCACATTCCGGCGATAGACTTCCTTGCGACGACGGATGCGGCGGTGTCCGCGGGGACCCCGATTGCGTTTACAATCGCGGGAATAGTGCTCCTTCTTGCGGCGTTCGGGGGAAGATGGCGGCAGGTGACTGCAGCGTGAGAAGCGCAGGACGGCGGGGAGATCAGAATTCGCTCGATGAGCGCTCGAGGGTACCCCCGGCGGTAAGCCAGTACGGAAGCGTTGCAAGCGTTTTGTAGAAGCACTCCCGGTGTCCCACCTCTCCGCTTATGAGCCCCGCGAAGAGCCGGTTCACGTACGTGCGGCGGACCATCCTGTAAAACCCGAATTTCTGGAATGAGAAGAAGAGCCGGGCGTTGAGCCCGGAATACCGGAGGTCGGTCAGGAGCTCTTTTTTCAGCATCTCCGGGTAGACGCGCTCACGCGGCCGATCGAACGTTTCCCGCATCGCGGCAGCCGCGACGACCGCGCTCCTGAGCCCGAAGTAGATCCCTTCACCGTAGAACGACTCGGCAAATCCCGCGGCATCCCCGATGAGCCAGACGTTCCCTTCCTGATACCAATCTTTCCGGTTCCCGATCGGAATGGCGTAACCGCGGAACTCGATCGCATCGTGCTTCGCGAGCGAAGCGTACATGCCGATGAACCGTCTCAGGTCGGCGTTGATGTCGGCGGAACCGAATATCGAAAAAACGCCGACATTGAGATGGTCGGCTTTGGGGAATATCCAGCCGTAACCGCCCGGCATGCCGCCGAAATCGAAGAGCACCCGGTCTTCGTACCCGTCGATAACGGAGTGCGGGACATAGATCCACGCCTCGACGGCGGGGGCGTACGTCACGACGTCCCTCCCGAACAGAGACGAGCGGACCCTGCTGAACACTCCGTCGGCCCCGATCAGGTACTTCGCCCGAAACGTCCCCCCGGACGTCGTGAGCTCGACGGTGTCCCCTTCCCTCCGAGCGCTTTCAAACGAACACGACGGGCGGAATTCCGCACCCGCCTCCTGCGCCTTCCCGATGATCAGACCGTCGAACCGGGACCTGAGGACGGCCACGCCGCTCCGCGAGCCGAGATCCTTCACGACGGTATCCCGGTTTCTGTACGTGAGCCAGGCTCCACGGAGGCGTCTCTCCACCACGGACGAAATATCGAACTCCAGCAGATCCACTGTCTTCTGCGATATCCCTCCGCCGCACGTCTTCTCCCGGGGGAACGCGGCGCGGTCACAGAGAAGAACGCGCAATCCCTGTTTCGCCATCAGGTACGCGGAATATCCGCCTGAGGGCCCCGCCCCGACGACAGCCACGTCATACATGGGCCGCGCCCCTTCACTCACTTCCGGGCCGCCTTCCCCACGGCGATCGCATTGGCCGTCGCCGTGGCAACGAGCTTTCCGCGGGCGTTCCGGGCCTCGGCGCTCATGACGAGCGTGACGGGTCCCATGGAGAGGACGCGCGCCGTCACAGTCAGCGTGTCGCCCATCGGCACAGCGCGGACGAACTGCGTGTGGATATCAAGCGTCGATGCCGGACTCCTCATTGCAAGATAGCTGAGAGGGCCCATCACGTTGTCCATCGCCGCGGTGATGAACCCACCCTGCATCGCCCCCACCGGATTGAGAATGTTCTCGGTGACGGGAAACGTCACGGTGAGCGATGAGCGGGATTCGTATGCGGTGAATTCCGCGTTCATCGTGACAAAACAGGGAGGCGGGAAAACGGCCGCGGCTCCGAGCATCTCCTGGAGACGGCTGAACTCCTCCTCCAGGTTCGGAGGGAATGTCATGTTCGTCTATTCCGGTTGTTCGGTTTTCCAGAAGCTCGCTTCATGCAACAAAGCAGGAGAATATAGAGACGAATCCTGAAAGGGACAACAGAAAACGATTCCCGCTTGTTTTTATGAACACACGAGCATACATTACCCGACCCCTCAAGGAGGTGACGATGAAGGAGACACTGCGCCGCCATGCGGCACTTGACATGAGTCCCGATGAATTCCGGCGCGCCGGCCATGCGCTTGTCGACCGGATCGGGCAATTCCTCGACTGGATACAGGACCGTTCGAACCCGGTCACGCGGGGGGAACGTCCGACGCAGATCCGGTCGCTTCTCGGAAACGCCCCCCTCCCGCGCACGGGGGAGCCGGCCGGAGATCTTCTCGAGGAGGCATCGGGGCTTCTCTTCGACCATTCTCTCTTCAATGGTCATCCCCGGTTCTGGGGATACATCACATCCCCCGCCGCCCCGGTGGGAATGCTCGGCGACTTCCTCGCATCCGCGGTGAACCCCAACGTCGGGGCATACGATCTCTCCCCCGTCGCCACAGAGATGGAGCGGCAAACCGTGCGGTGGATCGCGGAGATGATCGGGTATCCGACCACATGCGGAGGGATACTTGTGAGCGGCGGGAACATGGCGAATTTTGTCTGCTTCCTCGCGGCGCGGAAGGCAAAAGTCCCCTGGGACGTGCGGAAAGAGGGGGCGGCAAAAGGGGAGTCGCATCGATTGAGGGTCTACTGTTCAAGCGAGACACACACGTGGATAAACAAGGCGGCGGACCTTTTCGGGCTCGGACACAATGCGATCGGGTGGATCCCCGCAGGCCCGGACCAGCGTATGGCCCCGGAGGCGCTGCGTGCACAGATACGCGCGGACGTCAGCGAAGGGATGACGCCGCTCATCGTGGTGGGGGCGGCAGGGACGGTGAGCACCGGGGCGACTGACCCTCTCCGGGAGATCGGGGCGATCTGCCGGGAACATAACCTCTGGTTCCACGTGGACGGAGCGTACGGCGGATTCGCGGCGGCGCTTCCGGAGGCATCCGCGGACCTGAAAGCACTCTCTGAGGCGGATTCAGTAGCTGTCGACCCACACAAATGGCTTTACGCCCCTCTCGAGGCGGGATGCGCGCTCGTCCGTGATCCGAAGATGCTCATTGACGCGTTCAGCTATCATCCGGAGTACTACAGATTCGACGAGCATGCCGGTGAAGGGCTCACGAATTTCTACGAGCTCGGCATGCAGAACTCCCGCGGATTCAGGGCTCTCAAAGTCTGGCTCGCGCTCAGGCAGGCGGGACGGGATGGGTATGAGAAGATGATCAGGGAGGACTGCTCGCTCGCCGCGGAGCTTTTCCGGTCGCTCGCGTCATATCCGGAGATAGAACCCCTCACGTGCAACCTGAGCATCGCCACGTTCAGGTTCGTCCCCTCGGACCTCAGGAGCGCGGGGAAGGATCGGGAGGAGTACCTGAACAAGCTCAACGAAGCGCTTCTTGCGCGTCTTCAGTCGGGTGGAAAAGCGTACCCCTCGAACGCGGTCATCGGCGGGAAATACGCCGTGCGGGCGTGCATCGTGAATTTCAGGACGACCTCCGATGACATACTGAACCTTCCGCCGCTCGTTGTTGCGACCGGGAGGGAAATCGACGCGGAGATGAGAGGGAAGAAACCGCTGTAAGCCGTACCGCTGAAAGAGCGGACATCAGCTTATTTTTCCCCCTGCAGAAGCGTCGCGGCGGCGTCCGGACCGCCACCGGGAAATATTCCGAGAACCGTTCCATCGCTTCCGGGGGGAGGGGGCACGCCCAGAAGCTTTGCCAGCGTCGGCGCTATGTCATTGGGCCTGGACCCGGCGCCTTGCTTTCCCGGCGCAATTCCCGGTCCAAAAAACAGGAGGGGGACGTGCCTGTCGTAATACCAGGGGCTTCCGTGCGTCGTACCGGTCGTCCCTCCCGAAAAGAACGAATACTGGTCGATCAGAACCGCAATGTCTCCGCTCCGCCCGGGGTTCAGTGACTTCGCGATCAGTTGACCTGCGGTGTCCCGGGATCCGGCACCCGCGAAGGCGTTTTCCAACTCTTCACGCGTGTAGCACCGGAGGACACCCCGCTCCCTCGAAGCCGCCCCGATGACCACCTTCTCAAAATTCGCGAACGTGAAGCCGCGAGACTCGATCTTCTTCCTGTCCAGATACAGAAAGGAATTTGAAAGAGCCAGAATGAGGTTCTCATCCCCTTCGTTGTAGTTGAGCTCCTGCCCCACACGCACCCTGACGTCAAGGAGAAAATCCTTCGGGTCGATCCGCATTGCGTCCCTTGTGATCTTTTTCTCGGGAAGGGGGCACACGCCGTGGTCGGCGGTCAGAACGATCGCGACATTTCCGAGACCGACCCGGGCATCGATGAACGAGAAGAGCTCCCGGAGGCTCCCGTCAAGACGGACGAGCAGATCCTCCATCTCCCGGCTGTCCGGCCCGAATATGTGCCCGCAGTAATCCAGCGACGAGAAGCTCACCGCAAGGAGGTCCGGGACGCCGCGTTGTCCGAGCTCTTCCCCGTCAAGCGCCGCTTCCGCAAATTTCACAGTCAGCTCATCGCCGAAAGGGGTCGGGAGCATCGCGTCGAACCTCCGTAAGGAATTCGACGGAATTCCCCCGCCCGCAAGATCGCGTACCACGTGCGGGAATACCGGCCGGTCTTCCCCCGGGAGGGTTCCTTCTCCCGGTGCATCGTCCACGCCCGCACGCGCGTAACACGAATCAGGGAGCAACGGCGTCCAGGTCCTGCCGAGATAGCCCTCCGCAATGTTCGCGGCATTGAATCGTCCGACCCACGACGGAAGCGCGCGATAATAATACGAGCTCGATATCCACTTTCCGGATTGAGGGTCAAACCAGAGGGCGCCTGTAGGATGCCGGCCGGCCAGGAGAATAGCCCCGCGGTCTTTGATCGCGATTCCGATCACACGGGAAGAGGGGGACGCGTCAAGGAGCTGGTCGCCGAGCGTCGATCCCAGGAAATTCGCCGGCGACATCCTCCCGGCGATCTGTTCGGGACTGATGCCGACGCTTTTGACCGAGGAATCCTCCACACAATACACGACGCGCTGTTTATTCCGGTCATACCACTCGTTCCCGATGATCCCGCCTGCGCGGACGGGGATTCCGGAGAGAATCGTCGCATGACCCGGGCCCGTGTACGTCGAGGCATACCCGTATTCGCAATCCGTGAACACGGCCCCCTTTGTCGTCAGGAGCCCGAATCCATTCTTCCCGTAGAGATCGGCGAATCGATCGAGGTAGTCCGCCCGCATCTGGTCGATGACGATCACGACAACGAGCTTCGGGGTCTTCGGAGACGCCGCTGTATTCCCGGCGCGGAGCAACCCCGGCCCGAGGAGGAAGATGAGTGCAGCAACAAGCAGGGATATCATGACGCGCGTTCTGACAATGGAATTCATACAGCTCCCGATCTATTATTGAGACAACACCCCCGGTCGTCAGTCAGCCCCCCCACCCCAGCCTGCTGACTTCCGGGGGAATGAAGCATCGTCCGCTGTTCTCGCGCAGCTATTTCAGCAGCAACATTTTGCGGATCGCGGTAAACCGGTCGGCCTCCAGCCGGAAGAAGTACATACCGGAAGCAACGTTGCTTGCGTTCCAGACGACTGAATACCGTCCCGCTTCGTGGACGCCGTTGTAGAGCGAAGCGACTTCCCTTCCCAGGACGTCGTACACGGTCAGGCGCACGTTTGTCCGGGCGGGAATCTCGAACTCGATCGTCGTCGATGGGTTGAACGGATTCGGGTAGTTCTGCATGAGAGCATACGTCACCACGGCCCCCGGATTCTGATTTTTCAGCGCCGTCAGCGTGACAACGCCGAGAGCCCCCATATTGGGATCACCGGGGAGATTCTGACCGGGGAAGTACGGATTGACCCAGGCGGCGGGGGGCGTGAACCCGTGACCCAGCCCCGTGGAGCCGGAAAGCAGGTGGTAGTCGTTCTCCCCGTCGAGCGCAAACCAGTCGTTCGTGAAGTAAGTTTGATAGCTCGCGAAGAGGGCACTCGCCTTGACATCAAGGATGTCGTGTGTCGCCGGCTTGCCGACGCCATCCGAGGGATAGTACCGCGCGAGACCCTTCAGGCTGTCCGCGGAGTAGAAGAACAGGTTGTTGTCGTACACCGTGCGCAGCGTGTCGGCCTTCGTTGTGATCTCAAGCTCCTGGTACATATCACCAATGATGTTGTTGTAGATCTGGGCACGGGCGCTCGCATCGATGAGTATGCCGTAGCCCAGCTCGCCCACACGCCGCCATCCGCCGGCAACGATCGTATTGTTGTGGATACACATGTTCGTCAGGCGGAGGAGATTCGGATCGGCGTTGACCTTGATGCCGTTGCCCCCCGAACTCCAGATGACGTTGTAGGCGATCTCCCCGATCGTGCCGCTCTTGACGTTGATGTTGTCGCCGTCGGGAGCGCCGCACCACTTGATCGTATTGCGCAGGATGCTGGCGTTTCCGCCGTGGAGACCGATGCAGTCGTCCACAGTCCCGATTACCGTGTTGTCGGTGAAGACCGTCGTCGTCTTGTTCTGGTAATCGGAGTAGATATCGATC
>Ga0182021_10002487_pt1 | contig 21507 bp, 15 predicted proteins | sample 612E3MmetaG_FD_120493 | JGI IMG/M metagenome (GOLD analysis project Ga0182021, IMG submission 120493) | Permafrost microbial communities from Stordalen Mire, Sweden - 612E3M metaG (Illumina Assembly) | ecosystem: Environmental > Terrestrial > Soil > Wetlands > Permafrost | place: Sweden... | reverse complement strand
AGCAACTCCTGGGCTACTTCCTGGACGGCTTCCCTGACTTTACGTTTGGTCTCTGGCCATTCCTGGGTACCCAGGTTTCCAGGGATTGGGGTTGAGCCGTCCGTGCCGATATAGCGCGTCAACCGGTCGGCCTGGTAGATGGGGACAAAGACCTGATCACCATTTTTATATTCAACACACAGAAATTCGCGTATCAGCCGGTCAAGAGAACGCTGGACAAGACCAACGTAGCGTCCGACACCATAATCTATGTGAACAACCCAGTCACCCGGATGAAGGTCCGCATAGGCAGCTTCCGGTGTCTCGGCACCGGGGCGCGGCCGTTGCCGGGGTTGGGGACGTTCCCAACCGAATATTTCGGAATCAGTTATCAGGAATGATCCATCGAGTTCCCAGCCCTCTGAAAGACTTCCCTCGATGAAGTGAAGATTATCAACCGGAACCGGGTTTTGTTCCGCCCATAACTCTTCCAAACGCCCAGACTGGCGCGAGATGATGGTGACAGATTTACCAGTTGCAACAAGCTGGTCCAGGAATTCAATGAACGGTTTTAACCTTCCCCCAAAGCGCTGGATCGGATGAAACGGTTCGGAAAGGATTCTAGCATCGAACCCGGTACCTGAAGGTGATGAAGAAAGTGGTTCTGCGGTTGACCGACCCAATTCCAGGCACAGATGGTTCTGAAGATCGTCTGCCAGCTCGGACCAGGGGATATAGGGAATGGGATAATCCCCATCCAATGTCCCTTCCGAGATCGATTCTGCCCTCAGTTTGACTGCCTGTTCCTCAATTTCAGAGACACTGCTTTCGAGAAGACCCAGATCATCTACCAGGACCAGCGATTTCTGCGGTAGGTAATCCAGCAGGCTGGCAGGCATGGAATGCAGGAGCGGAATGTGGAATTCAGAAATGGATGAATAATCAGTGCCTGATTCAGTTTCCGGGAGAAGAAATTCCCGGGCGGGCGCAATAAGAATATTTCCCAGTTGCGCGATGGTCCTTTGAGAGCCGGGGTCAAAGCGGCGAAGGGTTTCAATCTGATCCCCGAAGAACTCCAGGCGCACCGGTTGCGGTTCGGATGGTGGCCAAATATCCAACAAGCCGCCGCGGTGCGAGATCTGACCCGGTTCAAGGACGGTGTCGACCGGCTGGTAGCCAATATTGACCCAACTACTCAATAATGAACCAGGGGCTATGCTTTGGCCCGTTTTCAACAATTTACTGGCTTTCAGGAAGTCCCGCCTGGGTAAAGTACGCGTCATCAGGGCGCGGGCCGATGTGATGATAACCGGTGGAGTTGCCGGTTTGGCAATAAAAGGCAGGCTATAGGACGAAAGGATAGTCAGGGTAAGCAATCGTTCCCGGCGGGTGGTGCTCCCCCAAGCAGCATCTTCATAGAAGAGGGGATTCGGTTCAGCAAAGATGTACCGCTGGATGTCCGCTCCCCACGTAGCTAATTCATCATGCAATTGAAGGGCATGGTCCGCCCGGTCGGTCACCAATAAAATCGGTTGAAGTAAATCCCTGTGCAGAATCGTAACCACTGGCAGGCGGGCAGCACGCGGCAAAGCCAAACCAGGAAGAGCCTGGCGGGTCTTCAAGGCTTCCAAGAGCGCCTGGTACGCAGGAAGGGAATGGATCTGTCTGAGGAGATCTTCCATATACAATCGTCAAGGAATTAAGAGAAGAAACAACCCAAAGATGGTTCGCCGGCGCATCCTTAGGGGACACTTCCGTTGTATTTATTCATCGCGACATTCAACCCCTCGGTCACGAAGGTAAGCGCGGCCTCCATGGCGCGGTTAAGGATCTCAGAGATGAGAATCCACTCACCATTCGAGAAATCCTGAAGAACATAATCGGGTGCCTGCATTTGCCCGGGAGGACGGCCAACCCCAAGGCGCAGCCGCGGGAACTCATCTGTCCCCAGGCGTTCGAGGATGGAACTCATCCCCTTTTGTCCCGCAGAACCACCGTCAGGGCGGATCCGAATGGTACCGGGTGGCAGGTCCAGGTCATCGTGGGCGATGAGGATGTTAGTGAGGGGTAGTTTGTAGAAATGGATCAGTCCCTGCACAGATTGACCGGAGAGGTTCATGAAAGTCTGTGGCTTGGCAAGGATAATCTTCCGCTCATGGTAGGTCGTGCTTGCCACCAATGCCTTCGATTGAAGGCGGGTGAAACGTGCATTAAGATTTACCGCCAGCCGGTCCATTAGTAAAAAACCAATATTATGGCGGGTCTCACGGTATTCTCTGCCTGGATTTCCCAAGCCAACGATCAAGAAGGTTTCTGCCATTATGAATTCCGCCTGAGCCAGAGATAAATGCCAACGATGATAAAAAGCATGCAGGCCGCCATACCACCGAAGATAATACTGGAGGAGACATCTGTTCGAGACAGGACAGCCAGATTACGGGGAAGGTCGGTTGGGGTTGGGAAAGGTGTGGGGGTTAATGTAATGGTTGGTAGTAGGGTTGCTTGAGGGACAGTGGGCGCCGGTGTGGGTGTCTCGACCGGGGTATAGTTGCGAACCCGCAAGTTAGATACAAGAATGTCGAGGAGGTTGCCATCCGTCAGAAAAACTCGCAAACGCAAGTTGTAATTTCCATCAGTAATGCTGCTGGTGTCCCAGGTAGTCAAACCTTGGTTGACCACGGGTTGACTAAGAGTTGTGATCAGGAACCAGGTACCGGTAGGGTCGTTAACATAAGAGAAGGCAAGTTCTGCCGAAACAAATCCCGGGAAAGCACTGGATCCGACCACCGTCACCATGCCCTGAAGCGCATCTCCTGGCAAGGGGGTTGTTATTGTCGGACCCCCAGGCTGTGTTGTTTGTGTCAGTTCCGGCACAGTTAAGCTTAATTCGCCGGTTTGGTCTAATTGTGCCATCGCCGACGAAGCAAAGAATAGGACGAAAAATAAGGTATGGGCGAATATGCGCATGAAAACCCAAGGTTTGAGTGTAACACGAAGGGAGATGCGGGTCAAATAAAACTACCTGATAAAACTACCTGGTCAGGTTATCACGAGAGTATCTTTAAATAGTGCCTCTTTTTATTTAATTATGATGTAAAATCGTCCAGACAATGCCGGTTTCTCCAAAGGAGACCTATGGATATCAATCAAGAGCTTTTCCAGTCCCGCGAAGCTCTGACGTTTGATGACGTGCTGGTCGTTCCCGCTTATAGCGAAACCCTACCTGCTGAAACCGACGTCAGCACACGTTTGACCGCTGAAATTCGATTAAACATCCCCCTGCTCTCGGCTGCCATGGATACTGTCAGTGAAGCGCGGCTAGCGATTGCGCTGGCGCGTGAGGGCGGCATTGGGATAATCCACAGAAATTTGTCGCCTGAACAGCAAGCGAATGAAGTGGATAAGGTAAAACGTTCGCAATCGGGGATGATCTCTGATCCGATCACTCTTCCCCCAGAGGCGAGCCTTCGTCAGGCAGAAGAGATCATGTCCACATACAGGATCAGCGGTGTCCCGATCGTGGATCGGGAGAGTAAACTGGTCGGCATCCTGACCAACCGGGATATCCGCTTTATCCAACCATCCGATTTTGATCAACCGATCAGCAATTTTATGACTGCTCAACCCCTGGTCACCGCGCCTGTGGGGATCTCACGACAGGATGCCAAAGCCATTCTCCAGAAGCACCGCATCGAAAAGCTCCTGCTTGTTGATGACCTAGGACATCTAAAAGGGCTGCTTACCGTCAAAGATATCCAGAAGGAGCGTGATTACCCGAACGCGGCACATGATGAGCGGGGACGCTTGCTGGTCGGGGCAGCTGTCGGGGTTGGTATGGATCTCGAAACAAGGCTTGGCCTGCTGGCGGACGCCGGGGTGGACGTCGTGGTGATTGACACTGCACACGGTCATACCGTAGGTGTACTGGCTGCGCTTCACCGCATCCACCAGAAATGGTCCAAGATACCGGTCATTGCCGGTAATGTGGTCACTGCCGAGGGGACAGAATCCCTGATCGAGGCTGGAGCAGCAGCGGTTAAAGTGGGCGTGGGAGCCGGGTCCATTTGCACGACACGGATCATATCCGGGGCGGGAATGCCGCAGTTATCCGCCATTCACACCTGTGCTCAAGCGGCCAAACCCTATAATATCCCGGTCATTGCTGATGGAGGCATCAAGTTCAGCGGGGATATTGTAAAGGCGATTGTTGCCGGGGCGGATACGGTCATGCTTGGCAGCCTGCTGGCTGGATTGGACGAATCACCTGGAGAGGAGATCCTTCTCGAGGGTCGCAGGTTCAAGGAATATCGCGGCATGGGCAGCATGGGTGCTCTCCAGGGCTACGGCAAGGACCGTTATGCGAGCGGACAAAGCGGTTCGGGTAAATCTGTTCCAGAGGGCATCGAGGGCAGGGTACCCTTCAGGGGTCCCCTGCATGACTATGTTTATCAACTGGTTGGCGGTCTGCGGTCCGGGATGGGATATGCGGGAGCGAGGTCCCTGGAAGAACTGCAAGACAAAACCAGACTGGTACGCATCACCAACGCCGGATTGATAGAAAGCCATCCGCACGATATCATCATCACCAAGGAAGCGCCAAATTATCAACTGACCCAAGACTAACCAATGAGTAATTCTTTTAGACACCTGAAGGTATTTGACAAACAGGACCCAGCCAACCCGGCTGAACAGGAACTCATGAATACCTGTGTCGGGCGCATGGTCAGTGTTTTGACTTTTATTGTCATCGTTGGCTGCCTTGGGTTTTGGATCACCCTGTTTCTACTGGTGAAGGACCGTCTTGCCACACAGGCACTTTCGGGGAACGTGATAAATAATCTGACTTGCATCGTTTTTTTTGGAGGTCTTGTACTGGCGCTTTTTACAGGGGCAATGATCGGGAATTTCTTGCGGCGGGCCTTTTGGAAATGGCTGGTTAAACGGAGAATATGATTAAGTGCCACCAGAACGTGATGCAATATTTATCAGTATCCTTTATAATTGGAACATCCTGTGTCTAGTAGTGTTCCGGAGTCATAAGAATGAGCGTAAACCGCAGTGATCAGATGGTCAACCGCCTGCGCTCCATGCAGGCTGCAGCACCGGATATCGAAGCCTCTGCTATCGTTTCTGTGGATGGATTAATTATGGCTTCTGCCCTACCGGCTGAAGTGGAAGAAGATCGTGTATCTGCGATGTCCGCTGCCATGATCAGTCTGGGCGAACGAATTGCTAGCGAACTGGGGCGCGGTGGTCTTGACCAGGTATACATTAAAGGCAGCAAGGGTTTTATTGTCCTGACATCGGTTGGGACAGAAGCGGTACTGACTGCATTGGCACGCCAGGAAGCCAAACTTGGACTGATCTTCCTAGAAATGCGCCGGGCTGCAGAAGACCTGGTCAAACTGGTCGGATGAAACCCATCCATCGATTGACTACCCAGCACGATCGCAAACCCGCGTGGGGAGGTCGCCGCTCATTGGCCCTCCCCACGTCCATTGTTTTTTGAGAGGTGACCATGGCAACAAAATATATATTCTTTACCGGCGGGGTTGTAAGTTCTGTTGGAAAGGGAGTGACCGCTGCTGCCACCGGCTTGCTGCTCAAATCGCGCGGCTTTAAGGTGACCGTGCAGAAACTTGATCCATATATCAATGTTGATCCCGGGACGATGTCCCCGTACCAGCACGGCGAAGTATATGTTCTAGACGACGGAGCCGAAACCGATTTGGACCTGGGCCACTATGAACGCTTTGTAGACATTCGTCTAGGCCGTTTCAGTAACTTCACTACGGGACAGGTTTATGCTGAAGTTATTGGAAAAGAACGGCACGGCGATTATCTGGGCGGCACCATCCAAGTCATTCCCCACATAACCAACGAGATCAAACGCCGGATTGGGCTGGTGGCTAAGGAAAGTGGAGCCGAGATTGTAATCCTCGAAGTGGGTGGCACGGTTGGTGACATTGAATCCCAACCCTACTTGGAAGCTTTGCGGCAATTACGTAATGAGGTTGGCCGTGAAAACACTTTTTTTGTTCATGTCACCTGGCTGCCATATATCGGAGCGACCCAGGAACTTAAAACGAAACCGACCCAGCATTCGGTCGCGGCCCTCCGTTCCATCGGTATTTCTCCCAATATGATCATCGCCCGTTCGGATTTCCCGGTTGAAGACAGCCTGTGCGATAAGATCGCTTTATTCTGCGATGTGGATAAGCGTGCCGTCGTTCCAATGGTGACCGCGGATGTGCTCTACGAGGTTCCCCTTCTGCTTGAGCAGGCTGGAGTTGGGGATTACCTGGTGGAGCGATTAGGTCTGCAGGCACGGGACAAACCGGACTGGGCTCCATGGAGGCGATTGGTTGAGGAAGTGCGTAAACCAAAACCGGTGGTGAATATTGCCCTGGTGGGAAAATATGTTGAATTGAAAGATGCTTACATGTCAGTGCGGGAAGCCGTGAAGCATGCCGCGCTATCGCTGGGGTTGGAGGCCGAACTCCAGTGGTTGCTCTCCAGTGACCTAGAGAAAGGGAAGGGTTGGGATTTGGTCGAAGCCGCGGATGGCATCATCGTTCCGGGTGGATTCGGATCTCGCGGCATAGAAGGGAAAATCCAAACAGCCAAATATGCGCGCGAGAAAAAAATACCTTACCTTGGTTTATGCCTGGGAATGCAAGTCATGTGCGTGGAGTTCGCCCGTGATGTTCTTGGCTATGAAGATGCAAACTCGACTGAGTTTGATCGCAGCACTACCCACCCGGTCATCGATTTGATGCTGGAACAACGCGCCATCACCGATATGGGAGGAACGATGCGGCTGGGACTCTATCCATGTGTCATTCAGTCTGGGACCAAAGTCGCTGAGGCTTATGGTGAAAAGAAGGTGGAAGAACGACACCGCCACCGCTGGGAGTTTAACAACAATTACCGCCAGGAATTTGAGGCAGCCGGGATGGTCTTTTCTGGCATTTCACCCGATGGGCTGCTGGTGGAAATATCCGAACTTAAAGACCACCCCTATATGGTGGGCAGCCAGTTTCACCCTGAATTCCTATCAAGACCGATGCGTCCGCATCCGTTATTTGTGGGTTTATTGAAAGCCGCAGCCGAAAAAGCCGGGGTGAAAATTAAAAAGTGAGTTATACTCAAAAGCTCAGATATGAACGGACAAAGTCCAAAAAATTTGATTTTGGAGAATGAATATGGATACAACCATTGAACTCATAACCGGGCAGGAAATACTTGATTCGCGCGGCAACCCAACCGTTGAAGTAGAGGTGGTCCTTGCCGATGGTTCCTGGGGTCGGGCGGCCGTCCCATCCGGTGCATCCACCGGTGTGCACGAGGCCCTGGAACTGCGGGATGGCGACAAGAAACGCTACAATGGCAAGGGAGTCCTCAAAGCCGTGGCGGCGGTCAATGATGTTATTGCTGAAGCGCTTTATGATTGGGACGCAACAGACCAGATGGCCATCGATATGGAACTGATCAGCCTGGATGGAACTCCCAATAAGTCCAAGTTTGGTGCCAATGCCATCCTGGGTGTCAGCCTGGCTGTCGCCAAGGCAGCTGCGGCCGGACTGGGCTTGCCGCTTTACCGATATATCGGCGGTGTGTATGCCCATGTGCTGCCTGTGCCGATGATGAACATCCTGAACGGTGGTGCGCACACGGCCTGGCAATCCACAGATGCGCAGGAATTTATGGTTATGCCGCTTGGTGCACCAACATTTGCTGAAGGACTGCGTTGGGGTGCGGAGATCTACCATGCGCTTAAGTCAGTGCTCAAGGATAAAGGCTATGTAACTCTGGTCGGAGACGAAGGTGGATATGCCCCGGCGCTCAAGGCCAATAACGAAGCTGTGGAAGTCATTCTGGAGGCAATTTCCAAGGCCGGTTTCAAAGCGGGTCGCGGGTTGGATGTTGCCATCGCGCTTGATCCCGCCGCCTCTGAACTATATGATGAAAAGACGAGAACTTACAATCTGCGCAAAGAAGGTAAAAAATTAACCGGACCGCAGATGGTTGAATTCTGGACCAAGTGGGTCAAGGATTATCCCATCGTGTCCATTGAAGATGGTCTGGCCCAGGATGATTGGGAATCATGGATATTGATGACGAAAGAACTGGGAGATAAGATCCAGATCGTGGGTGACGATTTGCTGGTCACCAATCCGGAGCGTGTGCGCCGGGCGATCCATGAGAAGGCTGCCAATGCGCTGCTGGTCAAGCTCAATCAGATCGGTTCCCTGACCGAGACCATCGAGTCGGTCGAGATCTGCCATCGAGCGGGGTGGCGGGCGGTCACGTCCCATCGTTCCGGTGAGACTGAAGACAGTACCATTGCCGATCTGGCTGTTGCCTTGAATATGGGTCAGATTAAAACCGGAGCCCCTGCCCGTTCTGACCGGGTTGCTAAGTATAACCAGCTACTCCGGATTGAGGCTGAACTGGCTGATACCGCCAAGTATGCCGGTTGGGCTGCTCTCAACGGTTGATAATCTTGATTGAGTCAAACAAATCCTGCAAATCCTGCGCACCAGATTGTGCGCAGGATTTGTTGCATACCCCTCTCCCTCTGGGACAGCAAAAATATAGTGAAAACCATGTTGGTGTACAGGTCTTGATCATTTTTCCCAGGAGGTTTCCCTCGTTCATGAATGAGTAAATAAAAGATATTCTTCCCTACACAATCCAAGGAAATCCATTTTGCATCCAATTAGTTAATAAACTTGACAAAGACCTGAGTTATGCTATTATTAATACAGGATTAGAACGGTCCGACCATATGAATCACGTGTTTTTTATTCTGGAATTAACAAGTGGATAGTTACCTCTGGCCAACCCCCATTCAAAATGTAAAGAACATTAACAAACATACCATACTGGATTTAATCCGTTTCACACCGGGAGGCATTTCCCGAGTCGAGATTGCCCACCGGATGGAATTAAGCCGGGCAGCCGTAACCGCCATCGTTAATGATCTGCTGGCTACAGGGATTATTCGGGAAGCTGAAAGCCGGATTGGTCGCAGCGGACGCCCCCCGATCGTCCTCGAGATAAACCCGAACCGGGGGTACGTGATCGGCATTGATTTTGGGGCGACACACCTCAACCTGCTGGCTGCGGACATATCAGCCCGAATTTTTGAAGAGCTTGAAGTGGGGATCGACATCCAGGATGGACCAGAAATCTGTTTGAGGGAAGCCAACTTACGAGTCCAGGAATTATTAAAAAAAGCACGGCTAAACCTGAAGGATGTTCTAGCAATTGGAGTTGGTGTCCCGGGTCCGATTTTTGCCGAAGAGGGGATGGTGGTCGCCCCGCCCATTATGCCTGGGTGGGATCGGTATCCCATTCGAGACACATTGCAGAAATTGTGGGGGCGCCCGGTCTCAGTCAATAATGATGCGGAACTTGGGGTATTGGGTGAATGGGCTTCCGGAGCTGGACGAACTGAACGTAATCTGGTATATATCAAAATTGGGACCGGTATCGGCGCCGGACTGTTGATGGATGGAAAGATCTACCATGGTGTCACCGGGTCCGCAGGCGAAATTGGCCACCTTACCATCGACGAGAACGGACCCGTCTGCGCATGCGGGAACCAGGGTTGTCTCGAAGCCTTGGCTGGTGGACGGGCGATCGCTCAACAGGCACAGCTGGCTGTTCAAAGGGGATTACGGACACAATTGGCGAACATTCAACCCGTTGAGATGATCACTGCCCGGGAGGTCGCATCGGCTGCCGAGCATGGCGACCTGGTGTCCCAGCAGATCCTGGCACAGGCTGGTTCTTATATCGGAATAGCCCTAGCGGGCCTGGTAAATATGTTTAATCCCGGAATGGTAATTATTGGTGGTGGTGTGGCTCAAACCGGGGATATCCTCCTGGAGCCAATGCGGCAGACCGTCCAAAGACGCAGTTTACCAGCGGCTACACGAGTTGTCCGAATCACGACTGCCATGCTGGGACGCCGGTCGTCCAGCATGGGTGCAGTTGTTCAAGCCTTGACCATGGCTCTACACCAGGTCGCAGATCGAAAGGAGGTGACGACGATCCAAACGACTCGCCTGGCGAGCCTGGTAACTAATTCATGACAATTGATTTCCAATAGGAAAAGCCTTGCGAAATGCAAGTGCTCCACATTTCACCCAATTTAATAAGGAGAGAAGAAATGAAACGCATGTTATTTATCCTGGTCAGCATCATGATTGCTGGCTCCATCCTTCTGGCGGCGTGCACCACCACTACCCCCGCCCCGACAACCGCTCCTGTCGTGGCAACAACTGCCCCCGGCAACGCGGTAGTCCCGACTACCGCCCCGACTGCTGCCCCAACCGCTGCGCCGGTCACGATCCAGATCTGGCATCAGTGGAGTGGCGCATACCTGGATGCGATCACGGCCGCCTTTAACCAGTACATGGTCGATCACCCGAACGTGACCATCGACCTGTCCAAACCCGATGATGTGACTTCGTCCCTGCAAGTTGCCATTCCCGCTGGCCAGGGGCCTGACATTATTGCCTGGGCCAATGACCAGATCGGTACCAATGCCTTGAAGGGCAACATCGTTGCACTGGATGACTACGGCATTGATATGAATTTCCTCAACAGCACCTACGAGCCCGCAGCGGTCGCCGGTGTGGTCTGGCAGAACAAGATTTGGGCCCTGCCCGAATCACAGGAAGCTATCACTCTGGTCTACAACAAAGCCCTTGCTTCCGCGTCTGATTTCCCGACCGATCCGAAGGATTTTGCAGGCCTGCTGACGAAGGCTCAGGCTTTCGCGGCTGCCAATCCCGGCAAGTACCTGTTCTGCAACCAGGGCATCGCCGGCGGGGATGCCTATCATGTGGCTCCCATCTTCTTCGGTTTTGGTGTCCCCCAGTACGTCGATGACACGGGTAAAGTTTATATTAACTCCCCCGAAGGTGTCGCTGCTGGTAATTGGATCGTTTCCATCAAACAGTACCTCCCGGCTGACGAGACGGCTGATACGTGCAAAGCCGCTTTCATCGGTGGGACAGTGGCTGCCATGTGGACAGGCGATTGGAACATTGCCGACTTCGATAAGGCTGGCATTCAGTACGGCTTTATCCCGATGGGCAAGCCATTCGTGGGCATCAAGACCCTCATGGTCACTGCCAACGCTGTCTCGCGTGGGAATGCAGCCCTGGCGGTTGACATTATCAAGTACTACACCAGCTTTGCCGCCCAGAAAGCCATCACTCTGGCCAACAAGACCACCCCGGCTAACACGCAGGTCCTCAAGGATCCTGAGGTTCAGGCTCTGCCGGACCTTGCCGGTTGGGGTGCTGCTGCCAACCTTGGCATACCGATGTCCAACTCACCTTACGCCAACGCCCAGTGGGGTCCCATCGGTGATGCGACCGCCGCGATCTGGAATGGTAAACAGACTCCCGATAAGGCGGTTGCTGCCGCCCAGACAGCGATCGAGACCGCCATCGCTGGCATGAAATAACCCTTTGTTCTACCCAGGGGAGGGCAATCCGCCCTCCCCTCTCCTTTATCCTCCAGAGGCATCCATAGGGAAAGGAAGGCGCTATGGCTCAGTGGCATGGATGGCGAAAAGCCCTGACGGTGCTGGGATTCATTGCTCCAACGCTGATCGGAATCCTGATATTTAATATATATCCCATTCTCTTCAATACCTATATTTCTTTTACAAACCGGAACATGTTCCACCCTAACCCCGATTGCTCGGTTGGGCTGACGGGCATCCTGGAACCGACCTGCTGGCATGTGTTCCAGAAGAATGCCCCCAAAGGCCTGGCAGCTCCTTACACATTAAAAGTACCTCTCTTTGGCAATTACATCGACCTGCTGGGAAAGTTCTTTACCGGGCCGATTTTGCTGGCAGCACTCCGGATCCTGATTTGCTTTATCCCCCTGATCATCGCCGGCCGGGTCAACAAGCACTATGATCAAAGGATCGACCGCCCCTTCTCGACCTGGGTAGCGACGCTGGCGGGGATCTTGCTGGGTGTTCTCCTTGCCATCCTGCTCGATTTCGTCGGCGCAATCAACCAGATCGCTGGTTCCGGCGATTTTTTCATCGTCAACTTCCACAGCGTTCTCTACGTGCTCTTGTGCCTCCCCCTGTTCTTCATCGTCGGGTTGGGGCTGGCCCTGCTGCTGAATGTTAAGGACCTGCCCGGAAGGACTTTCTTCCGCGTGATCCTGATCGTCCCATGGGCGGCATCCACGGTGGCGATCATGATGTCCCTGGTCTGGAAGTTCTTCTTCCAGGACTCAGGCTTGCTCAACATGATTCTTAGACTTTTCAGTCTGCCTACCAAGACCTGGCTGAACTATCCGGTATACGCATTTGCCATCATCGTGATCGCCAATGTCTGGTATTCCTATCCATTCTTCATGGTGACCATCCTGGGGGCCCTGCAGTCCATTCCCGGGGAACTATACGAAGCGGCCGAAGTGGATGGGGCTTCCTGGTGGAATCGCCTATTCAACATCACCCTGCCATTGATCCGCCCGGCGATCATTCCGGCCATTGTGCTCAGCTCCATCACGACTTTCCAGATGTTTGGAACTGTCTGGGCCATAACTGGTGGAAACCCATCCAACGGTGCAGGAGCTCCCGGGGCGACTGACATGGTGATGACCTATGCATATAAACAGGTCTTCCAGAACCAGGCTTATGCCCGCACCGGGGCTTTTGCCTTGATCATGTTCATCATGTTGTTCGGTGCCACGCTGTACAGTCTGCGCATCACGCGCATCACGAAAGGAGCGTACGATTAATGAACCGGAAAACGAGACCCTTGACGCGTGTCCTTCAACTTGCGCTGGCGACCATTGCCACCATCTTTGCCGCTTACCCGGTCTGGTTCATCATTTTGGCTTCTGGCCGCAGTGCTGGCCGCCTGTTCTCCCTGAAACTGGTTGAGGTGTTCTTACCCCTAGGATTTACCTTCGAAAACTACCAGGAGATGCTTTTTAAACAACCCTTCCTGCTCTGGATGCGCAACAGCGTGGTGGCAGCTGGATCAACGACCGTCGCCTGTTTGCTGATTGCCACCTCGGCTGCCTTCGCCTTCTCGCGCATGCGCTTTTACGGCCGCGAATGGGGGTTGGTGCTTTTCCTGGCAATCCAGTCCTTCCCGGGTGTGCTTTCGCTGGTTCCGATCGCCCAGCTCTTGACCGCCATCGGTGCCTATGGAAAACTGTGGGGTTTGATCCTGGCCTACACGACCGGAACGCTTATTTTTTGCACCATGAACCTGAAAGGTTATTTTGATACCATTCCGATCGACCTGGAGGAAGCCGCCATGATCGACGGCTGCGGTCCGGTGCAATCATTCATCATGATCGCCCTGCCTCTGGCCCGCCCGGCCCTGGCTGTGACCGCCCTGTTCGCTTTCATGGCCGGCTGGGGAGAATATGTATTGGCCTCGGTGCTCATTCCCGCCCCTGATTCTGCAAAGACCGCAATGGTGGGTCTCTATAAAATGGCCAATGATATCAATGTCCCATGGGGTTTATTCGCTGCTGGCGGTGTGATGATCATCATCCCGACCCTGCTCGTCTTCCTGTACCTGCAGCGCTACCTTGAAGGAGGGTTGACCCTGGGCGGCGTCAAGGGCTAAATCGCATGGCATGATCGATAATATTTTTGGGAACTTAATTGAACCCGGTGATCGGCTCGCTCGCCATCTCGAAAGCCTTAGCGGTATCAAGCATCTCCACCGCCGCAGCCCCTTGGATCCCATCCCGGGCCAGCCGATCACCCTCACCGTGACAACGGGTGGACCGCGCTCCTACGATTCAGTTCGTTGCTATTACACGCTGGATGGATCGGATCCAACTGGAAAAGGAGCAGCAATCCTTGAACTGGAGCCTTTGAAAGTTGATTGGGATGAGCTTGCCTGGGGTTATTTCTGCACGTGGACGGTCGAGCTGCCAGCCCAAACTGCCAAGACGCTGATCCGCTACCAGATAGCTGCGCACCAAACAGGGGATGGATGCTGGGTATATGCAGATTCAGGATCTACCTGTGCACGAGAGGCAGAATTTTTTTCCCTTTGGGTGGACGATGATCCCGTTCCAGCCTGGACGCGGGGAGCCCTTGTATACCAGGTTTTTCTTGATCGCTTTTATCCGGGGGATGGTAAAAAATGGAACAAGGTCAACAACCTGGGCGATTTCTTTGGTGGGACTCTTCGCGGGGTGATCGACAAGTTGGATTACATCCAATCGCTGGGGTTCACTACTATCTGGCTCTCGCCATTCTTCAAATCCACTTCCCATCACGGTTACAACGGCAGTGATTACTATACTGTTGAGCCGCGCCTGGGGACAAATGACGATGTAAAAGAACTCATCGAGAAGGCCCACCTACGCGGCATGACCATGATCATGGACTTCGTGGCAAATCACTGGTCGAAGGACCATCCTTCTTTCCAGGATGCCCAGAAAGATCCCGATAGCCCATACCATGATTGGTACATTTGGAGGCAATGGCCTGGTGACTATGAATCCTATTTTAATGTCAAAGAATTACCCAAGCTGAACTTAAAACCAGGCCCAGCTCGCGATTACCTCTTAGCGGTGGCCAGATACTGGCTGCAGGAAGGTTTTGATGGTTACCGCCTCGACTTTGCCTATGGGCCATCATTCGATTTCTGGGTGGATTTCAAGCGTGCCTGCAGGTCTGTGAAACCTGACTGCTGGATCTTTGGAGAAGTGGTTCATACGGCTGAGGTGCAGCGTTCCTACACCGGCATCCTGGACGGAACACTGGATTTCCTGCTTGCACGTGCCCTGCGCGAGACGATCGCTTTTGAGCACATGTCCCTGACCGAGTTCGAAGCCTTCCTTGCAAGGCATGAGGCTTTTTTCCCAGCAGATTTCTCACGCCCATCCTTTCTTGATAACCACGACATGAGTCGTTTCCTGTATTTATGTGGTGGCGATAGGCAGAAGTTAAAACTCGGTGCCTTGCTTCTCTACACGCTCTCTGGTCCGCCGATTGTCTATAATGGAACGGAAGCCGGCGTGTCTCAGGAGCGACCGATGCTGCAGGGTAAGCGCTATGTATTTGAGGAGGCCCGCCTGCCAATGAAATGGGATGCTGAGGCAGATATTAATTTGATCGAATTCTTCCGCCTGCTCGCTCATTTAAGGGCTGCTCATCCTGTTCTGTGGACCGGGAAACGCAGGTTTGCAACCCTGGACGAGAAACATAAGACATATGCCTATACTTATGAAAATGAGACCGAGAAAGTACTGGTTGCCGTGAACCTGAGCCAGGAGCTTTGCACAATACAAGTACCAGGTAACCGCCTCGAATCAGCACATGACCACTTATTTGGCAGCGAGCAGGAGACCGTAGAGGGTGAATTGAAAATCATGCTCAACGCGTGTAGTGGTGCGTTTATCTGTTCATGACCATGCTTTTCCATCCTGTTTTCCGAGGTTAATTACTTATGAAAATTGTCACTCCAGAATGGGTGAAAGATGCTGTCTTTTACCAGATATTCCCAGACCGCTTTGCTAAAAGTGATCGTATTCCCAGGAAAGGGCTGCATTTGGAAACATGGGATTCCAAACCGACTCCTTATGGCTTTAAAGGCGGCGATCTGCTGGGCGTCATGGACCATCTCGATTATTTGCAGGATCTGGGCATCACTGCCCTCTATTTCAATCCGATCTTTGCTTCGGCATCCAACCACCGCTATCATACTTATGATTATTACACCGTAGATCCACTCCTGGGCGGAAATTCAGCTTTTCAGGAACTACTGGATGCAGCCCATGCACGCAATATCCGGGTTGTGCTGGATGGTGTGTTCAACCATGCCAGTCGCGGTTTCTGGCAATTCCACCACGTGCTGGAGAACGGTGCCGGATCCCCTTATGTGGACTGGTTCTACTTCAACCGCGACCGGTTGAATCGCAAGAAGCAATGGGGTGCTTACCCAACCCCGGAAGAACAGCAGGCCATCGAACGGGGAGCAAACACCTTTGATGTTTTAGGGTATCGTGCCTGGTGGAACCTGCCAGCCCTGCCCAAGCTGAACATTGACACAACAGCGGTCCGGGAGTTCATCTGGAATGTGGCAGAGCATTGGGTTAAATTTGGAATTGATGGCTGGCGGTTGGACGTTCCGGCTGAAATCGATGATGATTCTTTCTGGCAGGAATTTCGGCGACGGGTGAAAAATGCCAATCCCCAAGCCTATATTGTCGGTGAAATCTGGCACGAGGCACAGCGCTGGCTGCAGGGCGACCAGTTTGATGCAGTGATGAATTATCTGGTTACCGGGGCAATGCTCGGTTATTTGATGAAGGATAATCTCGACGAACAGATGTTCCATATTGGCGATTACGGCCAATATCTTCGCCCACTCGACGGCCCCGCATTTGCCGAGCGGGTGGACTATCTGCTTGGTTTGTACGATCCCGCCGTCAGCCAGGTACAGCTGAACCTGCTCGACAGCCACGACACACCCCGCTTCCTGACCACTGTTCATCATGACCAGGCGGCATTACTGTTGGCTTGGCTGTTCCTCTTCACCTATCCAGGTGCGCCGTGCATATATTATGGGGACGAGATCGGGTTGGATGGCGGTGCCGACCCGGAATGCCGGAAGTCCTTCCCATGGGATGAAACGCGCTGGGATCATGACCTGCGCGATTATCTCAAGAAACTGATCGTGCTGCGCAAGGAAAACCCGGCCCTGCGGAGGGGGAGCTTGCTGCGCCTGGCTGCAGCCGGTGACGCCTACGCCTTTGGACGAAAGCTGGATAACGATTCCCTGGTGGTAGCGATCAATGCTTCGAACCAGACCTGCGACCTGGACGTTCCAGTGAGCGGCTTGGGATGGGGTGACGGGTTGGCGACGGTTTTATTCGGTGAGGGCAGGGCTACGATCAAGAGCGGGGAGATCAGGGGCCTGAAGCTTGCACCGCGCAGTGGGATCGTACTTAAGCTGCAGGGGCAATGAATCTCCAGAGCCGGTTGAAAGTGATCCAACCCGTGGTCATCGTCCTGGTGCTGGCAGTTTTCCTGCGCAGCTGGGCGGTGGCGCTGCTGCCGGAGGATTTTGATGAACCAACCTACCTCCAGGTTGGTTTTGATTATGCCCATGATATCCAGACGGGGAACCTCAATGCCGTGATCGATTACCCGGGTGTGACCGAGCATCCGGCATTCGTCAAGTTGCTCTATTCGGGTGCAGTTCTTGCATTGGGCAAGGCAGCCACCTGGACAAATGCTTTTTATGCGAGTCGGGCGATATCTGCTTTCTTTGGTGTTATGGCAGTGGCTCTTATTGCCATAATTCTGGACCCGCTGGCAGCCGGGATGCTGGCGGTTCAAACTCTGGTAGTCAAATATACCAGTCAGGTCTACCTGGAAGCCGTGCCTTCGGCGATGACCATCCTGGCGGTCCTGGCTTTCCTGCGGGTGAAGAAGGATCAAGCGAACCGCTGGTTATGGATATCTGCAGTTGCCCTGGGGGTTGCCACGGCCAGTAAATATACCTATATCCCGGTTATCCTGATTGTGCTCGGCTACCTTGCAGTCTTCGAGAAGAAGTTGAAATGGTACTGGTTGTTGGTGTATTCAGCCGTGGCAGTAGGGATTTTCCTGGTGCTGGATGTAAGCCTGTGGCACGACCCCCTCAATCGATTATACCAATCACTCTTCTTCCACATCCAATATTCACAGAGTGCACATGTCCAGGAGGTCGCCTATCCCTGGTACCAGCCCATTATCTGGATCTTCACCTCCGCTCCAGCCAGCTGGCACCCGACCGTCTTCTTCTACTACGGGTTTGATGGGATCATCTCCGTCCTGGCCGTACTGGGGATCAAACGCGAATTTAAGGAGCGCCGCTGGTTGGTGGTCTGGTTTATTTTTGGGATGTTGTTCCTGCTGCTCTGGCCGACTAAATGGCCCCAATACGCCCTCACCGTTGTGCCTGCGTTATGCATCATGGGGGCAGGGACTTTGCGATGGATCTGGAAATGGATGCACGAGCAGGAGGCTTACTGGGAATATTTTCGTAACCTTTTACCGACACCGGGAAAATGGTTGTGGATCAGCCTGGGAGCCTTTATTCTTTTTCTCGCTTCAATTTACCTTTCAGCAGCCATCCGACTGGCTGTTGGCAGGGTGGGGTGGTCCAGCTTATCCACCCAAAACTCATTCTTACCCAGCAATGCGGTCCATGCTATTCTGCCCCTGGACAACGGCCAGATGCTGATTGCCACCGATAGGGGTGTGACTTTCTGGTCACCTCCACAAACCACTGACCAGACTGGCCAATGGATCGTCTACAACCAGCGGAATTCTGGATTGGTCAGCGACCAGGTGCTTTCTGCGGCACTCGACACAAAGGGAAACTTCTGGTTTGGAACCAGCACAGGGGTTACGGAATTTCAGGCTGTGGACCAATGGATCAGTTTCCATGCTGCAGACCTGCATTTGCCGGATGAACGCATTATATCCATCGCGGCCGGTAATGAAGGGCGTGTGTATGCTGGCAGCCTGAGCGGGGCTGCCATGTGGGACGGATCTACCTGGACCTCGCTTGCCCCGGTGAAAGGAAAGGTCATCTTTGCCCTGACAGCGGAGGGGGATTCAATTTGGATCGGACTGGCAGATGGGGCGGGTGACTATGATGTTCAAACAGCAACCTGGACATTCTATCCAACCGCTAATGCAGTCAAGCACATCCTGGTCGATTCATCCGGTGCTGTCTGGGCTGCCACGAGCGGCAGTGGCCTGGCGAAACTTGTGGGGGATTCCTGGCAATATTTCACCACCGCCAACGGCGGTCTGCCATCCAATAACATTAACCAGGTGACGGAGATCAAGCCGGGAACATTCTGGATCGCCACAGCCATGTCGGAGGAGGCGGGAGGGATACCGGTTTCCTTTGATGGAAGAAACTGGCACTCTTTTACGACCGATAATTCCGGAGCCTCCGGCGCAGAGCCGTTGGTCATCGTGCGAAGTACCACCGACCAGATCTGGATCGGCACTGCCACGCATGGCATTGATATATACAAACTTGGGAGGTAGCTGTGAAAAAAAATGTCGTTGTCCTGATCGTTCTACTGATGCTCGTTCTGAACGCCTGTACACCCGCCACACCGGCCCCGACACCCACGGCAACTCCCCTTCCGACCGCGGTACCGGTAGCGCCTCTCGTGGGGTTGCCCCAAGGGACGGACGGCTATGCCTGGTGGAATGACACGGTTTTTTATGAAATATTCGTGCGCTCCTTCTACGATAGTAACGGGGACGGGATAGGTGATTTCAATGGCATCATCCAGAAACTGGATTACCTGCAGAGCATGGGGGTTACTGGCCTGTGGCTCATGCCCACTTACCCTTCCCCCAGCTATCACGGCTATGATGCGACCGATTATTACTCCGTCAACCCGGAGTATGGGACGATGGATGACTTCAAGAACCTGCTGAGCGAAGCCCACAAGCGGGGCATCCGGGTGATCGATGACCTGGTTCTGGATTACACCTCCAGCCAGAATCCCTGGTTCCTGGATGCCCTGGATCCGAATTCAGCCCACCATGACTGGTATATCTGGTCCCCTACTGACCCTGGTTATCCTGGCCCATGGGGGGAGCAGGTCTGGTTCCCCTTGGGCGGGAAATACTTCTATGCCCTTTGGGGGACCTCCAACCCGAACCTGAACTACAAGAACCCAGCCGTCACGGAAGAAATGGACAAGGTGGCGACATTTTGGCTGAAGAATGTCGGGGTGGATGGCTTCCGTCTGGATGCCATCAAGTATCTAATCCAGGATGGCGCGAACCAGACAAATACCGATGCCACCCATGCCTGGCTCCAGCAGTTCCGAACCGCCTACAAGGCTGCCAATCCTAGTGCGATGACGGTTGGTGAGCTATCTGGGGAAAGTGCTGGGGTGATGGCTTCATACACGCAGGGTGACCAGCTTGACCTGTCCTTCGATTTTGGTCTGGCCAGTGCCTTCGTATCCTCCGCCAAATCCGGCAATGCTGGCAATGCCAATGGGCAGATGAGGCTATCCTATAACCTGGTCAAACCGCTTCAATTTGCACCCTTCCTGGCCAACCACGATAACGACCGCTTGATGACCCAGCTTGAGAACGACAACAACAAGTCCAGGGTGGCTGCCTCGCTGCTGCTGACCGCGCCGGGCGTACCGTTCATTTACTATGGCGAAGAGCTTGGCCTTCAGGGCAGTGGATCAGATCCAATGAAGCGCCGTCCGATGCAGTGGTCCACCGACCCGAACGGCGGGTTTTCAACCGTATCACCGTGGGAGGAGCTCGGCCCAAACTGGCATACCAACAATGTGGCTCTGGAATCAGCAAACCCAAACTCGCTGCTGACCTGGTACCAGACCCTGATCCATACCCGCAATGAGCACTCGGCGCTGCGGGTCGGCGACATGAACGTGCTTACCACCCTGTCCAGCGGCCTGTACGGCATCCTGCGCATCAGCAAGGCTGAGGCCGTGCTGGTGCTGATCAATCTGACCAATGCACCCATTTCGCAATATTCCCTCACCATCAGCAAGAGCGCCCTGGCCGCTGGCACGTATTCTGTGCTGCCTATCCTGGGTCCGGGAACTTTCGCCGACCTGACGTCATCCGCCAGTGGTGGCTTCTCAAAATACGTACCGCTGGCCGAGGTCCCGGCATACGGTACATTTATCCTGCAATTGCATTCAAAATGATGCGACCCTGTTTGTAGATAAAAGCATCGCCGCATTGATCGTGACTTCAACAGGAAACGAAAATGCGTGGTCAGCATATATCCCGCCCACGCATCATCTTGAACGTTTGGTTAACTATGCTTTTGTAATCGCTACAAAGATCATCGGACGGCGGCCGGTCTGGTTGCGGAGCAGACTGCGCACCGCGTCGGTAATGACTTTTTCGTCATCCGTACCGCCTCCGTTTATCAGGGCGGCGACTTTTTTTCGGACCGCCGGAACGAGGGTTTCTGCATCCTCGTCTGAAATGAAGCCGCGTGTGATAACCTCAGGATCTTTCAGAAGACGACCGGAGTACTTGTCCAGCGATGCAGAAATGAGAACAATACCCGAACGGGCCAGCTGCTCACGCTCCCGCATCACCTCCAGGTCTATCTCGCCCACGCTTTCCCCCTCGACGAAAATGTATCCTCCCGGGAGGCGTTCGGCGAGGGTGAGCTTGCCATCGGCAAGCTCCACTACCTGCCCGTTTTCAACCACCATAATATTTTCTACAGGAATACCGACCTGCTTGGCCAGGGTTGCATGACGTCTTAACTGGTGCAGTTCGCCATGGATGGGCATGAAGAATGTTGGCCGGACCAGGTTGAGTAGAAGTTTCTGTTCTTCCGAGCTGGCATGCCCGGAAACATGCACAGGAGCGATCGCCTCATGAACCACCTCGGCCCCGCGCCTCATCAGCCGGTTGATCGTTTTATTAATCGCCTCTTCGTTCCCGGGGATGGGGTGCGAGGAGAGTACGATGGT
>Ga0182021_10002485_pt1 | contig 21512 bp, 20 predicted proteins | sample 612E3MmetaG_FD_120493 | JGI IMG/M metagenome (GOLD analysis project Ga0182021, IMG submission 120493) | Permafrost microbial communities from Stordalen Mire, Sweden - 612E3M metaG (Illumina Assembly) | ecosystem: Environmental > Terrestrial > Soil > Wetlands > Permafrost | place: Sweden... | reverse complement strand
TTGAGTTTTTTGAATGTACACAAAATAGTCACTTGTAGACCAAGTAAAGGTTGTCTATGCAACAAATTTCATTGTATGACACAACACTGCGCGACGGCACACAAGGAGAAGATGTTTCCTTCTCTGCCGAAGATAAAATAAAAATCGCCAAACGGCTTGATTCGTTTGGTATAACCTACATCGAAGGCGGATGGCCCGGTTCGAATCCGAAGGATATGGAATTCTTCGAGCGTGCCCGCGACACTAAATTCAAGCATGCAAAAATTGCAGCGTTCGGATCCACACGTCGTGCAAAAAATCCTGTTGAAAAGGATGTGAATATTCGTGCGTTGTTGGATGCGCAAACGCCTGTCGTGACCATCTTCGGAAAATCGTGGCTTCTGCATGTGAAAGAAGCATTGCAAATTTCTCCTGAAGAAAATTTAACGATCATAGCCGACTCAATCGCATACTTGAAGAAGCATGGAAAAGAAGTGATCTACGATGCGGAACATTTCTTCGATGGGTATAAACAGGATAGAGCCTACGCTGTGCAGACGCTGCAGGCTGCAGGCAAAGCTGGAGCAGAAATTCTTGTTCTCTGTGACACGAATGGCGGAACATTGCCATGGGAAGTGGCAGAAATAGTGCGCGAAGTCAAAAAAAGCGTTTCGACTTCTCTAGGTATTCACACACACAATGATTCTGAAACGGCAGTCGCAAGTGCATTAATGGCAGTGCACGAAGGATGTATCCAGGTGCAAGGCACGATCAATGGTTATGGAGAACGCTGTGGGAACGCCAATTTGTGCTCTATTATACCCGACCTCCAATTGAAGATGGGGTATCGCTGTGTTTCAGATGAACAGTTGCTGCATCTCACCAGTGTCTCGCGTTATGTGAGTGAACTGGCAAACTTGAAACATCAGAAAAATCTTCCGTTTGTTGGGGAAAGCGCGTTTGCTCATAAAGGCGGCGTCCATGTCAGCGCGGTGATGAAAACTGCGCTTACATATGAACATATTGTTCCCGATGCAGTTGGTAGTGTTCGTCGAGTACTAATTTCTGATCTTTCTGGGCGAAGTAATATTATTTTCAAAGCAAAAGAGTTAGGCGTGCAGCTTGATGAAAAGTCTCCAGCTGTTCAGAAAATTGTCGACGAAATTAAAGAGATGGAACACTACGGCTATAGCTATGAAGACGCCGAGGGATCGTTCGAGTTGATGGTGAAGCGTCATACGGGAGAGATGAAGCATTTTTTCGATTTAGAGCGATTCAAAGTGAGTATTCAAAAAGATAGTCTGGAAAAGGACGCACGTTCTGAAGCGTTAATTAAAATACGCGTAGGCAACGAAACAGAAATCACCGCTGCCGAAGGAGACGGGCCGATCAATGCACTTGACAAAGCATTGCGCAAGGCTCTTGAAAAATTTTACCCTGAATTGAGTCAGATACATTTAACCGATTACAAGGTGCGTGTGCTCGACACACAAAATGCTACAGCAGCAAAGGTGCGTGTATTGATCGAAACTGAGAATGGTGAATCGTCATGGAATACAGTCGGCGTATCTCCGGACGTGGTAGAAGCAAGCTGGAAAGCGCTGGTCGATTCGATCAGTTATCATTTGTTAAAGTATCGTACACTCGATGCAGTCTAATGTAACAAGTTATTTATAGAGGAAGTTGTTTAATGATTATTGTGATGAAGGCCGGTGCAAGCCAGCAGCAAATTGAACATGTTTTTGATAAAGTCAAAGAACTTGGATTCAAAGTTCACCCAATCTATGGGGAACTGCGCACAGTCATTGCATGTGTAGGTGATGAGCGCGGTAAATTTCGACTGCAGGCACTCGACTCACTTAAAGGAGTAGAAAATGTTGTTCCCATTCTTAAACCATTTAAACTTGCCAGCCGCGAGTGGCATGGTTCGCGGACAACGATAACAATTCCTGCGCCAAGTGGAAGCTCTCTGCCGCCGGTTGTCATCGGAAGCGGTCACTTTGTCGTTATGGCTGGACCATGCTCCGTAGAAAGTCGAGAACAGATTTTACAATCGGCAGAACAGGTCAAGAAAGCTGGTGCCAGGATACTTCGCGGCGGAGCATTTAAACCGCGGACATCACCATATAGTTTTCAAGGATTAGAAGAAGAGGGATTGAAACTTCTTGCTGAAGCGCGAGAAAAAACCGGATTGCTTATTATTACAGAAGTAATCACTCCGACGGATGTAGCCCTCGTTGCCGAATATTCGGATATCCTTCAGCTTGGTGCACGCAATATGCAGAATTTTGTTTTACTGAAAGAAGTCGGCAAACTTAAAAAACCGGTTTTGCTTAAACGCGGACAGTCCGGCACACTAAAAGAACTTTTAATGTCGGCTGAGTATATTCTGTCTCAAGGCAATGAGCAAGTGATGCTTTGTGAACGCGGCATCCGGACATTTGAAGATTATACACGGAACACATTTGATCTTTCTGCCGTACCTGCGCTGGGAGAACTCAGTCATTTGCCGATCATCGCGGATCCAAGTCACGGGACAGGCGTACGAAGTCTCGTAACACCGATGGCAAAGGCTTCTGTTGCTGCGGGTGCCGACGGATTGATCATCGAAGTGCATCCGAATCCTGAAGAAGCATTTTCCGATGGAGCACAATCACTTGCACCGGATCAGTTTTCAACGCTGATGGATTGGATTCGTAAACTGGTACAAATAGAAAATAAAAAGATATAGGAGAGTTGACCATGGAAGATCGTGTATTAGTATTCGACACCACACTGCGCGACGGTGAACAGTCACCTGGGTGCAGTATGAACTTTGAAGAGAAGATTCGCATGGCCCGTCAGATCCAGCTGCTCTGTGTGGATGTGATTGAAGCAGGATTTCCTATCTCATCCTTTGGCGACTTCGAATCGGTACGATTGATTGCAGAAAAGATCAAGACGTGCACAGTCGCTGCACTTGCTCGTGCAGTGAAACCAGACATCGATCGTGCGTGGGAAGCAATTCGTGAAGCATCAAAACCACGCATACATATTTTTATCGCAACTTCGGACCTGCATCTCAAATACAAACTGAAGAAATCTCGAGAACAAGTGTTACAGGATGCCATCTGGGCTGTGCAATATGCGAAGTCATTGTGTGAGGATGTTGAATTTTCATGCGAAGATGCCTCCCGGAGTGATGTTAATTATCTATGTGAAATCGTAGAAGCAACGATCAAAGCGGGTGCAACGACCATCAATCTACCGGACACGGTGGGATATGCAATTCCTGACGAGTACGGTGCTATGTTCCGCATGATTCGTGAGCGCGTTCCCAATATTGGGTCAGCCATTTTGAGTTCGCATTGTCACAATGACCTCGGACTGGCCGTTGCCAACTCCATTGCTGCAATTCAAAATGGTGCACGTCAAATAGAATGTACACTCAACGGTATCGGTGAACGTGCGGGTAATGCATCGCTGGAAGAGATCGTTATGGCGATAGAAACACGGCACGAGAAGCTTGGTTTGAAAACGAATGTCGATGCCGAAGAAATCTATAAATCGAGTAAATTGTTGAGCAGCCTTACCGGAATGATGGTGCAACGGAATAAAGCAATCGTCGGTGCGAATGCATTCGCGCATGAAGCCGGCATTCATCAGGATGGAATGTTGAAAAGTCCGCTGACGTACGAAATTATGACACCGCAGTCGGTTGGAATCAAGCACAGTATGTTGGTACTGGGAAAGCATTCCGGCCGTCATGCGTTGAAACAACGATATGCTGATCTCGGTTACCAATTGACAGACGAAGAACTCCAGCACGCGTATCAACTCTTTTGCTCGATTGCCGATCAAAAGAAGGAAATATTTGATGAAGACTTGGAAACCATTCTAGAGTCGGGCGTCAGTTCGACAGAAGAAATCTATCATCTGGTCAATCTCCAAATCACCAGCGGCACTAATCTGCGCCCAACGGCAACGATTGAATTAAAGCAAGGTGACCAGGTAATTGTAGATTCTGCAACGGGAGACGGTCCGGTTGATGCTGCCTATAAAGCTGTGGAGAGGATTACGGGTGTTGTTGGTAAATTGACAGAATATTCCATTAAATCAGTGCATTCCGGACATGACGCTCTTGGTGAAGTCTTTGTTCGAGTTGATTTTGACGGTATTTTGATGAATGGGCGCGCAGCAAGTACCGATATCATCGCCGGCAGTGTGAACGCATACATTGAAGCATTGAATCGTGCTCTGGCTTCAAAGAAACGAAAAGAAGAACAACAGAAGAAAATTGTTCCGACGAACAGTGTTACTGCTTGAGAAGAGAGATGCAAAGAAAAGTCATTGGAATAATCGGAGGCATAGCACCTCCATCAACCATAGATTATTATCAAAGAATAATTACGGGTTTTCAGGAGAAAGAGGGTACCCGTCATTATCCATCAATATTGATTAACAGTATTGATATGACAAAAATGTTAGATCTAGTTTCCAAAAAAGATTTTGATGCTTTAGTTGATTATTTGAGCAGTGAAATTCAGAAGCTGAAAAACTGTGGTGTTGATTTTGCAGCGTTAGCATCCAATACGCCGCACATTGTTTTTGAACAGCTGAGAAAAAAGTCAAGTATTCCATTGATTAGTGTTGTAGAAATGACTGTGAAATATACAAAAACACTTGGCTGTAAGAAGCTTGGTTTATTTGGCACCAAATCAACGATGCAGGGTGGATTTTATCAAGCTGGATTTTCCAAAGAAGGTATAGAGGTTATAGTGCCGTCTCTTGAATCACAAAATTATATTCATGATAAATACATGAATGAATTTGTGAAGGGAATATTTCTTGAAGAGACAAAGAAGGCGTTTATTGATATCGTTCATCAAATGAGGCAGCACAATAAGATTGAGGGTTTGATCTTAGGCGGGACAGAATTACCCTTCATTTTGAAAGAAAAAGATTTTGCTAATTTCAAATTATTTAATACAACCGAAATACATGTAGCCAGTATACTTGAATATGCAATGCAGAACTAACGGGAAATTATACAATGATACAAACGGAAAGTGATGAATTAAATTATAAGACGAAGTTTTCTAATGGCGGACATTCAGCCTTTTCAGATACGACGATTGACAAAGGAGGAAACAATTCTGGTTTCAGACCGCATGAACTTCTCGAGGCAGCAGTAGCAAGTTGCATGAATATGCACATAAGGATGTTTGCTGAAAGCCATAATATGGATGTTGCAGAAGTAAGGACCGAAGTGTCGCTTAATAGAAACGAACCTGAATCTGCTGTGTTCGAATACAAAGTAGAAATCGATGGAAAATTGTCAGACTTGGAAAAAGAGAAACTTATACATGTTGTTCAGAGTTGTCCAGTAAAGAAAACATTATCAAAGAAATTAGAATTTAAAGATGTTGGATCATCGATGTAATGATGAGTAAAATTTTCATGGAAGAAAAAAATCGAACAATTTAAATGGATTATGCAATGGCTCAACCACTAACACTTTTTCAAAAAGTATGGAATAATCATGTTGTTGTGCAGGAACCGGACTCGCCGGCTGTCTTGTACATCGATTTACAACTTGTCCACGAAGTAACATCGCCGCAAGCATTCGATGGATTACGCCGACGTGGACTCAAAGTTCGCCGTCCGGATCGTACGATAGGAACGATGGATCACAGCATTCCGACGCTTCCTCCATCAGTTCCGATCTCAGATGAACTTGCCGCCAAACAAATGCGTCAAATGGAAATTAATGCACAGGAATTTGGTTTCCGCCTCTATGGGAAAAATCATCCGCAGCGTGGAATTGTCCATATCATTGGGCCGGAACTTGGCTTTACACAGCCTGGAATGACAATTGTATGCGGCGACAGCCACACGGCAACCCACGGAGCCTTTGGTGCTCTTGCCTTTGGTATCGGTACGAGTGAAGTCGAACATGTACTTGCCACGCAATGCCTGCTCCAACGGTTGCCAAAGACCATGGAAGTTCGCATTGAAGGCAAACTAAGCGATGGTGTTGCAGCAAAAGATATTATTCTTGCACTTTTAGCAAAGATTGGTGTCGGTGGTGGTACTGGACATGTTATCGAATACACCGGATCGACTGTACGGTCGCTTTCTATAGAAGAGCGCATGACCGTATGTAATATGTCTATTGAAGGCGGTGCACGTGCAGGGATGATGGCACCTGACGATAAGACATTTGAGTTCCTTGCAAATCGGGAATTTGGGCCCAAAGGTGAAGCATGGGAAAAAGCATTGAAGCGTTGGCGATCATTGCCGACAGATGCAGGCGCAACATATGATACAACGGTCACACTGGATATTTCAAAACTTGAACCGATGCTGACGTTTGGCACGAATCCGGGAATGGGATTACCGGTTACAGGGCGTATTCCCAATCCATCAGATTTGAGTAATGCAGCAGACAAACAGACATTGGAGAAATCATTACAATACATGGGTTTTCAACCGAATGAAGTTCTTGCAGGAAAGAAGATTGATGTCGTGTTCATAGGCAGCTGTACAAATGGTCGTCTGTCGGATTTGCGCGATGCTGCACGTATATTCCGAGGACGTAAAGTTGCTTCAAATGTGCGTGCTATGGTTGTTCCCGGTTCGCAAGAGATCAAACGTCAGGCAGAAGCAGAAGGATTACATAAAATATTTACAGATGCAGGCGCTGAGTGGCGCGAATCCGGCTGTTCGATGTGTATAGCAATGAATGGTGATGAAATTAAAGCCGGTCAATATGCAGTTTCAACCAGTAACCGGAATTTCGAAGGACGGCAAGGCAAAGGCGGACGCACATTGCTTGCTTCACCATACACAGCTGCCGCTGCTGCAGTGACAGGTAAAATCACGGATGTTCGAACATTATTACACTTATAAAGAAAAATGCAAACGTATCAGTGGAATGCGGTTGATTATGCTAAAAGTTCCAGTGTCCAGCAGCAATGGGCACGAGAACTTATCTGCAAATTAAATTTGAAGGGCAATGAAAAAGTGCTTGACATCGGGTCAGGCGATGGTAAAGTGACGGCAGAAATTGCCGCACATTTGCCGAATGGGTCCATTATTGGTATCGACAGTTCAGAAAGGATGATTGGGCTTGCACAGAGCATGTTTTCAGCGGATGCTTTCGCAAATTTGCAATTTCAGCAGGAGGATGCGACCAGTTTGCCGTTTGAGAATGAATTTGATGTTGTCTTTTCAAATGCAACTTTGCATTGGATTCGTGACCATCGCCCTGTGTTACGTGGAATTTTTACAAGCCTCAAACGCGGCGGTAAGGTTCTTTTACAAATGGGGGGGCGCGGAAATGCCGGCGAGGTTATGGATGCATTCGCAAGAATGATCAAGAGAGAAGAGTGGCGGAAGTGCTTTATCGGATTTAATTTCTCTTATGGCTTCTACGGACCCGACGAGTATCGTGTCTGGCTTCGTGAGGCAGGATTAGATATAAAACGGGTGGAGTTGATCCCGAAGGATGCTGCGCACCAAGGGCGCTCAGCTTTTGAATCATGGATCCGAACAACGTGGCTTCCCTACACACAGCAAGTGCCGGAAGAAAAGAGAGAAATATTTATTTCACAGTTAACTCATGACTATCTTCGACAACATCCTGCCGACGGAAATAATATAGTTCATGTGAAAATGATACGGCTTGAAGTCGAGGCATTAAAATATTAATGAATCATTCACCATTAAGTCCTATAAAACTATGGCTACATTTACAATACTAACATCACGTGTCGTTCCACTGCTTGTGGATAATATCGATACGGACCAAATCATTCCAGCGCGTTTTCTGAAGGTCACGGACAAGAAAGGGCTTGGAGAACAGCTTTTCTGCGATTGGCGTTATGAATCCGATGGAACTCCCAAATCGGATTTTGTTTTGAACCAGCCGCAGCATCGCGGTTCGCAGGTATTACTGGCAGGAGACAATTTTGGATGCGGTTCTTCGCGCGAACATGCGCCGTGGGCACTGACGGCATTCGGTTTCCGCGCGGTGATCAGTACGACAATTGCGGACATCTTCCGGAGCAATTCCATGAAGAATGGGCTGCTTCCGGTAATTCTTACGGTAGCTGATCATAAACAATTGGTCAACGAAATACAAAAATTGCCGAATGCTGAAGTAACAATCAATCTTGAAAAACAGGAAATCACATTTCCCTCAAAGATACAGGTAAAATTTCCGATTGATCCGTTTTCAAGATTCTGTCTTTTGAACGGAGTGGATGAATTAGAATATTTGCGGCGATTTATAAAAGAAGTTGAACAATACGAAGCAGCGCGCACAATTTTATAGAGATCATGCAAGACATCTGAGAGGAAAAGATATGACTCACAATGAAGAGCACCACCATATCGATAAACATATTGCAATTCTGGGAGCAGGCAACATGGGAGCAGCATTGATGAAGGGTATCATCAACGCAAAACTGACACCGCCGAAAAAAATTTTAGCCTGCGATACAAATCTTCCGAGGCTTCAAGCACTTTCGGCTGAATGGAAAATTCGTATCGCAGCGGATCTAAGCGCTGCAGTTGAAATATCGGAGATCATTCTCTTATGCGTAAAACCGCAGACCCTTGAAGGTGTCCTGCAGACCATTAAGCCGGCCATTAGGCCTAACCATCTTGTTATTTCTATTGTTGCAGGTGTCCGAATTAAGTTTATCCAGCAAATCCTCGGTACAAAACTCGGTATTGTGCGTGCGATGCCTAATATCGCAGCAACGGTCGATGAAGGTGCTGCAGCGATTGCGTTTGGTGAACATGTAAATGCCGAACAGCAAAGAATTGCGAAGGCTATTTTTGAAGCTGTTGGCGAAGTTGTTATTGTTGCTGAAGATCAGCTTGATGCTGTCACCGGACTCAGCGGCAGCGGTCCAGCATATATCTATATGGTCATTGAAGCGATGGTTGATGGCGGTGTCAAGATGGGGCTTTCGCGTGATATTGCGACGAAGCTGGCGATTCAAACAGTGCTTGGGTCAGCGAAGTTGGCAAAAACTTCCAGACTGCATCCGGCGATTTTGCGTGATCAAGTTACGACACCCGGAGGAACAACCATTAATGCCATCCATGAACTTGAATCACATGGGTTACGGGCGATGCTCATCAACGCTGTTGTAACAGCAACAGAAAGGTCAAAGGAATTAAGCAAATTAATGAATAATTTTTAGAAGAATAAAAGAAATAATACCAAGGAGAAATAGAAAACAATGGCAAAGAAATATAATATCGCAGTCATCGGCGGTGACGGCACCGGTCCGGAGGTAGTCGCTGAGGGCTTAAAAGTTCTAAAGGCTGCATCAAAGAAATTTGGTTTTTCCTATGATACAACGATGTTTGACTATGGCGGCGAACGGTATCTGAAAACCGGCAAGACAATTACTGATGAAGAACTTGAGGGTTTAAAAAAATTCGATACTATCTTTCTTGGCGCAATCGGACATCCGGATGTGAAACCTGGAATTCTCGAGCAGGGAATTCTCCTGAAAACGCGATTTGCCCTCGATCAATATATAAATTTACGTCCAGTGAAATTGTACAATGAAGCATTTTGTCCACTCAAAGACAAGAAGCCTGAAGATATTGATTTTGTTGTCGTGCGCGAAAACTCTGAAGGCCTCTACAAAGGCCTAGGAAGTTTTGAAAATAAGGGCACCAAGAATGAAGTTGCTATCCAGATATCTCACAATACACATAAAGGCGTCGAGCGCTGCATTCGTTATGCATTCGAGTACTGCAAAAAAAGGAACAGCAAGAAGCGCAAACTCACACTTTGCGGTAAGACGAATGTTTTGACATTTGCATGGGATCTTTGGCAGCGGACATTTGATGAAGTGAAAAAGGAATATCCGGATATTAAAACCGATTATGCTCATGTTGATGCAACAACGATGTGGTTTGTGAAGAATCCGGAATGGTTCGATGTGATCGTGACCGATAATATGTTTGGCGATATCATTACAGATCTTGGTGCGATGGTGCAGGGTGGTATGGGTATTGCAGCGGGCGGCAATATTAATCCGGAAGGTGTCTCCATGTTTGAACCCATCGGCGGCTCAGCACCGAAATATACCGGAAAACATGTGATTAACCCGCTTGCAGGTATTTGCGCGCTCGGCATGCTCTTAGAAACGATTGGTGAAGAAAAAGCAGGGAAAGCAGTCGAGAATTCGGTCATTCATCTTGTCCAGAAAAAAATTAAAAATCTTGCAGCGGGAAAAATGGGATACACGACCGAAGAGATCGGCGATATGGTTGCTGCAGGAATATAAGAGAAAAGAACAATGGATATTCATGTACCATTTGTCTTGCTTGGTTTAGGTCCGGTGGGGCGGACATTGGTGCGTCAAATTCTTGACACACACAAAACAGTTGCCCAGCGGACAGGAATTCAATTTGTCTTTGCAGGTATTTCTGATTCATCCGGTTTAATGTGGGAGAATAAAGGCATTCCCGAAGAAATGCTGCAGAAAATTCTACGAGACACCGATGAACATCGAAGACTCAGTGGTGTTGCTGAACTGCATCCGCATGCAAAACTGAACGATATATTGCGTCCGGGAACTATTCTTGTCGACGCAACACATACGTTAGACACAACACCCATCGTGAAGGATGCTCTCGATGCAGGATGCGGTATTGTTGTAGCGAACAAAATTACACTCGCAGATGAATGGTGCAAGGCAAAAATATATTATGATCACCCGCTCATTCGCTACGAAGCAACAGTCGGAGCAGGTCTGCCTATTATCTCCACATTACGGTATCTGCTGGATACAGGAGATGAAATTACAAGCATTGAAGCATCTGTCAGCGGTACATTAGGTTTTTTGTGTACTGCGCTGGAGTTAGGCGTTCCATATTCTGTTGCTGTGGCAAATGCAAAGAACATGGGATATACAGAACCTGATCCGCGCGATGACTTAAGTGGATATGATATTGTCCGGAAAGCTCTGATTCTTGCACGCACAGCCGGTTGGCCGCTTGAAATGCACAACCTAACTTCGGAACCGATGTATCCACCAACGTGGGTATCTCGAACTGTTGAAGAATTTATGATTGCGCTGCCGTCACTTGATGAGATGTACGCGGCACAAGTACGGCTGGCACAGAGTGAAGGAAGAAGTCTACGATATGTCGCTCATCTTTCTTCCAAAGGAGGCAGAGTAGGATTGACATCGGTCGCAAAAGACGGACATATTGGATCAAAAAGTGGTCCGATAAATTCAGTTGAAATTTTCACTCATCGGTACCAAGAAATGCCATTGGTTATTTCCGGGCCGGGTGCCGGTCCGGAAATTAAAGCTGCCGGTGTGATGGAAGATATGTTGCAGCTTGCAAATATTTTACAGCATAGAATGTCATTGACGAATTCTTAAAAGCAAGGAAATTCAATGTCTACAATAAAAATCATCAAATTTGGCGGATCATCTGTCGCGAATACGGAACGTATTCGTGATGTTGCTTCTATTGTTCTCGAAGCTGCCAAGAAAGAACGTGTGATTGTAGTTGTCTCTGCTTTTCAAGGAGTGACCAATCAATTATTAGAATGTGCCCAGTTTGCAGAAAGAGGCAATAAAGAATTTCAATTCATCTACAAGAAAATTGTCAAGCGTCATACCACAACATTGAACGTTCTGCATAATGGACGCCCTCCAAAGAATATTGTCGCTGGCGTGCAAGTACTGCTTTCTGAACTTCATGATGCGCTGCAAGGAATCTATCTATTGCGTCACAGTTCTCCGCGTGCGCTTGACTTAACAGCAAGCTTCGGCGAGCGTCTCTCAGCAGTAATTATTGCTTCTTATTTCCAGAGAACTCAACCTTCATGCTTTGTCGATTCGCGCAAAATGGTGAAGACAGACGACCAATTTACTCGCGCGATTGTTCAATTCGATAAAACGAATCGAGCGATCAAATCATATTTCACAAAACTTTTTGCAGATTCCAGCAAACGGCTTATTCCTGTCGTGACCGGATTTATCGGGTCAACCGATGGCGAATTGACTACGACCATTGGCAGAAATGGCTCGGATTATTCGGCTGCAATTTTTGGTGCAGCGCTTAATGCATCCGTCATTGAAATATGGACTGACGTAGACGGCATTCTCAGTGCTGATCCGCGTTCCGTTCCTGCGGCATTCGTTGTGCCGCATATGTCGTACGAAGAAGCGATGGAGCTTTCTTACTTTGGTGCGAAAGTGCTTCATGCATCTACTATTGCTCCTGCTGTGGCTAAACATATTCCTATTGTCATAAAAAACACACTTAATCGCACAGCGGCAGGAACGCGTATTTCGCATCACGTAGACCGATGGGAAGGCGTGGCAAAAGGAATTACTTCTGTTGACCATTGCACGCTGCTCACATTGCGGGGCATGAGTATGGTAGGTGTTCCGGGAATTGCAGAACGATTATTTCGAGCGCTTGCGTCTCACGGTGTCAATGTTATTTTAATTTCACAAGCATCATCCGAACATACGATTTGCTTTGCAATCAATACTTCTGATGGCGCGGCAGCAAAGAAAGCTGTTCATCATGAATTTCACTTTGAATTGCAATCTAAACTGACATCGTTGGACGAGAAAGCGAATCAATCCATTATCGCCATTGTCGGCGATGGAATGAAAGGCACACCTGGTGTGTCGGGAAAAGTTTTCCAGGCATTAGGGCGGAATAATGTGAATATTTCGGCGATTGCTCAAGGAGCATCAGAGCGTAATATCTCTTTTGTGATCGATGAAGTGCAGAAACTTCTTGCTTTGAATGTCATTCACGAAGCATTCTTCGAACCAAGGAAAAAACTTGGTGTTGTGCTGATCGGTCCCGGCAACATAGGCGGTACACTTCTCAATCAAATTCATCAACAGCAATCATATCTTCATTCGGAAGGGTTCGATGTTCGTGTCTGCGCTATATACGATATTGGCAAAGCTGTCTTTTCTTCAAAGGGGATCGATCTGAAACGATGGAAAGAACTTATTGAAAGTTCCGCGAAACGGATGAATTATTCAGAATTTCTGGATAATATTGCTGCACTGCAGCTTACGAATGGTGTTGTCGTTGACTGTACGGCAAGTTCGGATATAGTTGAGCTCTATGAAGATTTTGTCAAACTGAATATGCACATCGTCACTCCGAATAAAAAAGCGAATGTTCTTCCTTGGTCGCGTTATAAACGGCTGACAGAGTTGATGAAGAACCGGCAAAAAATGTTTTTCTACGAGGCGAATGTCGGGGCAGGACTTCCGATTATCTCAACGCTGCAGGATTTGATTGCAAGCGGTGACCAGATCGTAAAAATTGAAGGGATGTTTTCCGGAACTCTCAGTCATCTCTTTAATCATTTTGATGGCTCAATACCGTTTAGTGCACTTGTGGAAGATGCGCTGAGGCTTGGATATACAGAACCGGATCCGCGCGAAGATTTATCCGGCAATGACGTTGCTCGAAAGCTCTTAATTCTTGCTCGACAAATTGGTCTGAAAATGGATATGAATAATATTAAAGTAGAAAATCTTGTCCCTCAACCGCTGCGCAGCGGTGATTTTTCGAAAGAATTTTTCAAACGTTATGCGAAGTATGACGAAACAATGAAACGACGATTGGAATCGGCACAAGGGCGAGGTGCAGTTCTGCGGTATGTTGCTGTGCTGGAGGGAAAAAAGGCTTCTGCCGGTATTGTGGAAGTCCAAAATAACCATATGCTTGCAGCGACGAAGGGAAGCGATAATATCATTGCATTCACTACTCAGCGCTACTCAAAAACACCATTAGTGGTACAAGGTCCAGGCGCAGGTGCTGATGTAACCGCAGGAGGCGTGTTTTCTGATCTTTTGAAGTTGTTGCATTATTTACCGCATTGAAAGATTAACAGGAGGAGAAGTATTCTTTGAACAGAAAGTACGTCATCGTTGTGCCTGATGGAGCAGCAGATCAACCACTTGCGATGTTTAGCGGGAAAACAATATTCGAAGTGGCTGAAAAACCGAACATCGATTCCATCTCGATGACAGGCAGGCAAGGGTTGTGCCAAACGGTGCCTCCCGCTCTTCAGCCGGGCAGCGATGTGGCGATGATGGCAGTGCTCGGTTATGATCCGGTAAAATACTATACGGGCAGAGCGCCGATTGAGGCGGTTGCACAAAATATAAATGTTACAGAAAACGATTGGATATTCCGATGTAATCTGGTGACAACAGCCGATGGAAACATGGTTGACCACAGTTCCGGACATGTCTCCAGCGAAGAAGGTAAAAAGTTTATCGAAGAATTGAATAAAGAATTCAGCAGCGATCATGTCCGATTTTACCCGGGTGTCGGTTATAGACATCTTATGATTGTTCATGGGTATGACTTTTCAGATCTCAAACTTCAACCGCCGCATGACCATATTGGGAAGAAAGTCATCGACCTGCTCCCGAAAGGGAAAAATGCAAAATTTCTTATTGAGCTGATAAAGAAGAGTGAAATACTTTTTAAGAATCATCAGATCAATCTTGCTCGCAGAGACCTCAAAAAGAATGAAGCAAGTTCTATCTGGCTCTGGGGGCATGGGAAAAAAGCAATGATGGAGCCATTCGAGAAAAAGTATGGCCTCAAAGGTGCGGCGATTACCGCAGTCGATCTTGTCAAAGGATTGGCGTATCTCATTGGGTTCGATTTCATCAAAGTTGAAGGAGCGACAGGATATTTCGATACGAACTATCATGCAAAAGGACTTGCGGCAATCGAGGCACTCAAGAAATATGATATCGTTCTTGTTCATGTGGAAGCGACGGATGAAGCCGGACATGCCGGAGATGCAAATATAAAGAAAAAAGCTTTGGAAGAAATCGATAAGCATATTGTCGGTCCGATAATGGCAGAACTTCAGAAATATAAAAGCTGGCGGATTCTCGTGATGCCGGACCACCCGACACCTGTTTCCACGAGAGGACATACAAATGATCCGATACCATTTGCTCTGGCAGGCGAGGGAATCAACCACAATGTTCATTTGCCACTCGGCGAGACGAACGCTGCCAAAACTGGAATACTATTCAATAACGGTTATGAGTTGATGAGGTTTTTTCTGCACAGTTAAGAAGTACACACTTACATATGCAAAGAGAAATGGAATCATGAGTTTTAATATCATCGGCTATCTCATCTATGCATCTTTGATGTCGATTACTCCGGGCCCGAACAACCTGATGCTCTTTTCATACGGAAAAGCATATGGTTTCAATGATTCGAGAAATGTTATGCTCGGCATTTTTCTTGGGTTTTTTCTTATGCTCTGCTTAGCCGGATATGGCATTGCGAAAATCATTATGAGCAACCCAATGGCGGGATTGGTACTGAGAATTGTGGGATCGTTATGGATGCTTTATCTTGCATTTATTTTGAGAAAACTCAGCGTGGAAGGAGAATCGGGCAAAAAAGCGGCTATTGGATTTGGTCAGGCATTTTCCTTGCAATTTGTTAATCTAAAAGCATGGATCATGGCAATCAGCGGAGCAAGTGCGTTCTTACCGCAATCCAATAATATTCATCTGAATGTTTTTGTTTATGCGATAAGTTTCGGATTGGTTGGAATTCCTTGTATGGTTATATGGCTTAAGATGGGCGATTTGATCGCTAAGATTATGAAGTCAGAGAAGGCAAGACAAATGTTGGGTTATACAATGTTTTCATTAATGATTGTCAGTATCGTAACAATTTGGATACAATGACATCTGCGAATGGCTGGATGTCGTAGAGGAGAATATCATGCTACACAGTTGGTTAGAATGTATCAGAGGATGCGGAAAAAAATATTCTATCTATGATATAATATACAACTGCGAGAATTGCGGCGGTTTATTGGATGTTCAGCATGATATCAAAGCGCTCAAACGCCGAACCGCTGTATCATGGAAAAAGTTATTCGATGATCGCACAAGGACAAACAAGTGGCCTTACGCAAGCGGTGTGTGGGGAAAGAAAGAATGGGTCTGTCCGGACATTGATAACGAAAACATTGTCTCAATGTACGAAGGGCATACCAACTGTTTCTGGGCGGAAAGGTTAGGCAAGGATATTGGAATCCCTGATCTGTGGGTAAAACTCTGCGGCAATAGCCATACTGGTTCGTTTAAAGACCTCGGAATGACGGTCCTTGTGTCTGTCGTAAAACAAATGATAGCAGACGGGAAACCGATTCGGGCTGTGGCTTGTGCTTCCACCGGAGATACATCGGCGGCATTATCTGCGTATGGCGCTGCGGCGGGAATTCCCACCATCGTATTTTTACCTAAAGGAAAAGTATCCACGGCGCAGCTTGTCCAACCGATAGCCAATGGTGCGATGGTAATTTCGCTCGATACAGATTTTGACGGGTGTATGCGTATCGTCCAGGAAATTACCGCTGATAATTCGGTTTATCTTGCCAACTCCTTGAACTCATTGCGGATGGAAGGCCAGAAGACGGTTGGCATTGAAATCATTCAGCAGTTTGATTGGGAAGTTCCGGATTGGATGATCATTCCCGCGGGAAACCTCGGCAACATCAGCGCGTTGGGCAAAGGTTTGCTGATGATGCGTGACCTCGGCCTCATTAATAAACTTCCGCGGATTGTCTGTGCGCAGGCAGAGCATGCGAATCCGCTGTATCTGAGTTTTAAGAATGGATACAAAGAATATCAGCCTGTTCGAGCAAAAAAAACCCTTGCATCGGCAATTCAAATCGGTGCACCGGTGAGCTATGAGCGTGCTGTAAAAGTGCTGCGCGAATTTGACGGTATAGTCGAACAGGCAACGGAAAATGAACTTGCGAACGCATCTGCTCGTGCAGATAAAGCCGGGTTGTTTACTTGTCCGCAAACAGGCGTTGCGCTTGCCGCGCTCCTGAAAATGATAGAACGGAAAGTGATTAAAAAGAAAGATCGCGTGGTCGTGATTTCCACCGCCCACGGATTAAAATTTTCGCAGTTTAAAGTGGATTACCACGAGAAAACACTTCAGGAAGTTGATTCGCACTATGCCAATCCGCCTATAATGTTGCCGGCAAATGTGGATGCTGTGCGAAGTGCGATAAATAAATTGATTAGGAAATAATTGTAGCGGCTTCCAACTTGCCCGCTGTCTTTCCGGCGAGTTATCGAGGCCAACAGTCTCGGTTACAGATAATTGCTTCCTCCTCCACGAATCACCTAAAAAACTCCGAAACACTCCAGAAACGATATTCTTCATCGGGATAAACATAAAGAAATATACATCTCGCTATTGATGCAGAAAGAGCCTATACTTCATAGACATCAAGCATGGTTCATCATGCTGGATATCTGCTCATGGCGATCACGCCAAACAGCACACTCTTGTGAGATGAAATCTATGAAATATACCATGCGTGATACAGGATTGTATAACGGACATAACCGGAGAATCGCCTTTATAAGAGGTGACGAAATTTATGATGCCAACAACCGGAGGGTTGCCACCATGCATGGGAAGTATCTCTTCGATTCAGAAAATAGGAAGATCATGACGGTTCGCGGCGGGTTTATTTTCGATTTTGACAATAAGCAGGTTGCTTCACTTGTAGAAGCGCAAAAATGGATTGAAGGTGCAGCAGAGGGAATGCAGACTGTAGCACTTTGGTATTGTTTTATCCGTTAGCTTTGAAAAGTGTGCTACCGAACTTGGCTTCCAGGATTACGGAATAAAAAATCAGCAAAAAAGACGAAGATTGAATCTCTTGGAAATTTATTTCTAAAAATATCGTTTTTTCATTCTCAATGCCACATTGACAAGACTGATAAGCACGGGTACTTCTACCAGCGGACCGATGACAGCTGCAAAGGCAACACCGGAGTTGATTCCGAAAACTGCAATCGAGACAGCAATTGCCAATTCGAAATTATTGCTTGCAGCGGTAAATGAAAGCGTTGCGGACTTTGCGTAATCAGCTCCTGCCTTCTTTGCCAGATAAAATGATATGAAGAACATCAAGACGAAGTACACCACAAGGGGAATAGCAATTCGTAAGACATCCAGAGGAATCTTTACTATGTACTCGCCTTTGAGCGAAAACATAACCAAGATCGTAAATAAGAGCGCTATGAATGTTATCGGTGAGATTTTAGGAATGAACTTCTGCTCGTACCATTGCTTTCCTTTGAATTGCAGCATTGTGAACCGGGTTATTATGCCGGAAAGGAAAGGAATACCGAGATAGATAAAAACGCTTTTAGCGATTTGTCCGATTGTGATATCCACCGCAAATGTCCGCAAACCTAACCAGGAAGGAATTATCGTCAGAAATACATAGGCATATATAGAGAAGAACAGCACTTGGAATATTGAATTGAATGCGACAAGTCCTGCAGCATATTCCGTGTCTCCCTTGGCTAATTCATTCCATACAATAACCATCGCAATGCAGCGTGCCAGTCCAATAATGATCAGTCCCGCCATATATTCTGGATATCCGCGAAGAAAAATAATCGCAAGAACAAACATCATCACCGGTCCCACAAGCCAATTTTGGATAAGTGAAAGAGAAAGCACCTTCGTATTTTTGAATACATCACCAAGTTCTTCATACTTTACTTTTGCAAGAGGCGGATACATCATTAAAATTAAACCGATTGCAATGGGAATGTTTGTGGTCCCGGATTGAAATGAATTCCAAAAGTGAACTATTCCCGGGAAGGAATATCCGGAAAGGATGCCTATAAACATTGCCAGAAATATCCAGAGTGTTAAAAATCTATCGATGAACGATAACTGTTTTGTTAAAGAAGCCATCATCTATACCGTTTTATGATTTTTCCTAAAGAGTTAATTACAGCACGTACTTTCATCAGAACTGCCGCATGTAGGAGCTGTTCCATTGAAAGCACCCTGAATAATTCCAGCCGCACATCCGCACCCATCTCCCACATCCAGAAGAATTGCTCCTTGCGGGCAGTTTCTTTTACACGCGCCGCATTCCATGCAAAAATCACGGCCTGTGATATATACTTTCTTATCTTTCATCTCAAAGACTTCGTGCGGACACACTTTCACGCACATGCCGCAATTATTGCACTTCTCTTGAATCAATTGAAGCGTTATGACTTCTGAAAAATATCTTAATCTTTCCATAGAGTTACTTTCTTTAAAGTGTGATTTCAAGAATAATCAATATGATAGCGAGCGAAGCAATTATAATCTGGACAGGTACCCCTATCTTCATTTCTTTCTTTACTCCAGCAAGTGAAGTATATGTAGATGCTCCTGTAAAATTCATAGCGAGGAATGATGAAAAACTCACTACAAAGAATATTTCAGCAAAATATGTCAGGATGCTCCCATCCAGAGAATGGTTCAGAAATAAAAGTATCGAGACAACCGCCCCAACGATGAGTCCTTTAAATGAAAAATTTTGTGAAGGAATATAGGGGAGAAACAAAGGAGTAAGAACTATACCGGAAAAATATCCTGCTGCAATGATTTTTGCAATAGGGATGATATTCCGTAGTGCTTGTTGGATTGAATACCCATGCGTATTAATTCCTGAGAGAACAGAGATGACAATTAATATAGACAGGAGATAACGAAGGTTGTGAATGACATCGTTAGGTATAAGTTTTAAACGGTCATACCAATCGAAATTTACCCGCCGCATTTCTTTTGTCGCTTTGTAGCCGGCATTGATGAATGACTGAATATCCAAAGCTCTCACTGGCCCGAATATAACTGTAAAGCCCGAAGATTCTTTCACGAGATGAGCGGCAACACCAGTGGCGCCAAGCTGCGGAAGAAGAAGCCGTTTGTGTTGAACAATCGTATCGAGTGAAGTTACATGTATTCTATGAAGAAGTTCTTTGGTGCCGAATGTTCCTTTTCCAGCAGAACACCATACATTGACTCCTTTGGTATCCAAGATGAGTAGCCATGCATTTAATCCATTGAGATTCTTACGCACTATGTCAAAGCTGAGTTTATAATTTGCAGTGACAAGAACATCTGAATTTTCGTTTGGTCTTCCGACAGCATATAACCCCGGATACACTCGATACTGATCTCTCCTTATACCCCAGCGTACTTTGAAAGCTCCAAGATAATCCTTCCAGTTAAGTCGGGTTGATATTTGCGAAATTTCACCTCCCTTAATTTGAATGGTACCTATGATATAATGTTTGGCTGTTGAAATTGACCTGTTGTCGGCGGGTTTGCATCCGCATTCATTTACTGGATCTTTCAATTGGAGAGATATCAGGTCGTTGCGATTACCACAGCCGCATTTCTGATCTGAAGATTCCATATGATATCCTCATATACCTTATGATTAATAATCTGATTTATAATTCTGCGATAATTTTATCAGCAGCAGTTTTTGAATGTTGCATTATTTCCTCATGAGACATCTCGTCTATGCCAAAGAGTTTTGTGTCGAACTTATAGAGTCGATCAACGATGACTACTTCTGGTTTCAGATCGGTAATGACACCCTGCAACATCCGAGAAGCGCAATTGATGAAGCATCCTTCCAATATGAGGACTTTAGGAGCATTCCTTACAAGATTTCTTTGACCGGTATTTTTCGTGAAAGCTCCACCCAGACAAATTCGCACTGTTTTGTCTTTTGCAAGAAAGTAGCAAATAAGATTTGCTGTCTGTCTTGAAATTTCTCCTCGTAGACATGCCCCTTCGCAGGAAACAACAGCAACTAATTTGGAAGCCTGTTGTCTCGAATAATCCTCACACATCGGGCAGACCTTCTTTGTCTTTGCAAGGCGGATCATTTCATATTCTTTTTCAACATCTGTTTCATTTTTCTTTTCGCAACAATCCATTGGTTTATCCTTTATTATTTTGTAATGATATTTGATAGAATTTAAAGAATTGCTTTTTTATTTCATCCCGCACGCGACGAAAAACCGTTAGAATTTCATCTTCCGAGCCGGTTGCGTCTGCAGGATCATCGAAACCGATATGCAAACGATGCGTAACTATGCCAGTAAAGAACGGACAGGTTTCCTTTGCATGGTCGCAAACCGTAATGACATAATTGAATGACTTGCTAAGAAATTCATCAACCGATTTTGGCTGCCCTCTGCTGATATCGATTCCAACTTCCTTCATGACTTGAATGGCACGGGAAGAGACGCGTGAGGCCGGACGTGTTCCAGCAGAATAGACTTCCAGGTTCGGGCCGAATGATTTTAAAAATCCTTCTGCCATCTGGCTTCGGCAGGAATTACCTGTGCAAAGGATCAGAATACGCTGTGCCATCGTGATTTCTGTGTAATAAATTATTCCTTGATCCATGAAACTGAGTATTCAGTGCTTTCTGGAGTTTTTATCTGAGGATCTTTGATTGCCCACTGTCCATGCAACCCAAGAGGACGAGCAGTGAGTTCAAAATGGCACATAGCAATACCCATATCAACACGCTGTAAATCGGCAAGCCGGAGAATGTTAAACAAGAGAGTTCCTTTGCCGTAACCTTTGGTCCGTTGAAGATAAAAATGCCATGCATCATCGATTCGAACGAT
>Ga0182021_10002484_pt1 | contig 21521 bp, 19 predicted proteins | sample 612E3MmetaG_FD_120493 | JGI IMG/M metagenome (GOLD analysis project Ga0182021, IMG submission 120493) | Permafrost microbial communities from Stordalen Mire, Sweden - 612E3M metaG (Illumina Assembly) | ecosystem: Environmental > Terrestrial > Soil > Wetlands > Permafrost | place: Sweden... | reverse complement strand
CATCGCCAAGGCACGCGAAATCGTCGCCGCCACGCCAGGAGCCTGGCTCCCCTTCCAGTTCGACAACCCGGCCAACCTCGAGGTCCACAAGCGGACCACTGCCGAAGAGATTGCCCGCGACTTCCCGGACGGCCTCGACTACATCTTTGCCGGCGTCGGTACGGGTGGCCACGCCACGGCAGTTGGCGAGGTCCTGCGACCGCGCTGGCCGCAACTCCAGGTTTTCGCCGTGGAGCCCGAGCTTTCGCCCGTGCTCAGCGGCGGCGCACCCGGCCCGCACCCGATCCAGGGCATCGGGGCCGGTTTCGTGCCGGGCAACTTCCATCCCGACGCCGTCAACGGCATCGTCCAGGTGTCGGCACCTGACGCTTTCAAGTACGCCCAGCGGGCTGCGCGCGAGGAAGGCCTCCTGATCGGAGTCTCGTCCGGCGCGATCCTCGCGTCCGTCGCCAAGAAGCTGCCGGAGATCAAGGACGGCGCGCGCATCCTGGCCTTCACGTACGACTCCGGCGAGCGATATCTGTCCGTCCCGGGTCTCTTCGACGTAGAACCGGAGGCCGTCGCGGTCCCCTGATCCTCTGCCCTGAATTCGTCCCGATAGAGCGGCCGCCCATCCGGGCGGCCGCTCTTCGATTCTCGGCCCAGGACCGCCCGGCCACACTGTCATTGAGGGCCTGTGAACGAACTCCTCGTTCTTGACGTGGGATCGGCAGGACCCGACGATGCGACCATGAGGGCACTACCGTTCTACTCCGGCGGTCTCAACGCCGAGACATACGATCTCGGTGTGGCGAGAGGTGGTCCGAGCGGCGACGAGGACATCGCCTTCTATCTCGCCCTGGCACGGCGCGGGGGATCTCGTGTCCTGGAACTGGGCTGCGGGACCGGCAGAGTGGCGATCGCACTCGCCGCGGCCGGGCTCGAGGTCGTGGGGATCGACTCCTCTGTCGGGATGCTTGATGGCGCGAGAGCGAAGGCGGCATCGCTCGACGCCGAGACCGCTCGGCGACTCACTTTGCTCGAAGGGGACATGAGGGCTTTCTCCCTGGATCGAACCTTCGACAGCGTGCTCATCCCCGCCCGAGCCTTCGCCTTCCTGCTGACGCCGGAGGCGCAGATGGCATGTCTGACGCAGGTTCACAGGCATCTCCGTCCGGAAGGAGTGCTCGCCATCGACGTCTTCGATCCGCGCCTCGACTGGTGTCTCCCCGAGGCGTCGGGCAGTCGGACGGACGAGTCGTATGACCCCGTGTCGCATCGGCGTCTCCGGGTCGAGGTGCTAGACCGCCGAAACGACGTTCTCAACCAGGTTATGACCGAACGGTGGCGATTCTCGGAGATCGACTCCGCTGGAACCGTGCTTCGCCGGGAAGAGGAACAACTCGCTCTCCGATGGACCTACCGCTACGAGATGCGCCATCTCCTGGCGCGGACCGGATTTGTCGAAGTCGTCGAATACTCCGACTTCACTGGATCGCCGCCGGCGTATGGTGCCGAGCAGATCTGGGTTTGTCGGAGGAAGTGACAAAGTGCCGGCAGGCGGGGCCCTGATGTCGAGCCGGACGTTGTGGTGGGCGGCCTCTGAGTCCGGGCGGCTCCTGCGCGGGACCGGGCAATGTCCAGTAGATCCATAATAATAAGCCAATTCTTCATAGATAACCGGTTTACTTAGGGCCGCCGGGCATCCGGAATCGGGGTCCCGGGGCCCTGTGTAGCGATTGCTCCCCGATCGAACCTTTCCAGCAAGGGCCAGGCATCGGGCCGGCTCGACGAGACGCTCTTTGGGGAGCTCGCCATGCGAGCACAACTTGTCCGGCATTTCGACGTCGTGGTCGTGGTCTGGGCGCTCGCCCTCCTCGTGGGCTTGAGCATCGCAACGCTCTCGCACTCGCAGCTGAGCAACGCTCAGTGGGACCACGCTCCGCAGGCCGGCGCAGTCTGGGTCGTCCCCGCAGACGGGGCCGGGAACTAGGCTCGGGTAACCCGCCGAACGCGGCCCGCGGCCGAGGTCAGTCGACCGGCACCGCGGCGCGAACGGGCTCGCGCAGACCGCGCAGGATTACTTCGGCCGCGGCCTGGTATCCAAGACGACCCGTGTTGATGATCAGGTCGTACCCGTCCGGATCGCACCAGTCGCGCTTGTACAGCTGGCGGATGTAAGCCGCTCGATTGGCATCCGTCTCGTGCATCTTGCTTCGCGCCTCGGCCGCGCCCAGACCGAGCCGTGCCATCAAGGCACGAACCCGCACCGGCTCCGGGGCGCGCAAGAAGACGCGGAAGACGTTCGGCCGGTCTTGCAGACAGAAGCCGGCGCCACGACCGACGATGACCACGTTTCCGCCGTCCGCCACCTCTCCGATGACCTGCTCGGTGAGCTCGATGATCGCCTTGCGGGGATCGAACATGGGGTCCGGATAGGGCGGCGACCAGCCAGCCCCAATACCCGGCTCCAGCGCCGAGAAGGATCGGACGAGGCGTTCGAGCAGTGGCCGGGGCCGCTCGTCCTCGGCGGCCACGTCGCTCGGGGTGATAGCAAGCCGCCGCGCCACCTCCTCGATGAGGATCTTGTCGACGACCTCGGCGTGGAGTTCGGCAGCGACTATTCCCGCAACGCTCGAGCCACCGGCGCCGAACTGGCGAGAGATGGTGACGACTGGCATCTCGGGCTCCTGTTTGTCTGCTCGCGCCGGATTGCAGTCGGCGCATCGACACTGTAGGCCGACGCGGCCGCGCCCGCCAGAGGGCTTGGGACCGCAAGCAGCCATGGCCGTTCTGTGGCCCAGCCGGCGAGCCGAGACAGCGGCCACTGCGGCAACTGCGGCAACTGCGGCAACTGCGGCCACTGCGGGCCGCGCGCCGGCTACATCGTCAGGCGACGGTCAGGGCTCCGTGAAGTTCCATCGAATGGTCTCGCAACCAGCGTCGCCAGCGTCGGTGATCCGGCCGCCTTCCGGCCACGAGCTCCCAGAACTGCGGCCCGTGGCCAAAAACCCGCAAGTGCGCGAGTTCGTGGACGACCACGGTCTCGAGAGCCTCCGGCGGAGCGAGTACGAGGCGCCACGAGAAGGAGAGGCGGCGCGCCCGAGAGCAACTTCCCCACCGGGTTCGGGTGTCTCGGACCGTGACCGCGGCCGGCTCCACGGCGAGGGCGGGTGCGTGGCGTTCAATCTCACGTTCGATGGCAGCCCGGGCGCGCACCCGCAACCACGCCTCCAGGATCGCGGCCAGTTCCCGCCGCTCCCCGGCGCCGGGACGGACGACCAGCTCGTCGCCGCCATCGCTACCCTCGCGAGTCACGACAGTGCGACGCCGACCCGGAGCCGGCGCCTCGATGCGCAGCCGGTGCGGCTCACCGCGGAATAGCAGCGTGCCCCCGTCGCGGAGAGGGCCCATCGCCGCCAGCTCCTCTCTCTGGCGGGCTTGCCGCTCGAGGTGCCGTCGCAGCCAGGACTCGCGCTCGGCCACGAACGATTCGGCCAACCGCTCCGCTTCACCTTTGCTGCGCGCCGCCCTCGAGGGGATCGTAACCACGGCCGTGTGCCGAGGATCGACGGTGAGCCGCAGAAACCGCGCCCGAGGCGAGCGCCGAATCGTGCATTCGAGGCGCCCTTCGGCAAGTCGCAGTGAAGCTCGCCATTCGGTCGTCGTAGTTGCCACGCCTACTAGGGTAGCGCCGCCTCGGCCGCGCCGACCGGCTTCGACGCCGCGCGGCTACCGGCCGGCGCCGTGTTGCTCCGGCCGCTGCCGCCTCGGCCGCGCCGACCGGCTTCGACGCCGCGCGGCTACCGGCCGGCGCCGTGTTGCTCCGGCCGCTGCCGCCACGGGCGCGTCGACCGGCTCCGACGCCGCCCGGCCACCGGCCGGAGCCGCATCGGACTCGCGACCGCAGCCGTGCGAGTCAAGATTCGCGGCCGCGAGAATTCCCCAACCACGACTAGCCCGAAGTGGCATCCTCGTGCGTCTGACTCATGACGGGCAGCAGGAAGCCGCTCGCAGTAAGAGAGAGGCACCGATGGTGGTTCAGGCGCTGCGAACGCGCCAGCCCGCTGTCCTCGAGGATCTCCTGGCCACGTACGGCCGCGAGATCCAGGCCGTTGCGTATCTCATCGTCCGAGACCGGGCCGACGCCGAAGACGTGGTCGCCGAGACGCTGATCGCGGCGCTGGAGCACGGGCCCGCGCTGCGAGACGAGCAATCCCTGCGGGCCTGGCTGCTTCGAATCGCCACTAACCGAGCCCTGACGATGCGCCGCCGGACCGCCCGAGTTGTCAGACTCGAGGTCGTCCCGGAAATGGCCACGGCTGCTGCGGGCGGCATCGGCGACAGCGATAGTCGGGTGGCGTTGCTAGAGGGAATCGCCGGTCTCCCGCCGAAGATGCGGGCGGCGGTCGTTCTGCGCTACTACGCCGATTGGAGCGTCGACGAGTGCGCCCGGGCGCTGGGCAAGAGCCCCAACACCGTCAAGGCGCAACTCCAGGAATCGCTCGATCGACTGCGGGCGGCACTCGCGGACGCGTCCGCCGGGCAGCCCACGGGAACGGCCATGGAGGCCCCCAATGTCTGACATGCTCGAAAACCAGATCCGACAGGCTTTGCGCGACGAGGTCCGTGGCCTCTCGCTCGAGGTCTCCGCTGCCGACATCGCGCGCCGCCACGCGCAGCGCCGCCGAGATCGGGCGATCAGGCGTATCGGCGGGCTGGCCGCCGCCGTCGCGGTCGTCGCGGTAGCGCTGGGCATGTTCGCGCGCTTCAACTCGGCGCCACCGGCAGGTGGAGGGGGCACCGCGTCGCCGTCGGCGTCCGCAACGCCGTCGGCGTCCGCAACGCCGTCGGCCGGCCAGAGCGTCCCGGCCATCCCGACGCAGCTGCTGCCGGCCGTTCTCCTGACGGTCGGCGGAGGCCAGGTCGGGCACGCCGCGCTCCCGTCGTGCGTGGGCACGGCGCAGAATGGCGCCGCCGTCAACACCGCCGATTGCCTGGGCCAATGGGCGCTGCCGCCGGCAACCGACACGTTCGCGGTGACTTCCGGAGCCACGATCACCGTCAGCATCGCCCAGCCTTGGGCGTTCTCGATAATCCCGCTGCAGATGCGGTACGCGGTTCCGGCGGACTGGTCGGCCGCAGGGCGAACGGACAACTCGCGGGCGCTTTCGATCGATTGCAGCGTCGACACGGGGACTTGCACCTTCACGGCTCCAGGTCCGGGTGAGTGGGTCATCAATGCCTATGTCGACGCCATTGACGGAAACGGCGGGTCGGTGGAGGGCGGGTTCAACTGGCGCATCAACGTCGTCCCATAGATCTCCGATCGGCGCGCCACAACGGTTCCTGGCCGCCCGTCTGTTGACCGCATCCGGAGAGGGGCCGCGGACCAGGGACCGCGGAACCAGATCGCCGAGGGGAAGTCAGGGGCCCGGCAGAAATGCCGGGCCCCTTTCTATGCCGACAGCACGCGCGCCTGCGCCCCGCCCAAGCGCTGAGGCCCAGAGGGGTCGGCGGGCGCTCATCCAAATGCCGGGCGCGCAGCTGCGCTCGGTTGCTGTAACATTCGCGTCCGCGTGGGGCTATAGCTCAGCTGGAAGAGCACCTGCATGGCATGCAGGGGGTCCAGGGTTCGAGTCCCTGTAGCTCCACCAAATCCCCTCTGACACACCGGCCGCGGACGCGGCTGCCCTCCGCCGGCCATTCGACCGGCCTATCACCCTCCGCGGCTCTGTCGCGCATCTATAGGACGAGCCAGAGAATGAGGCCAGGTGCGATCCTGAGCGGCAAATACCTGCCCGGGAACTGAGGTTACGGCGCCGATGACGATGGAGCGGCTTCGCGAGCACCGACCCGACGTCCTTGCCGAATTGCTCGCGCGCTTCGGCCGGGAGATCCAGACCGTCGCCTATGTGATCCTCCGTGACGCCGGCGACGCCGAGGAGGCCCTCGCGGAGACGCTGCTGACCGCCCTCGAGCGAGGGCACCAGCTCCGCGACGAGGCCGCGCTGCGCGCCTGGCTCCTGCGGATCGCCGCGAACCGGGCGCTTGGAATGCGCCGCCGCTCGGTCCGCCTCGTTCGATTCGAATCTCTTCCGGAGGCCGTTTCGCCCGAGGCGACCGACTCTGGGGCGCTCGATCGGGCTGTGCTCGATGACGCTCTGGCGGACTTGCCGCCACGAATCCGGGCCGCCATCGTGCTGCGCTACTACGCCGACATGAGCGTCGACGAAGTCGCGGCGGCGCTCGGAACGAGCCGGAACACGGTCAAGACGCAGCTGCGGATCGGCCTCGACCGGCTGCGCGAATCCCTGCGAGACGACGTCGGGCCCAGTGCGCTCGGGATGGAGGCAAACCATGTCTGATCCGATCTCCAGAGAAGAGTCCTGGTTACGGGGCGCCCTTCGCGCCGAGGAAGCGACGCTGCCGGTGCGCCTCCGACCCGAAGACCTCGGCCGCAGGTGGGGCGAGCGGCGCCGGCGGCGCACCGTCCGGCGCGTCGGGCTCGCCGCGGCCGCGATGGTCGTCGTGGCCGTGGGACTCGGCGCCATGTGGGCGATGGGGCAGCGGGGCAATCCGATCGAGAGCCAGCCGGTCGTCGCCGGCCCCATCTCCGGTCCCATTTCCTATACGCAAACGCCCGCGACCGGGCCCGGGCTGTCGGTCGGCCGCGCGACGCTGACGCTCAGCCAGCCCAAATCGTCTCCAGGCTCGTTTGCCGTGGGCTGCATCTGGAGCGTGTCGGGGCACGTGGTGGGCCTCTCGATCGGCAAGCAGCAAGTCGGCGGTGAGTCCCTCTTCGTGCGCTGGAAGCTCGCCGCCGGTCCGAAATACCAGATCGAACTCGTTGAACCCGACCAGACGATTTTCGTTGGGCTCGCCGGCAACTACGCATCGCAGGCCACCGCGGACGGCCTCAGTGGCTCGATCTCTTTCACGGACCTGACCCTCAACGCCGGCGATCCTGCCACCGCGCCTCGTCGGTCCGGCACCTTCACCTGGACCTGCGAGAGGGCGGCGAAGCTCGGCCAGGCTGCGCCGACTCTAGGGTCACCAACCGCGGAGAACGGCGTGCCGACTCTATGGATCGTGCAGAACGGCACACCCACGCGCCGAACGCTCACCGGTTGCCCGATCGACCTCAGGACGGTCGCCAATACGGTCACGACCAGCTGCGCGACGGCCAACTGGTGGGAGCCGCTCAGGTCGCTCAACTCCACGCTCGAAGTCGCGCCCGGCGACAGCCTCGCCTTTGCCCTGGACGGCTGGACCGTCACGTCGGCGAATGTCGTCGCGATGCCCGCATCCTCGGCCGGGGGCCCGAGCGTGAATTCGCCGCTGGTCGATCTTCGAACGGTCCTGGGTAACGGCGTCGTTGACTTCTCGCCGCCCGGCGGCGGCGACTGGTTCGTCCACTTCACGGTCGAAGCGGCGAAGGACGACGGCAGCACGCTGGACGCGGAGTATTCGTATCCGATAAGCGTGCCCTGATCGTCGCCGCTCGCGCCGCGGAGAGTCCAGTCGGAGGAGAGCAACTAAGATCGAACGATTGAGCCCCGGCGTTCGTCCATCACGGCGACAACCCCAAACCACCCCTAGGAGAGGCATGCTGGACGAAGCCGCGGCGCCGATCAGCGCGGACGATGCCATCCGACGGCTGCTCCGCGCCCGGGTCGACGATGCCTTCCGGCTCGCTACGTTCATCCTTCGCGACCCGCTTGCCGCCGAAGATGCCGTGCAGGAAGCCGCGCTGCTGGCCTGGGATCGACGGCGAACGCTCCGCGACAGCCAGACCGCCGACGGGTGGTTCACCCGGATCCTGGTCAACGTCTGCCGCGACGAGCTCCGACGGCGCGCCCGGCGGCCGCAGTTGGTCGCCCTGGATCTCGGGGCCGGCCCGGGGCCCAGCCACTCTGCGGCTGACGCCGACCTGCCGGCCGCGGTCGGCCGCCTGTCCCCGGACGAGCAGGGTCTCCTGGCGCTCCGTTTCGGCCGCGAACTGACGGTCCCCGAGATTGCGGAGCATCTGCACATCCCCGAGGGCACGGTGAAGTCGCGCCTCCACAGCACACTCCAGCACCTGCGAGCCGCGCTCGAAGCCGAGCGACGTTCGGCGGAGGCAATCCGATGAATGACGACGAACTCGGGCAGAGCCTTCAGGCCATGTATAGGGCGATCGATCCGAGACGCGCTCCGCAGGGTTTGGACGCCCGGATCGGCGATGCGCTCGAAACCCGGCCCAGCCGGCCGGTCTTCGCCGCGCGGACTCGACCGGCCTTCGCGGCCGCCGTGGCCGCCGTGGCCGCCGTCCTGATCGTCGCGATCGGACTCGGCCTCCGGCCCGGCGGGTTCCTGACCGCGCCGGGAGGATCGCCGGTGGCATCCAGACTGACGGCAACGCCCAGCCTGACGGCGACGCCCACGCCCGGCTTCGCCTGCGCGAGCCCGGCCCCGAGCCCGTCGCCAAGCCCGTCCCCGAGCGCCTGCGGGAGCGCACCCGCGAGCACCGAACCCGCGCAGACCGTCACGCCGCCGAGCGGTTCGATGCCGCCCGTCTCCACCGCGGTCTGGACCGGGCTCCAGCTTCAACCGCTCGCGGGCGGGCCGGTCAGCGTCTCGTCCGTCACGGCCTGGGCCGGCGGCTACCTTGCGCTCGGCCGGCAGGACTATCCGGCACCGACGCCCGCATGGATCTCCCATGACGGCCGGAGCTGGGTCCAACTCCCGGCCGACACTTTCGGTACCCCCGCACTTGCACAGGCTGCTCCATGCGCCGACGGAATCGTCGTCGCCACCGGGAGCTACACCGGCGAGACTACCGTCTGGCATTCGACCGATGGCACAGCCTGGACATCGAGCCCGGCTCCCCAGATGCGTCTCAGTCGTGATGGCGATCTTGCCGGCAACGCAACCGGCGTTGTCGCGATCCTTGCGGACACGCCGTACGGGCTTGCCTTCAGCCCCAACGGGACCACCTGGGCGGTCGCCTCGCTGCCCGGTGACCCAGGCGCCAGCGTCCAGGCTGTCACTGCGTTTGGCACGGGCTTCGTGGCGGTAGGCGACATCGGGAGCACCACCGGGCTGGGGCCGGCGCCCGCGTGGTGGTCGGCGGACGGGCTGCAGTGGAGCCTTGCCGGCGTCCAGGCCGGTCCGGGGAACGCCTTCTTCGATGTCCATGCCGCCGCATCCGGGCTGATCGCCCTCAGCCACGACGGTGGCGTGCCCGGGTCCACCTCGTTCTGGACCTCGCGCGAGGGATGGGTCTGGGCCATCAGCCCCGCCGACCCGCTCGGAAACGTGGCGTCCGGCGCGGTAGGGCCCGGGTCTGGCTCGAATGGGCTGTTCAGCGGCGATGGGACCAGGCTCATCGGCTATGGCATCCGCACCGCCAACGAGTCGCCCGAGTACTGGACCTCGCTAGACGGAACCCACTGGACGAGGCTCGTCCTGACAGGCGACTCGACCGCCACAGAGCCGACGCCGGGCGGTGTCACGCCGTTCCTGCTGCGCAACGGCGTCCTGTTCGTCGGCGACAAGGAATCCTGGTTCGGCACTCCGCTGAAGTAGGCGCTCGGACCGCCCCGCGCCCGGCGCCGCCGCCCGCAGCCACGCGGCCCCTTGCCGCCACACCGCGCCGCCACGCGCCGCGCCGCCGCGCGCCGCCACGCCACGCCGCGCGCAACCACGCGGAGCCGACCGCCGGCGCCGCTCCGCTACACTGGGTTTCGTTCGAGCCCGGTGCCGCAGGAGGATCGCCGCGGCCCGTACCAGCAATTGAGAGGTTCATTGTGTCGGCAGCAGAGCACACCCGCATCGACCGCTACGAGCCCACGGCCATAGAGCCGCGCTGGCAGAAGCGGTGGGCGGAGCTCGGGTTCGGTGACACGGACCTGGCCGACGACTCGCGTCCCAAGTACTACCTGCTGACCATGTACCCGTACACCTCGGGCAACCTGCACATTGGGCACTGGTACACGATGACGCCGACCGACGCGCTGGCGCGGTTCCACCGCATGCACGGCGAGAACGTCTTCCTCCCAATCGGCTTCGACTCGTTTGGGCTGCCGGCGGAGAACGCCGCAATCAAGAACAAGATCAACCCCCGCGAGTGGACGCTGAAGGGCATCGACAACATGCGTGCCCAGGTTCGGTCTATGGGCGCGACATTCGACTGGAAGAGCGAGGTCGTCACCTGCGACCCCGCCTACTACCAATGGAACCAGTGGATCTTCCTGCGCTTCCTGGAGGCGGGCCTGGCATACCGCGCCAAGTCGCCCGTGGACTGGTGCCCCAACGACGGGACGCTGGCCCGCGAGCAGGTCGAGGGCACGGACCGTCATTGCTGGCGCTGCGGGGCGCGCGTCGAGAAGCGCGAGCTGGAGCAGTGGTACCTGCGGACTACCAAGTACGCCGACGAGTTGCTCGACTTCACCGGCCTCGACTGGCCCGAGCCGATCAAGATCATGCAGACCAACTGGATCGGCCGGTCGGAAGGTGCCGAGGTGGTGTTCACGACCGAATTCGGCGACGACCTCCGGGTCTTCACCACTCGACCGGACACGCTGTATGGCGCCGCCTTCATGGTGATGTCGCCCGAACACGCCCTGGTGCCCAAGCTGACCCACCCGGCCCAGGCGGCCGAAGTCGGCGCCTATGTCGCGGCTGCCGGACGCCAGACCGAGATCGAGCGGATGTCGACCGAGCGCGAGAAGACCGGCGTCTTCACCGGCTCGTACGCGCTCAATCCGGTCAACGGCGAGCGAATCCCGATCTGGATCGCGGACTACGTCCTCGCCGGCTACGGCACGGGCGCAATCATGGCCGTCCCCGCCCACGACGAGCGCGACTTCGCCTTCGCCCGCAAGTTCGGCCTTCCGATCCGGCGCGTCATCGCCGGTCCGGAAGTTTCGGACGCCGACGCCGCGAGGCCGCTTGAGACGGCCTACATCGCCCATGGCGACGCCGACCGGATGGTCAACTCGGGCGCCCATAGCGGCAAGCCGGCCAAGCAGGGTTTCGCCGACATCGTAGCGATGCTCGAGAAGGACGGCCGCGGCAAGGCCTCGGTCAACTACCGGCTGCGCGACTGGCTGATGAGCCGTCAGCGCTACTGGGGCACTCCGATCCCTGTCGTCTACTGCGACAAGGACGGGATCGTGCCGGTCCCGGACGACCAGTTGCCGGTTCGGCTGCCGGAAACGGTCGACTACGCGGGCAGCGGCAACAACCCGCTCAATTCGGACGCGGCGTTCCTGAACACTACCTGCCCCAGGTGCGGCGGGCCGGCGCGGCGCGAGACGGACACGATGGACACCTTCATCGACTCGAGCTGGTACTGGTTCCGCTACCTCTCGCCCAAGGATTCGAGCGCGCCGGTCGACCGGTCGACCGAAGCCCGCTGGTGCCCGGTCGATCAGTACACGGGCGGAGCCGAGCACGCGGTCATGCACCTTCTCTACTCGCGCTTCTTCACCAAGGCAATGGCGGACCTCGGCCTCGTCCACGAACGCGAGCCGTTCAAGCGGCTCTTCAACCAGGGTCAGATCCTGGGCGCCGACGGCGAGCGGATGAGCAAGAGTCGCGGCAACGTCCAGGACCCCGACGAGCTGGTCCATCGCTTCGGCGCGGACGCCGTCCGGCTTTTCCTGATGTTCATGGGGCCGTGGGACCAGGGCGGTCCCTGGAGCCCGACCGGGATCGGCGGCATCAGCCGCTTCCTCAACCGCGTCTGGCATGCGGCGCTCGATCCTCACGGCGTCGACGCGGGCGATGCCGAGTCCGGCATTCTGCCGGCCGGGCAGGACAAGGCGGCGGCCGAAAAGGCGCTTCGGAAGGCCGCTCACCAGACCCTCCGTGCGGTCACGGACGAATACGCCGAGCTCCGCTTCAATACGATGGTCGCGCACCTGATGGAGCTGTCGAATCTGCTGCAGCGATACCGCGGCACCGCGGTGGCGGGCACGAGAGCCTGGGACGAAGCCGTCAGGCTGATGCTCCTGATGCTCGCGCCCTGCGCGCCGCACATCGCGGAAGAGCTGTGGTCGCGCCTCGCGGAGTCCCGTGGCGAGGCTCCGCGCGGCAGCGAGGTGTGGTCGTCGATCCACACGCAGGCGTGGCCGGCAGTGGACGAAGCCGCCGCCGCCGAGAACGAGCGCGAAGTGCCGGTCCAGGTCAACGGCAAGCTGCGCGACCGCGTCATGGTCCCGGTCGGGATCGCCGAGGCGGAGTTGGAGGCCATCGTCCTGGCGCGGCCCAAGGTCGTGGCCGCCCTCGACGGAAAGACGCCTCTCAAGGTAATCCACGCCGGCGGCAAGCTGGTCAATATCGTGGTGCGGTAGGGGCTACCGAGCACCGGCGGTTTCGGGCTGGCGGCGCCCGGCCTCGGCAATCAGGCCGAGCACTTCCAGGTCGGCCGTACAATCGCGGCAGTCCGGGTGGGACCGTCACACGCGAAGGAGGCGGCGTCATGGAGCCAGGCAAGGACAACGCGCCCGCGAAGGCGGCCGAGCCGGCCGAATCGGGCGACGCGGCCGCGAATACCGCCACCGCGCCCGCCGGCGGCGCACCCGCGAAGACCGCTACCGCGGCGAAGGTCGAGGACTACGGCGCCGCCATCTCCCGGGTCGTCGAGTCGGCGCAGCGCCTGGGCGTCGAGCTGGACGAAAAGGAAGCCCGCGAATGGGTCGAGGCAATGGCCAACGAGGAGGCCGGCGGCGACCTGCTGGTCGACGTCAACACCGGCGTCTACGGCCATCGCGTCTCCATGCTCGACTTCCAGCCGGGCGACCTCGCCCGCTTCCGCGAGATGGGCAAGATCGTCGGCTTCGACGACCGACCGCCCAACGTCCTGACAGCGCTTTCGATCTCCGGTTCGGCCGCCCAGAGCAAGATCAACTCATTCCCCGCCGATTGCGACTTCTTCGAGCGGATCAACATCCAGGCCGACACGCGCGAGGAGGCCTGCTCGATCCTGGCCGACATGATTCGGGAGAAGGCCCTGGCGACTGCGAGCGGGCCCGGTCACCGGCTGTGGGAGGTCAAGTTCGGCCAGCATCCGGCGGAGGGCACCAAGGGCGGCAAGCCGGTCGGCGTGAAGTCTCCGATGTCGTGGACGATCGACGAAATCCGCGGCGGTCAGATGGAGGTCGAGCTGACCGACGGCTCGAAGGCCGTCTACACCTGGGCCGACGCGACTCGAGAGCCCGGCTGGTGCAAGCTCGACTGGGTCATCTCGGACTCGTCGCGAGGCAAGCTGGCAAACGCGAGCAACGTCCTCGACACCACCTGGGAGGCGCCCGACGGCAAGATCGTGCCGCTCGACGGCTTCCTGGATCCCTACTTCCAGGAGGTCTACCTCGACGCGGAATCGATCCCCATCTTTTCCAAACTCGTGAAGGAGCTTTCGGCCGACACGGTCGACGATTACGTCGAGACGCTCGAACACGAGGTCTGGAAGTACACGGTCGAACATCCGAGCTACGGCAAGGTTGCCCGACGTCTGTACAACGTTTTCCGAATGAACGGCCACTACGCCGAAGCGGCGTTCATCCGCGAGCTCTTCGACGAGCCGATCACGGCGCTGTACCAGGTCGCGGCGCTCGTCCAGACGCTCAACGACGCCGCCGACTCGGGCGAGGACTTCGACTCCGAGACCATGACCGAGCAGGTCGACAAGCTGATCATGTCGGCCATTCAGGCTCTCGACGGGCCGGAGGAGGCCGAGATGGTCGGCCACCTGCTCAAGCTGCGCAACTCGATCCAGAAGCGCGGCGCCGAAGCGGACAGGGCCGAGGACATGGCCGACGTCCAGGGCGCGGCCATGAAGGCGGTCAACGACTACTTCGAGCGGGCGCTTCGCTCGGTGCCCGAGATCGACGCGTACCTGAAGGAGATCGTCGCGCGGGCGCCGTAGACGCCCCGCCGCGCCGGATGAGCGGGCGCCGTAGACGCCCCGCCACGCCGCGATAAGCGGGCGCCGTAGACGCCCCGCCGCGCCGCGATAAGCGGGCGCCGTAGATGCCCCGCCGCGCCGGATGAGCGGCCGATAAGCCGCAGGTGAGCGGCTCCCGATAGCGTTCGCGGCGAACCCCGCCGAGCACGCCGAATCGGAGATGCCGATGGATACCAGCGCGCCCTGGCGGACCGTCGAGACGCAGGAAAGTGTGCCGTCCGAACATCCGCCCGACCGGTTGCACCTGGGTCGATCGCGACTTCTGCTCGCCGCGGCCGGCATGCTGGTGGCCGTCTCGATGGGCGCGGCCGTCATGGTCGCGAGCCAGCAGGGCGGACAGGTGGAAGTGGTTTCGGGCGCAAGCGGCAGCACCGGCGGACCGGCCGGTCCCACGGCCACGCAGGCGACGCTGGTCGTCGAGGTGGCCGGGGCCGTGGCACATCCGGGAGTCTTCTCACTGCCGCTCGGATCGCGGGTCGCGGACGCAATCCAGGCAGCCGGCGGGTACTCACCGGACGTGGACCCTCGCCAGGCCGAGGCACAACTCAACCTGGCCGCGAAGCTCGTCGACGCTCAGCTGATCCGCGTTCCGAGGCGGGGAGAGGCAGCCGCGTCCGGACCCGGCGCGAGCGGCGCAGCGCCGACGACCGCGGGATTGCTGGACCTCAACACGGCAACGCCGGAGCAACTCGACACACTGCCGGGAGTCGGGCCGGTAACTGCTCAGAAGATCGTCGCGGCGCGCGAGCAGCAACGGTTCGGCAAAGTGGACGACCTCGTCACCCGCAAGATCGTGGCGGCCTCCGTCCTGGCCAAGTTTCGGTCGCTCGTCACGGTCGGCTGAGCGGTGCTTCCCCGGCCGGCGTGGCTGGCGATCGGGGTCCTGGGCGCGGCCGCGGCTGCGGAACTCGCAGGATCGGGCCCGGCCGCGGCCGTCGTGGCGGGGGTTGTGGCCGCGGGGCTGGTTGCGGCCGCGTGCGTCTGCGAGACCGCTAGTCCACGTCGACGGTGGCCCGCACTCGGATCCGCACTCGCGGTGGCGTCGCTCGGGGCGGCGATCGTGGTCACGAGGCTCGCGGTGGGTGCCGCGGCGGGCGGCGGTGCGCTCGGAACGGCGCCGATCCCCACCGGGACGGGCCCGTGGCAGGCGACGGTGGAGAGCGCGCGCGAGAGTAAAGGCCAGCAGATCGCGACGCTGGTCGTCACGCCCTCGGGCGCTGGAGCGACGGCGGATGCGGGCGCGGCCGTCACCCCCGCAGCCGGAGGCCCGGCCACGAACTCGGCCACGGCCTCGTCTGTGACTTGCTCGGCAGTGGCGCCGGCGTTCCCACGGCTGGTGGCCGGCGATCGAGTCGTATGGTCGGGCCGAATACGCCCGCTCGGCGATAGCACGTACGAGGCCTGGTTGGCGGCCCAGGGCATGGCCGCCACGTGCGAGCCCACCGAGTTGGCGGTCGTCGGCCACGACGATTCCCCCGCCGGACGGCTGGAGGGCTTCCGCCAGGTTTCGGGCGACTGGCTCCAACGGGTCCTGCCCGAACCCGAGGGCGGGCTCGCCGCCGCGATCCTGATCGGCCTCCGCGACCGCGTCGACAAAGACGTGGCTGCGGACTTCACGACTGCCGGCGTCAGCCACATAGTCGCCATCTCCGGTTGGAACATCGCTATCGTGGCCGCGACAGTGGCGGCGCTCCTCGGCGGGCTGCTGCGCCGGCGGCGCCGGGCGGTCGTCACGCTTGCGGCGATCGTCGCGTACACGCTGTTCGCCGGAGCCACTCCTTCGGTGGTGCGAGCGGCGGTCATGGCGGCCGTGGCGTTGCTCGCGGTTGAGAGCGGACGCGGGTCGAGGGCGATGGTCGGTCTCGGGTGGGCGGTCGCCGGGATGATCGTCGTCGAGCCGGGCACTGTAGCCGACGTGGGGTTCCAGCTTTCGGCGGCGGCCACGGCCGGGCTGGTGGCATGGGCCACGCCGCTCACGCGCCGGCTGGAGGCCGGCGCGCCGTGGCTCCCCGGTCCACTCCGCGAGAGCCTCGGCGTTTCGCTGGCCGCGCAGGCGTCCACGCTACCGATCGCCCTGCTGGCGTTCGGGCGGTTGGCCCTGATCGCACCCGCCGCGAACCTCGTCGCCGTGCCGCTCGTGCCTCCGGCGATGGCGGCGGGAGCGGTGGCATTCGCGGCGGGCTGGCTGGAAACGCTGGGAGTCCCACCATGGCTCGGCGGAATGCTTGCACTGCCGGCATGGGCGCTCCTGGCGGGGCTCATCTGGGTTGTTCACCTGGCGGCGTCGGTCCCCGGCGCGAACGAGACACTGCCATTCTCGGCGAACGCGACGGCCGCAGCGGCCGCTTGCCTCGGCCTCCTCTGGTTCCATCGGCAACTCGCCGCGCCGCTGCCCCGCAAGCGAGCGGTGCCGCGCGTCACGAGCGTCCAGCGGCCGACCGGACGGCCCAAGCACCTCCGAATCTTCGTCTCGGCCGGCTTCATCGTCGCGCTCGCCGGCTGCGTGGTCGCGTCTCGACCCGACGGCGCGGTCCACGTGATCGTCCTCGACGTCGGCCAGGGCGACGCGATCCTCCTCGAGGGCGACCATGGGGGGCGAATTCTGGTCGACGGGGGCCCGGACGGCGACGTTCTTCTCAGAGTCCTGGATCGGTACGTGCCAGCCTGGGACCGACGGCTCGACGCGATCGTCCTGACGCACCCCCACGATGACCACGTCAGCGGCCTCGTGACCGTCGTCGGCAACTACCGCGTCGGCCGAGCTTTCGAGTCGGGCTGGGCCGTTTCGACGCCGGCATATCGAGCCTGGCTGGATGCGCTGGCCGCGCACGGCCTGCGGCCCGAGCGTCTTCGAACGGGAGACACGCTTCGACTGGACGACGTCACTCTGCATGTGCTCTGGCCCGACGACGGCACCGTGCGGCCGTCCAATCTCGATCCCAACGCGTCGGACAACCGAAAGACCAACGACGCCTCGATCGTCCTGCTCGGCGATTATGAGAACCGCAGCTTCCTGCTCACAGGCGACGCTGAGGACGATGTCGATCCCGTGCTGCTGGCCCGCGGGCTGCCGGCGGTCGACATGCTCAAGGTCGCTCATCACGGGAGCGCGACCGCATCCTCCGACGACCTTCTGGCAGCCGTTCGGCCGAGCGTCGCGGTGGTTTCGGTCGGAGCTGCGAACACTTACGGACATCCGGCGCCATCGACGATGGGCCGGCTTCGAGCTCGCGCCCGGACAGTTCTTCGAACCGACCAGGCCGGCACGATCGAGACGACGCTCGACGCCGCGGCCGTGACGGTTTCATCCGCGCGGGTTCCCGCCGGCGCGAGCCCGACCCTCGCGAGCGCTGGGGCGTCCACCCGAGCCGGGCTCCTGTACGATTCGACCTATGTCCGTCCCGAGTCGCCGCGAGAGCGCGGCATTGCTACTCTCACTCGAGCCGCCCGCGTGGCACCTTCGCCACACGCGGGCCGTCGCCGAGACGGCTGGCTGGCTGGCTCTGCGGTCGGTGCTGGCTGGGCGCTCGCTCGATCGCCGCCTCGTCGAATCGGCCGCTCTCCTTCATGACGTCGACAAGCTGCCGAAGGTGCGCCCGACAGTGGCGGACCTGGCACATGGCGCGGGCTCGGCCGAATGGCTCGCCCGGCGTGGCTATCCGGAACTCGGCGAGGCGATCGCCGGCCATCCGGTGACGCGCCTGGCCGATGGCCACTGGTTCGATCGGTGGTTCGCCACCGCTTCTCCGGAAGCACTTGTCGTTTCGTACGCCGACAAGCGCGTCGGACAGCAGCTGGAATCGATGGCGGACCGGTTCGCCTCATGGGAACGTCGCTATCCACCCGAAGCACGCACGCGCGAGGCTCGGGGACGCTGGACGCCCGAGACGCTGGCGGCCGTCCGGCAGCGGGCCGAGGCACTTGAAGCCCGGGTCTGCGAGTTCGCCGGGGTCGCGCCTGCGGAAGTACGCCGGCTGGCGTGGACCGGCCGCGCGCTGCACCTGACGCGGGAGACCTGACGTGGCCGGACCAACCGCGCCGCTCGGCTACTACTGGGGCGACGATTCGTACAGTGTCGCGCGCGGCCCCGACGCGCTGGCAACTCGGCTGGCGGGGGACGGCCCCGCGCTGGATCGCGTCCGGCTGACCGGCAACGCCACCTCGGCCGACGAGATCGCCGAGAAGGTGGCCACGGCCACGATGTTTGGCGGCGGTACGCTCGTGGTCGTCGCGGAGCCGGGACCGCTGATCGCCAACAAGCCGATGGCGGCCCGCCTGGCGGCGGTCCTGGACTCAGTGGCAGATGGCAACGGTCTGGCGTTCCTGGACCTGGTCGATGGCACGGCCCGCCGCCCCGCTTCGCTGGAGGCGCTGCGAAACGCAGTGGCCGCGGCAGGCGGCGACGTCCGCGAGTTCAGGGCCCCAAACCGTGAGGGAATGGCGCGCTGGATCTCCGACCGTGCCGTTGAGCGCGGCATCCGCATCACTGCCCCTGCAGCCGCACTGCTGGCAGAGCGCGTCGGCGCCAACGTTCGCGAGCGAGATGTCGATCGCCGCCGGCAGGGCGAGATGGCCGTGTCGGAGCTGGAGAAGCTGGCTATCTACCGACTCGACGGCCAGATCGTCCCAGAAGACGTCAAGGCCCTCGTGGTCGACGCCGTCCCGGGCTCGACCTGGGCCTTCCTCGACGCAGTCGGCATGCGTCGCGCGGGCGAGGCCGCCGAGCTCGCGGATCGGCTGGACGACGTCCCCTCCCCCGTCCTGGTCGTCCACCTCCATCGCCGCCTGCGCGAACTGATCCAGATCGCAGACCTGCTCGCCGCCGGCACGCCCGCGGCCGCCCTCGTGAGGACGCTCAAGCTCAACCCGTACCGCGCCGAGATGCTCGCCAACCAGGCACGGACGTGGACGCTGCCCGAGCTCGACGCGGCGCTCACCGGCCTCCTCGAGCTGGACTCCACCCTCAAGGGCCGCGACGGCGGAGGCGAGTTGCGCCGCCGCTCAGCCGTGACTCTCTGGATCGCCGAATGCGTCCGCAGGCCGGAATCGCGCTGATTCGGCGCGTCTAGCTACGGCGAAGGAACTCGACGGGAGGATGAGCGGGCCGACCTCAGTCGGCGCTGGACCAGGCTTGCTCCTGGACGACCAGATCGCTCTCGATGGCGAACACGCAGCGGCCCTGGGCCAGATCGAGCAGTTCGATCAATTCGGGGTCGATGTACAGCTGGTGGCAGTCTTCGCACAGGCCGCCGGGGATCCCGAAACAGAGGCGCTCGCTTCGGTCGGGAAGTCGGAATGTCGTGTCGAAGCGCGTGCTTACCAGGCGCCTTTCGCAGCGAGGGCAGCGTTCGCGGGCCCGTGACATCGCATTCGACCTCAGGAAGTGACGGCCAATTGGTCGCCTCGATGTGGGAGATCCTAGGGCCGGGTGCGAATAGGGCATATGACTCACTCGTACCGCTTGACCGGTACTCGGGCGGTAGTCTCTTTGGAGGGGTCATCGGTGTGATTCGGCCTACTCCGAACGGATAGTGCGTGGAGTCAACGCCCCAGTGCGTGGACGCACCGGGCTCCTCCGAAGGCAGTACCAACCCGCCCGGGTAGGCCCCTGAACCGCCCGCCATCTCCTGCTAGCCTTTCGCGATGGATCGCCGTCGTGTTGTGGGCATCGCACTCGGAGCCATCTCCGGTGTGGCATACGGGACCGGGCCGCTCTTCGCCAAGAGCGTCTACCACGCCGGCCTGGACTGGATTGCGCTCCTCGCCTGGCGTTTCTTCTTCGCCACGGTCATCAGCTGGTTGTGGCTGTTCGTCCAGCCGAGAGCGCGCGCCGAGCTCCGCCTCCTCGATCGTCGAACGACCGGACGGCTGCTGTTCACCGGCGCCACGTTCGTCCTGACCGCGAGCGTCTACTACGCAGCCATCCAGCGAATTCCCACCTCGCTCGAGGCTCTCCTGATGTACGCATACCCGGCCGTCGTTGCCGTGCTTTCGATGAGGCTCGGCTATCCGTTCCGAGGCAAGCTCGCCTGGGGATCGCTCGTGGTGGTGCTCTTCGGAGCGATACTGACGATCGGTGGAATCGAGGCCGGGGTCGACCAACTCGGCGTCGCCATCGGAGCACTCTCGCCGCTGGCCTACGCCATCTACATCATCCTTGCGGCGTGGATGGCCGGCGAGCGGCCGGGCCAGACCGCGGACATGCGATCGAAGGGCAAGGGGGCGGAGGTTTCGCCGCCGGTCGCCGGTGCGGTCATGATGACCGGCACGTGGCTGACGATGCTCGTCATTGCGGCCGCCGCCCGCGAGCCACTCCTTCCCTCGCAGGTGCCGGTGGAAGCATGGCCGGGTCTTTTCGGCATCGGGCTGTTCGCGGCCGCGATCGCCATTCAGGCGTTCTACGCCTCCACGGCTCGGATCGGGGCGGCGCAGGCATCGCTGATGGCCACGGTGGAACCGCTCATCGTCATTGCGCTGGGCGTTGGATTCCTGAGCGAAATGCTCACCCCGATCCAGATTCTCGGCGCGTTGCTGGTCCTCGCGGGCGTGCTGCTGGCCCAGACCGCCACGCCGTCCGAATCGCGTCCCACTCTGCTCGAAGAGGTCTAGCCGATCACGCCTGAAAGATCGAGGGCCGATCGCCCGACGGTCCAAACCCGGAGGCCGGCGACCTACGCGACCCCGACGACAGCGCTGCGGCGCTCCAGGAGGACGACATCGCGCCAGCGACCGCTCGAGTCGCGCCCGATCCGCTCTCGGACGCCGACCCGCCGGAAGCCGAACTTCTCGTGGAGCGCGAGGCTGGCGGCGTTGTCCGCCATTACGCCGGCCTGGAGCGTCCAGATTCCAGCGGCTTCCGACGCGGCAATGAGCGCGACCATCAGCGCGTTCCCGACGCCCTGGCCCCGGGCGCTGGCCGCGATGTAGACGCTGAGCTCGCCCACGCCCGCGTATACGGCCCGCGGGGAGTAGCGGCTCAAAGCCGCCCAGCCGATCACGGCCCCGGCGCGGTCCCGCGCGACCAGCCGGCAATCAGGTCGATGCGAGTGGTTCCAGGCTTCCCATTCGGGCGCCGCAAGCTCGAAAGTGGCCAATCCGGTCGCGATCCCATCTTCGTAGATCGCTCGAACGGCCGGCCAGTCGTCCGCCCTCATCGCGTCGATCGTCATCTCGCTCATCGTTCGAGTATCGAATTCCCGACCGCTATGTGCATGGCGTCGGCGCACCGCCCGAGAATCCCGGGCTAACATCGGTGCTCGCTTCGGGTACTCTCTGCGGGCGTGGTTGCCCAACCACACGACTTCGTCCCGGAGGGAGCAACCCAGGCATGGCGACCCTTTACCCGGAGGTCGAGCGACTGCGGGTCGCGCGCGACCGACTCGTCCGCCTCCGCACCAAGGTGGAGATAAGTCCGCCCGCGCCCGAAGACCTGCCGCGATCTCGCGAATGGGTTGCCCGGGAAAGCCTCGCCCACATCGACGAGATGCTCCCGTTCTGGCTGGGCGAGGTGGAGCGCATTCTGGCGGCGCCGGTTGAGCCGGTCCCCTACGGCCGCGCCCCGAGCGATCTGATCCGCCTGCTCACCGTG
>Ga0182021_10002483_pt1 | contig 21522 bp, 16 predicted proteins | sample 612E3MmetaG_FD_120493 | JGI IMG/M metagenome (GOLD analysis project Ga0182021, IMG submission 120493) | Permafrost microbial communities from Stordalen Mire, Sweden - 612E3M metaG (Illumina Assembly) | ecosystem: Environmental > Terrestrial > Soil > Wetlands > Permafrost | place: Sweden... | reverse complement strand
TAAATCCGCATGGATTAATATAATTAAAATAATCCAGATTTGTGTTAACATTAAATGCGAAACCGTGCATTGTTACGTACCTGCTGGCTCTAACACCTATTGCACAGATTTTCCTTGTTTTACATGCGATTCCGGAGTCAAGCCAAACCCCTGTAGCTCCTTCTAATCGTTCGGCATGTATTCCAGATTCTTGAAGAGTCAATATTATTGCCTCTTCCAGAAGATGGATATATTCTTTCAGGCTCACCCCGATCATTTCCAGGTCAAAAATAGGATATCCAACTATCTGCCCGGGTCCATGATATGTTATATCTCCTCCTCTGTCAATCCTGTAAAAAGCAGCGTCTTTTGCCTGAAGCTGTAAATAATCAAGAAGGAGGTTATTCTCCGAGCCACTTTTTCCAAGGGTGTAAACATGAGGATGTTCGACAAAAATCAAAGTACCATGGACCATATTTTCTGACCGTGAAGAAGCAATGCCGGCACCTTTTTTATTGTCAATAAGCTTCTGAAAGATTTTCTCCTGGTAAACCCAGGTTTCTTTAAAATCCATCAATCCAATATCTTCATATTTAACACTATAGCTCACTTTTGTTATTGTATTTTATAAAAGCAATATAGCTATTTTTCTTCTTGGATAACATGTCTTTCCGCATGAAATGATGATCTCACAAGTGGGTTACTTTCAACAAATTTAAAACCCCTTTTCATCGCATTATTCCGATAAGCTTCAAACTTTTCAGGTATCACATAACTAACCGGTTTCATGTAATCACTTCCTGGCTGAAGATACTGCCCTATTGTAAGAATGTTACATCCGGCAGAATGCAGATCAGCGATTGTTTCATATATTTCATCTTCAGATTCTCCCAAGCCGACCATGAAGCCCGACTTTACTGTTTTCCCTTTTTCTGCAATATATTTTATAACGTTCAGGCTTCTTTCATATTTTGCTTTGGTTCTGATAAATGGTGTCAGACGTCTCACTGTTTCAATATTATGCGATATTACCTCAGGTGAAGCATCTATTATTTTTTGAATATTGTCCTGTATTCCGTCAAAATCCGGAATAAGTGTTTCCATAGTAATATCCGGGTTCAATTCCTTTATTTTTCTGATAACTTTCACCCAGAATGAGGCACCTCCATCAGCAAGATCATCCCGGTCAACTGAGGTTATTACGCAGTGTCTGAGATTCATAGTCTTAATTGAATGTGCAAGCCTGAGTGGTTCGTCATAGTCGGGGGCAAACGGTTTTCCTGTTTTTGTCGCGCAGAATTTGCAGGCTCTTGTACAAATATCTCCGAGTATCATGAAAGTAGCAGTTCCTGCATTCCAGCATTCCCCTATATTAGGACAATTTCCACTGGTGCAGATTGTGTGAAGATGATTCTCTGCAACAAGATGCTTGACCCGGGAGTAGGTCTCCCCACTGGCTCGTTGCATCTTCAGCCATACAGGTAATCGTCTTTCTTTCTGCATCTGGAAAATAAGTGAAAATGAACACAAAGGTACAAAAAATGATTTTCAGGAATAGGTAGAAGTAATGGTATAATATCACAAATAATAGCCATTCCTATCTGAAGCTCCAGAATGCATAAGGTCAAATAAAGTAAAACATTTGCATTTTTAGTGAAAGACATTCCCTCTCTTTGGGGATAATATTTTTACAAACAATTGCCCAATTCATTATATTTGTTGAGCACTTTTCTGACGGGAAACAATTTTTAAAAACATATAATATGGCAAATAATGAATTGAGGATCAATGACCACTATCAGACGATAATTGGTGAATTTCCTAAAGTAGGTATCAGACCGGCAATCGATGGCAGGATGAACGGAGTTAGAGAATCGCTGGAGGATCAAACCATGAAAATGGCTAAGATTGCCGCTTCGTTGATCTCATCTAACCTGAAATACCCGAATGGAAAATCAGTTGAATGCATTATTTCCGATACATGCATCGGTGGTGTAGCTGAAGCTGCTATGAGCGCCGAGAAATTCAGAAAAAATGGTGTTGGTGTCAGCCTTACAGTCACTCCATGCTGGTGTTATGGAAGTGAAACTATTGACATGGATACAGATATGCCTAAGGCTATCTGGGGATTTAACGGAACAGAACGTCCGGGAGCTGTTTATCTTGCAGCTGCACTTGCAGGGCATACAATGAAGGGATTGCCTGCATTTGGTATTTATGGCCATAATGTCCAGGATTCAGGCGACCAGATTATCCCTGACGATGTAAGTGAAAAGATGCTCAGGTTTGTGAAAGCGGCACTTGCTGCTTCATATATGAAAGGAAAATCTTACCTGTCGATGGGATCGGTATCGATGGGTATTGCCGGTTCAATTGTTAAGGAGGATTTCTTCCAGGAATATCTTGGAATGAGGAATGAATATATTGATCTGTCGGAGTTTAATCGAAGGATAAATGAAGAGATCTTTGATAAGGAAGAATATAAAAAAGCTCTCGAATGGACAAAAAAGAATTGTAAGGAAGGAAAAGATCTAAATACAAAACCAAAAACAAGAAAGCAAAAAGATGCTGAATGGGAGACCGTTGTGAAAATGGCAATAATAGCACGCGACCTGATGGTTGGAAATCCAAAACTTAAAAAGCTTGGGTTTGGAGAGGAGGCTCTCGGACATAATGCAATTCTTTCCGGTTTTCAGGGCCAGCGTCAATGGACCGATCATATGCCAAACGGCGATTTTCTTGAGGCAATACTTTGTTCATCATTCGACTGGAATGGAATCAGACCCCCATATCTTGTTGCTACAGAGAATGATGCAATGAATGGTGTACCTATGTTATTTGGATATCTGCTTACAAACACCGCCCAGATGTTTTCAGATATACGTACCTATTGGAGCCCTGATGCAATCAAGAGAGTAACTAAAATCAAACCGACCGGACTTGCGTCAAATGGAGTTATCCACCTTATAAATTCAGGTGCTTCTGCACTTGATTTCTCAGGAAGACAGACTAAAAAAGGGAAGTCCTGCATTAAACCGTTCTGGGAGATAACAGGGAAAGATGCTGCTGAATGCCTTGCCGCAACACAGTGGCCAGCAGCGGATAGAGGATATTTCAGAGGCGGAGGTTTTTCATCTCAATTTGACACTAAGGGCATAATGCCAGCTACAATTTCAAGAGTCAATCTGGTAAAAGGGCTTGGTCCGGTTCTCCAACTTGCAGAAGGTTTTACAGTTGAGCTGCCTGAGAAAATGAATAAGATACTGACTGACAGGACTAATCCTACCTGGCCCACAACATGGTTTGCTCCAAGACTAACCGGGAAAGGAGCTTTTGCAGATGTTTATTCTGTTATGGCTAACTGGGGTGCTAACCATTGCTCATCCAGCTATGGACATATTGGGGCTGATCTTATAACACTTGCTTCAGTACTAAGAATACCGGTCTGCATGCATAATGTTGATGAGAATAAGATATTCCGCCCAAGCGCATGGAGTGCTTTTGGCATGGAAAAAGAGGGTGCCGATTACAGGGCATGCCAGACTTACGGGCCAGTTTATAAATAAGGGGGTAGCAGCTGTATAGGCAGTTAAGAAGTAATGTTTCGGTGATTTTGAAATAGAAGAACTTTGCGTACTTTTGACTTTATAGACTTAACAGACTTTACGAACTTTTTACTTTGAATGACTGCCATTAAAAGACTTGCAGGGCAGACTGCTATTTACGGTGTTCCTACTATCCTTGGCAGAATTCTGGGATACCTGCTTGTACCTTTGTACACTCGTGTTTTCCTTCCCGAAGCATACGGAACTGTCAATGTGTTTTACGCCTATGCCTCTCTGCTGAAGGTGATCCTAACTTATGGAATGGAGACCGCATTCTTCCGTTTCAATGAACAGGAGCAGGATAAAGAGAGGGTTTATAGTACCGGGATGATATCGCTGCTGGCTTCTTCAATTGTTTTTTTATTGCTTGTCTCTTTCTTTTCAGGGTCGGTAGCAAGATGGATAGACTACGCCGATTATAAAAACTATATTCTCTGGTTCGGATGGATCCTAGCATTGGATGCTATCTCCTCTATTCCTTTGGCAAGACTACGTGCACAAAACAGGGCAAAAAGATTTGCAACAATTAATATGATCAATATAGGAGTTAATATTAGTCTTAACCTCTTTTTTATCCTTCTTTGTCCGTACATCCTTAGAAATAATGAGAATAGTACATTAGCACATGCTATTTCAATAATCTACAGACCTGACTGGGGTATTGAATACATTTTCATCTCAAATCTTGTTGCAAGCAGTATCACACTTTTATTACTTTTCCCTCAATTGGTTGTGATAAAATGGGAGATTCATCCTGATCTCTGGAAGAAAATGTTTTTTTATGCTTTCCCCCTGCTTTTTGCCGGAATGGCAGGTATTGTAAATGAGACTTTCGACCGGCTATTGCTGCGGTATCTTTTGCCGTATAGCAAAGATATTGCCGCTTATCAGGTAGGTATCTATGGGGCACTCTATAAAATATCTATCCTGATGACTATTTTTATACAAGCATACAAATATGCAGCAGAACCCTTCTTTTTTGCCCAGGCAAAAGAGAAGGATGCCAAGGTGGTATATGCCCGCATCATGGATTATTTTATAATAGCTGTTTCATTTATTTTTCTGATAACCATGCTATATCTGGATGATTTTATCATGCCTATTCTGGTTGATAAAAAGTACTGGGAAGGAAGAGGTGTCATACCTGTCTTGATGCTTGCAAATCTCTTTCTCGGAGTATATTACAATCTCGCGATCTGGTATAAACTGACCGGAAAAACCAGCTGGGGAGCTTGGTTTTCAGCTATCGGAGCTGTTATAACTCTTGTCCTTAACTTCTGGTGGATACCTCTTTCATCAAGTCATCTTATCTATGGTTATTATGGCTCGGCCTGGGCAACTTTCATATGTTATGGATCGATGATGATCCTCTCCTATTTAATTGGTCAGAAGTACTTTCCGGTTCAGTATAACTTACTGAAATTCTTTGGTTACCTCGGATTTGCAATCCTTCTTTATTTTATCAGTTCATCAGTGGTCATTGATGGACATATTCTCCGATTCCTGTTCCACTCGCTCTTACTTCTGATCTTTGGCGGTATAGTTATGGCTGTCGAAAAGCCAAGTCTTGTCAATATCTGAAATTGAAATTAGCGATTCAATTTGGAAATTAATTGTATTACTGATATCTTGGTTCAATAATTAAATACATCTAAAAGTATTAAGTAAATTTACTTTTACCAGATATTAACCAATAACTACAATTTATGGAAAACATTCAGGAAAACAGAAAAATTGAGATCGGCCAGGAATCACTTGGGTATCTTGATACAACGCGCAAATGGTCAATGTTCTTTGCCATTCTCGGATTTATCTTTTTAGGAATAATGCTTGTCATCGGGATTGTTGCTGGTTCCTTTATGTCTGCATTTACTTCCAAAATGACCGGAATGGAAGGGATACAAGGTATGGAAGGCACAAAAGCTGCAGGAGGTATTGCAAGTGTACTTTTTTTTATATACATGCTTGTTTTTGCAGTGATCTATTTCTTCCCGCTGCTTTATTTGTTCCGTTTTTCAAGACATACGAAAAAATCCGTGGCAAATCTTGATGCGAATGAATTGCAGTTAGGCTTAAAGAACCTTAAATCTTTCTGGAAGTATATTGGGATACTGATGATTATTTGTCTTGCTGTCTTTTTCCTGGTATTAATTATTGCCGGCGGTTCGCTTGCTTTGCTTTCAGGACTAAAATAGAAAATATTCTTATTTTATATTTTAGCTGGTGTATTGACAAGTACATCAGCTTTTTATTTAAAGTCAATAAGAGCTTTCATTACTCCGTTGCTGTATCCTGCCACAAGATCGAATGCATCTTTGGTTCTCTCAAAAGGAAATCTGTGTGTAATCATATTTGAGATATCAATTTTCCCTTTCTGCATCAGTTCAAGTGTAAGTTCCACGCAATCTACCTGCCTTCTGACAAACTGGATCGTTATCTCTTTCCTACGTGTATTTTCTACATCCATCGACCATTTGTCAAACTGTGGAATTCCAATTCCCATTAATTTTCCTCCGGGTTTCAGAAGATCAATAGCCTGGTCAAATGCCTCCTGCTGACCACAACATTCATAGGCAACATCAAGTGCAAGTGGCTCCTTAACAAGTATTTTATCAACCACATTTTCTTTAAGAGGATTCAGGGTAAGTTTCGCACCCTCTTTTTTAGCTATTATGAGCCGGGCATCTATTTTATCTGTGACATAAAATGTTTCTGCTCCCAGAGCTTTTGCAGCAAGCATCACACTCATTCCGATAGGACCGAATCCTAAAATTCCAATTTTGGCGCCTTTTACCGAAATCGATTGTTTTACAGAATAAACTCCGATTGCAAGAGGCTCAGAGATGACTCCATTATCGGGTTTTAGTCCTTTATGAAGCGGGAAACAACTCTCTTCAGGCATTACAATATATTCACTCAGACACCCTTCAGCCTGGTCCGGACAACCAAGGAATCTAAGTTTCCGGCAGGTATGGTGCCGGCCTGCCAGACACTGATCGCATTTCCAGCAAGGCATGGCAGGCTCTATTGCAATAATATCTCCCTGTTTCACCTTTTTTACAGCAGCCCCGGTTTCAACAACACATCCCGCACCTTCATGGCCCAGGGTGAAGGGGTATTTAACCACCTGGGAACCAATCTTCCCCTGGGTGTAATAATGAATGTCGGAACCACAAACCCCTACAACAAGCATTTTTATTTTGACATCTTTTGAATTTATAATCACGGGTTCAGGTACCTCTCTCATTTCCATTTGCCAGATCCCGGTTAGCATCATTGATTTCATAAACACTTTCATTTTATTAATATGAAGCAAATATAAAAATTACCTGGCGCTTTCTTGTTGTTTTAGTGACCAAGTAATAAAAGTCCATGATTTCAATATTAATTATTAATCGGCATTTTCGTAAATTCACAGTCCACAATATTTAAGTTCTGATGCAAGACAGAAGAAAAATTTACGCAATCGGAGAATCACTGCTGGACATTATTTTCCGTAACAGTCAACCTCAGACAGCCAAAGCCGGTGGATCAATGCTGAACAGCGTTGTTTCTCTTGGCCGGATGAAACTACCTGTTTCGTTTATAAGCGAATATGGGTTTGATGATGTGGGAAATCTTATAGATAAATTTCTGAAGGAGAATGGAGTTGATACATCATTTGTTCATCGTTACCATGACGGGAACACAGCTCTAGCAATGGCTTTTCTTGATAAGAAGAATGACGCACATTACTCATTTTACAAAAACTATCCTTCAAAGCGACTTGACATTATTTTCCCGGTTTTAAATAAGGAAGATATAGTTCTCTGCGGTTCTTTCTATGCCCTTTCTCTGGAAATAAGGGATAAATTCAAATCATTTGTACTGTCTGCAAAAGAGAATGATGCAATAGTTCTGTACGATCCAAATTTCAGAAAATCGCATGTAAATGAAGTGGAAAGTCTTAAGCCGCTGATAATTGAAAATATTATGATGGCAACTTTTGTCAGGGGATCTGATGAAGATTTCAGGAATATTTTCGGTGCTAATAATCCTGATGAAGCATGGGAAACTATTCGAAAATATAATAAGTGTATGATTTACACTTATAATTCAAGGGGAGTGTATGTCAGAACCTCTTCATTTTCAGGTGAATTTCCTGTGAACAAAATTAAACCGGTAAGCACAATAGGGGCTGGAGACAGCTTTAATGCAGGAATTATCGCTTCATTATACAGAGATAATATTTTAAATGATGGTATCGAAAACCTGGGGAAAACAGAATGGGGAAAGATTATCACTACGGCAATTGAATTTGCCTCCCATGTCTGTATGAGTTATGACAATTATATTGACTTTGCATTTGCCAGTAAATATCTTTCAGCCTCAAGACACCAAATGTAATCATTTTTTGCAACTATCTGATGAAGACCATTATAGAAAGAATCTGATTGTCCCATTTCGTAAAGTTTCTCAAGAGCAAAGAGCGGCATTGAGATATTTGTATAAATAAGTTTCTTGCCTCCAGGTATATCGGGCAGATTAAGTGTTGTTTCAATCACGGAATCCAGTCCACCAATATGTGTAATCATAACTGCCGGGTTGATTTTTCCTTTACTCATAAGCAGAAGTGACTCCCGCATATCATTGGTATTTCCACCTGAAGTCCCGACAATATGAGTAAATGCATAATGTACATTATAGAAATTAAATTCAGCTCTGAATTCAGGATTTGAAGGGCCCGCGAAGAAATTAAGGCATCCGTCAAAACCTAGGAGAGTATCAGCCTGTTCGACAACTTGTTTTACCGGAACAAAAACAAATACATCGTCAAAACCTTTACCCCCCGTAAGGTTCCTGATATAACTTACAGGGTTTTCAACTGTAGAAGTATTGATATAAACCAGTTTAATTCGTTCTTTTTCTGCATGTTCCGGAGTAAACAGACAAGCGGCCCGGGCAAGCCTTGATTCATCTATATCTGTGACAACCAGCAAACCCGGCCTCCTTTCCTGGTGAAGAGCATAATCTATGGCTCCGAGACCCATTGGGCCTGTACCGGCAAGTATCGCCAGGTTTCCGCCTTCCCGAATTCCCATTTCATGGTTATAGGTACCCGGAGGGATGTGATAACTTGCATGAAAAGCTCCGACAATACAGGACATTGGTTCTGAGAGCGATGCCGGGAAAAACGCTTCACCATCATACGGCAGAAGACAATCTGCTTCCATCACAATATCCGGTATAATAATATGCGTGGCGTCGCCTCCGATAAAACGATACGAATAACCGGGAGCATTAAGAGTGCCCATATGAGCCATAGCTGGCTGGATTGAAAATTTCTGTCCTTTGTGAAATTTTTTTTCCCATTTTTTACCCACTTCAAGAATGACCCCGGCGAACTCATGCCCAAGTATTGTGGGATTATTATTAATATCTTTGGGTATCCGCTTATGATCAGCTCCCTGGATTGAAGCTTTGTAGGATGACATGCAGATGCTGTCGGAGACTATCCGCGCAAGAACCTCGTTTTCCTTTATGGGTGGAAGCTCAAATTCTTCAAGACGCAAATCTTTCTTTCCATAAATTCTGACTGCTTTTGTCTTCATATATTCTTATTAAGCTACTTTTTTTTGCCACGGAGGATACGGATCCCGATAGCTATAGGGATCACGGAGTTATTTTCAACCCGCTCCATCTCCCTATCTCCCACTCTCCCTTTCTTGACCTCATCCCAGCATTACCTGTCCCCCGGTAACCGGAATTGCCTGTCCTGTTTCATACTCCTGATCAATAATATACAGAATAGCTTTCATAACGTCTTCCAGTCTGCAACCACGTTTCATGGGAACCTGGTTCTCATAGAATTTCCTGACTTCTTCTATGTTTTTAGCCCCCGGAACTTTGCCTGTTTTAAGGTACTGCACAAACAATCCTGTATGAGGATCGGACCAGAGAGGACCCTCATAGAAGTTGCCGGGACAGATGGAATTTACTTTTATTCTGTGCGGAGCCAGTTCCATCGCAAAACTTTGCGTGAGTCCTATACCTCCGAATTTTGCGCCGGCATATGCAAAGTTACGGTTACTTCCCCGGAGGCCTGATTTTGAGTTGATCTGAATGATATCAGTAAAATATTCAGGCTTTTCCCTGTTCTGAAGTTTCATTATCTCAGAGGCATACTTTGCGCAATAAAAATAGCCGTTGTAATTGACATTTGTAGTTTTGGAAAAGACATCAGGTTCCATTTCATCGAGTCCGCCAGCTCTTAATATTCCTGCATTACTAATCATTATATCCAATCCTCCAAATTCCTTAACAGTTGAGATTATAAGACTTTTAACTGTTTCGGGATCAGACACATCTGTTTTGACAAAAATAGCATGGTTGGATGATTTTTGTTTATTTAATCCTGATACAAAACCAAGTCCGGTTTCTTCATTCAGATCGGCTATTACCAGATTGACTTTAAGGGCGTAAAGAGCTTCTGCTATCCCGGCTCCAAATCCCTGGGCTCCTCCTGTAACAATCGCAACCTTGTCCTTCAGACTGTTTTTTGTCTCGTCGCCCTGTGAAACCTTTCTCCTGTAATTTTCGACCTCCCACTGATCAATAAATGAAATCTGATCCGGAGTAAGAAGCCTTGTGCCTCCACACTGAGAAGAATAATAACATATTCTGATCAGATCTTCATAAACGTCAAGAACCGATTCTGCAGCTGCATAATTATCCTCAACCGCAAACACCCCCATTTCCTTGATCACAATTATCTTTGGAACAAAGTTGAACTCTCTGATAAATCTTTCAAGCTGTCCTTTAAAAGACTCAAGAATCCTTTCGGGTGTTGAAGATTGCTCGATATATAAATACCTGTATTTACAATAGACTATTATATCGGGTGTGAGAGGATGTGATATTTTGTGAAATTCCTGCTGACTCTGGTAGTATTTTGCAATCAGGCTGTTATGTCTGTACCTGATCACTTTGGGTTGACCTGGTGAAAGGAGCATCCTTATCGCCGGAAGTACTTTATTAAGTAAAGGATTATAAGGCAGTTCGTTATACTCGAAGGGAGCATTTACTACTTCTGATATCTTGAGAATTATATCATCATAAATCTTTTTTATCTCTTCGGGAGTATCAGCGCTGACAAATGAGCCATGATTTTCCAGAAAAATGATTTGAGGATCTTTACCGTGTTTCTTACGATAAAGAGAAATTTCTGAATCCAGTTTTTTAAATAATGTATAACCAGGATCGATATATGGGACAAACAGCACTTTTTCCCCGAACAGTTGCATTGTCAGGCTCTTAGCATTGTGGCTGCAAAGAACTCCGTTTATGATTGTAGGGTGAAGATGAACAACATATTTATATTGCATGATCTCATGGAGGGAGGTCTCAACCGAAGGTCTTTTGCTCCGGCCGGGTTCAAGGATACTCCTGAACATGTCTGTTTTTACCTCCTCTTCCCTGATAACCGGATCATCGGAATACTGTTTCACTGAAATAAGGCGCAGCTTTTCCCTGCTGAGAGCAACCAGGCCATCTTCTGTTAACCCTGCAAGAGGAGAACCGCTGGCCTTTATCCAGATGGTCTGTTCATCCTTAAATGATGTATTACCTCCTCCGGCAATTACATAATCCTTATTACTGCCATAAAAGTCAGAGATTTTTAAAAGTTCAGAGATTTCCGGTTTCATATTGAATGTTATTTAAAAAATACTCTATAACTAATTTACCTGCTGATTCAAAATCTTTCTTTTCATCAAACCTCACTGAACCATTGGGTTTTATATAACCAGGCTTATTCTGAGCACGCAGATATTGGTGTGCAGCGATAACCGATACTCCATCCCATGCAATTTTTTTCAATGTATCATCAAGAGGCTTTCTTCCTCTGGCAGTTACAGTCAGCGGGATCATTTCAGGTGTATTATGTTCCGTCCCGAAAATTATTATAAATCCTTTTTTATCAAAGAATTCCACAAAATTCTTCAGTATGGAAAAATCATTTCGTCCGGGAATAAGTTCAATACATCCAATACCAAAGTTTGTGAGAGTGGAAAAGAGTTTTTCCGGGTCGTTTTCAAATTCTGTGCATTTCCCTGAAGCATCATCAAGCAGAACCGGATAGCATGGAATACCTCCTGCCTCAATAATAATTCCGATAATTTTTTTCAGATCTAAAAAAGATCGATCATCTTCTTCCACGAATGCCGCACCGCCGGCTTTGAGGAGGTTTGACCTTATTTCATTCTCCAGCGAAGCCGGATCCGACAATCCTGATTTGGATTTCTTTCCTCCATACAATGATTCTATGAAAGTCAACTGTTCTTCATCTGAGGAATAATTTTCTGAGGCCAGAATCCTGACTGCCTTTGCTATATGACGTTCACGGACCAGATCATGAGCAAACCTTTCTTTTATATCTTCAAAACTGAGTTTAAGAGATGGATTTGAAGCCGAAATCAATGAGTTTAGCTTTGCCACCATTGCCTGTAACTGATTCTGTGTCTCGTTCTTAACTTTATTAAGTTCTCTGTTTTTCCACCAGCCAAGATGAAAAGGATAATCCAATCCTTTCCCGCAGAAGTATATCCGCCCTGGGTTGTTTGGATCATTGATCCTCACTCCATTTTTTTGCTCATCCTTCATCAGGCCAATGAATTCGATGTTGAAGAGAGGGAAAATCCTGTTCTTAAGGCATCCGTCATAAAATGAAGAATATCCATCTGTTACATAAAAATCATTTATACCAAGCAAACTGATGTTTTCACTATTAGCCATTGAAAACAGAGACTCAAGATCAGTAAATGCACTGAAGGAATAAGGAGTATGAATATGACCATTTGCTTCCCGGAAATCAGCTGATTGAAGATCCTGCATACTTTTTTTCATTTCTGCAGGTGCAGGGAAGCCGGATAGAAAATTATTTCTCACCTCTTTAGATTTTTGTATCTATTTGTATACCAATAATAAAATTGTTGATTCTGCTGATTTCTTCATCAGTAAGATTAAATCCCGTTGCCCCGATATTATCGAGTACCTGCGACGGATTTCTAGCTCCGGCCAGAACACAGGTAATCCCTGGTTGTCGAATTGTCCAGTTAAGTACCAGCTGAGAGAGAGTCACCTTCCGGTCATCCGCTATTGGTTTGATTTCATCAAGCAACCCAAGAATATTAGAAAAATTGGGTTCTTTATAATATGGCGTTGAAGGACGGGAATCACCATCATTAAAAATATATCCCGGCTTCATCTTTCCGGTAAGAAGGCCACGCTGAAGAGGGCTGTAAGCGAATATCCCAATATTATTTTCAATACAATAGGGGACTATTTCGTTCTCTATATTGCGATTAACCATGCTGTAGGGAACCTGGTTTGATGCAAGCTTAAAGCTTGTAACTGCCTCTTTCATAAGTTCAACAGAATAGTTACAAACACCTCCTGCCCTGATTTTCCCTTTTTTAATAAGTATCTCAAGGGCCTCCATTGTTTCAGACACTGGAGTCGTAGGATCTGCCCAATGGATTTGGAACAGGTCGATATAATCTGTTTTCAGACGTCTTAGACTATCATCACAATCGCTCAGTACTTTTTCTTTAGATGCATGACGGTATATTTCCACATCTTTTCCTGAGCTGTCTTTTGATGAAAAGAAGAAAAATCCTCTTTTTTCATCCCATGACATCCCGAATTTAGTAAGAATCTGAACCTGATCCCTCTTGCCTTTTATAGCCTTGCCGACAAGCTTTTCACTCAATCCAAATCCATATACCGATGCGGTGTCGATAGTTGTCATCCCATGATCGACGGCTGTCTCAATTGCCTTAACTGCCTCTTTGGAATCTGCTCCGCCCCATAACCAGCCTCCAATAGCCCATGCCCCGAAGGCAAGCACTGAAACTTCCAGATCTGATTGTCCTAATTTTCTAGTTTCCATATTGTTCCCAGCTATTTTTCTCTTTCCTGGTGCACCTTTGATTCGTATTCTTGTTTTACCAATTAAGTGCTGCTTCAGGAACTTTGAGTAAAGAATCACAGACCCAATCAGCCTCAAAAATGGCCTTCCTGTCAAACGAAGTTGTTACTGCAAGACATTTGCAGCCTGCTGCCTTTGCAGCTTTTATACCACTTAAAGCATCTTCGACCACAAGACATACTTCCGGCTTCAATCCTAATTTCTCAGAAGCTTTAATATATATATCAGGAAAAGGTTTTTTTCTTTCTACCTCCAGCCCATTAATTGTTGAATTAAAAGATTTTTCTGACAATCCGATTGCTTTCAGGCTCACTTCCATTTTTATCCGGTCTGCACTAGTTGCAAGAGCAACTTTGAAACCTCTTTTCCTGCAAAGGGTAAGGAATTCGACTGACCCGGGCAATGCTTTAAGCTGACCACTGGAAATTTCTCCATAGATTTGATAAGTTCTGGCTTTTGCCTCGATGATATTCAGCTTCACGTTATATTTTTCAGCTACTCCACCTATATATATATTCTCCCCCATTCCCACAAAAGGCCTAAAATCATCCGCTTTAACTACGATCCCCCTTTCATGAAACATCTCAATTGCTGCCTTGCAGATGAATGTCTCTGAATCAACAAGCACTCCATCCATATCGAAAAGAACACCATGGATCATCTGAAGAGTTTTTCTATTTCTTTTATTTTCTCTTTTGAAAGGGATTTTTTCTTTCCGGCAAAATCAACAATCAGGGTCATTCTGGCTGCATTTTCAAGTACTTCAATCTTATCAAAAGCCTGGAGAAGATTAATACCGGTTGTAAGAACACCATGATTTTCAAGCAAAAGAATATCTGATTTTTCTATATAATCTGCAACCAGCTCAGCCAGTTTTTTTGTTCCCATTAGTGCATATGGAACGAAAAGAGGTTCTTCAAGAATTGCACAGGCTTCTGCAGTGAGATTAATATTTATTTTGTTCTTCATTGCAGTGAATGTAGTTGCAAAAGTAGGATGCGCGTGCACAATGGCTTTGATGGTTTTCTTTCTGTAAATGGAAAGATGCATTTCAGATTCTATTGACGGCTTAAGATCAGGAGTCAGATTTTCCCCTTCCATCGTCAATAATCCGACCTCCTTCCACTTCATACTGCCTTTATCTGTTGCCGACGGCGTGATAGCAATGAGATCATCGGATATCTTCAGACTTATATTTCCTCCAGAAGTAGTAGTAAGTCCGTGCTTATAAAGACGCCTCATAAATCTGGCGACCTCTTTGCGTTCGGTTTTGTATTTCTTTGAAGTATCCATCTGGTCAGTTTCAAAGATACCAATCTATTTACTACACTCCTTCTTTATTCAGCTTAATTGTTTTTTCATAAGAAAAATCATTCAGGATTTCATGCCCTTTTAGAGGAAGTATTCGTTCATGAATTGCATCAAGTATCCATTCGGGCTGAGGGAAGAAAAACTGCTCCATTTCATAAGCCGGAATTATCCAGTTACGAGATCCTACTGCAACAGGCGGTGCATCAAGCCAATCAAATGCAAGTTCTGTTAATGTCTGAGCTATCTCTTTCAGGAATGAACCGCGTGTAGAAGCATCACTTGTAAGAACGATCTTTCCTGTTTTTTTAACAGATTCAATTACAGGCAAATAGTTGAATGGAACTAATGTCCGGGCATCAATTACTTCTGCATTTATTCCATATTTTTCTTTCAGAATATCAGCAGTTTTCAAAGCCGGGTATAGAGTGGCACCGATAGAAAGGATAGTAATGTCCTCTCCTTTTCTTTTTATGTCTGGTTCGCCGATAGGAATTTCATAATATCCCTGTGGAACACCCTCTGAATGGAACATTTCGCCTATATCATAGATTCTCTGACTTTCAAAGAAAATAACAGGATCTGTTCCCTGGAGCGCAGAGTTCATTAACCCTTTTGCATCGTACGGAGTAGCCGGGAAAACCACTTTAAGCCCCGGTATATGTGCAACCAGTGATGACCAGTCCTGTGAGTGCTGAGCACCGTATTTTGAACCTACTGATACCCTGATTATTACAGGCATTTTGATGAGGTTACCGCTCATTGCCTGCCATTTGGGCAACTGATTGAATACCTCGTCCCCCGAACGGCCAAGGAAATCGCAATACATAATTTCAGCTATCACTCTGCCACCGCACATCCCGTAGCCAATTGCCGTGCCGACAATTGCTCCTTCGGAAATTGGTGAATTGAAAAGACGGTGGTACGGAAGTGCTTCCGTAAGACCACGATAAACGGCAAATGCACCTCCCCAGTCGCGGTTTTCCTCACCCCAGGCCGCAAGTGTAGGGTCTTTGTAAAAACGATCTATTACTGCCTCAAATATTCCATCACGTAACTGATAGAGTTTCGCTTTAGAAAAGGGATTACCTTCCTTATCCTTATAAAAACGCTCCTTATTTTTAAGTGACTTAACACGCGGATTCTCATCAAGAGGCATGAGCACTTCAGGTGTCCCTTCCTCCATTTTATCTAAAGAATTATTTGAGAACATCATCCTGCCTATGATATCCGGGTCTTTTTTAAGATCAATAAGCGGTGATATTTTCGGATCTATACTGAGTTTCAGGATATGAGATATGAGTTCAATTGTATCTTTTTTCATATCAGCAAGTTGCCCGGAATCAGCGACTCCCGCCAAAACAAGGTCGTTACCATAAGTGATTATTGAATCTTCTTTTTGCCAGGCTTCTATCTCTTCCTTTGAACGATATGATGATGCATCGGAGGGTGAATGACCGCTGATCCGGTAGGTAAGTGTATCAAGAAGAACCGGCCCCTTTTTCTCTTCAATTATTTTTTTCTTACGCTTGAAAGCATCAATTACTGCAAGCGGGTTATAACCGTCTACACGCTCAGCGTGCATCATTTCAGGATTGACACCTGCACCTACCCGTGCAAGTATTCCATAACCCATCGTCTCACCCATAGTCTGACCCCCCATGCCATATAAATTATTCATGAAGTTGAATATGAGAGGCAACCCTCCTTTGAAATCTCCGTCCCAGAGGGTTTTATACTGGTCCATGGTTGCAAAGCTTATGCCTTCCCATACAGGTCCACAAGCCATAGATGCGTCTCCAATATTGCAAACCACTATACCCGGTTTCCTGTTAATCTTTTTAAATAGAGCAGCACCTACTGAAATATCTCCTGATCCTCCAACAATGGCATTATTCGGATAGATGCCAAATGGGGTAAAAAATGCATGCATCGATCCTCCCAGTCCCTTGTTGAAGCCATTTTCACGGGCGAATATCTCTGCCAGAGATCCATATATCAGGAAGTTAATAGCAAGTTCTTTAATATCTCCTGTAAATCCTTTTTCAACAACTTTAAGGGCACTGCCGCCAAAATAATTTCTCATTATAGAATAAAGTGAATCCTCATCGAGCCAATGAATTGCCGATAACCCTTTGGCAAGGATCTCGCCATGACTCCGGTGCGAACCAAATATATAATCATCCACACCGAGGTTGTAAGCCATCCCTACTGCCGCTGCTTCCTGACCAATTGAAAGGTGTGCCGGTCCCGGATGATTATATGGGATACCATTATATTCATTTGTTGTTTTGATAAGATTAAGCATTGTTTCAAACTCCCTGATAATAACCATATCACGGAAGATCCTGAGAAAATCTTCTTTGCTGTAGATTTTCTTTTCTTCTTCAATAGTCTTATGGTACTGGTTTACCGGAATTTTTCCGAACTCAATATATTGAGGCTTGCGAACCACTTTCGGATCTATATTCTGACTCTTTGGCATTTTAAGAATATTAATAATTTAAAATGAAATTTAACTACGGAGGACACAGATTATCATGGAGTTATCACTAAATCTCCCTCTCTCCCCTTCTCCCACTCTCCCAATCTTACATATAACTGAAACCTTCAATCTGTTCTTTAATCTCCTTCAGGAACAACGTAGCCGGACCTCCATCTATCGCGCGGTGATCGTACGTTAATGATAATCCGATTACCGGTATAAACCCGAAAACACCATTTTCAAGGTCAGCAGGCCGATACAGAATCGTACAGACTCCAAGTATCCCTGCCTGTGGAAGATTAATCACTGGTGTAAACATTTCTACACCATAAGATCCGAGGTTGGAAACCGTGAATGAGGCTGCACTGCTCTGCAGGAGTTCAGGATTAATGTTTCCTTTTCTGCAGGCTTCAGCAACCGATTTCAGCTCTTTCGAAAGTTTTACCAGTTCCATTTCATCTGCGTTTTTAATTGCAGGCACCATTAATCCGCGAGGTGTATCAACCGCTATTCCGAGATGCACCTTATTAAAAGTTTTGATCCGGTCATCAAGAAAATGGCTGTTGGCTTCCGGAAATTTTTTAAGCGCTTTTATGACGCACCAGCAAATCATATCATTCAGTGTTATATCCTGATTCGCTGTACCCGCTGTAATTTCAATCTTAATCTTTTTTCTGGCTTCAAGAAGATTTCGTACGTCTGCGCTCATATGGTGTGTAAGCTGGGCCGAGTTGTGAAGAGAAGCATGCATCGCCTTCGCTATCATTTTTCTGACATTGGTCAAAGGCAGTTCAGAATAGTCGGCACCAGGTGTCGGGCTGCCGGCAACCGGCTTGATTCTTTCGCTGGTCAAAGCTCTCTCAATGTCACGGATTATAATTCTACCGTTTGGACCGGAACCTATTATATTATTGTAATTGAACCCTTTGTCATCTGCCAGACGTTTGGCTCTCGGAGAAATTCTTATTTTACCATCTTTATCAGTATACATATCCTGAACAACAGTGACGGATGATGGTATGCCTTTTTCAGTATTTTCTTTCTCAGTTAAAGTAATTTTTTCCTGCGATTTTCCCGGACGATACAATTCGGTCTCTTCTCCTGGTGAACCTATCACAGCAACATTTACCAGGACAGGAACTTCAGCTCCTTCTTCGAAAAAAACCTCCAGAAGTGTTCCATCTGCAGTTGATTCCATATCAAATGCAGCCTTATCTGTTTCATAGGAAAAAAGAATATCTCCGCTATAGACAACTTCTCCTTTCTTCTTAAGCCAGCTAGTTATGATACAACTCTCAACCGACTGTCCCTGTTTTGGCATTATTACCGGTGTGGCCATTGGTATTAGATTATTATTTTATTTAAATAGTCACTCTTCTGCGCAATCCTAAATTATTGATTTTCTTCATCTGCCCCAACCCTAAAGGGAGCGAAGAAAATCAATTTCCGCCCTTTAGGGACGGGGTAAAGAAACTGATTTTCGGTTTCTAGTGTTTGTTTCAACTTGTAATTATAAGTTAATTAGATAATAATGTTATATGCTCAAGATATGGCAACTACAAAAATATATTATTAAACTTGTATTTACAAGTTAAATTTAATATATTTACATTTTAATTGTAAATATTTACAATGAAAAAGGTCACGCAATACCGGAAATTATACGAAACTCTTCGTAAACATATAGTCGAAAATATTTACAAAGAGGGGGATCTTCTACCCTCAGAAAATGAATTATGTAAACTTTATGGTATGACAAGACCCACTGTAAGACAATCACTTGGGGCTCTTGCCAATGACGGATACATAAGAAAGCACCAGGGAAAAGGAAGTATTGTCCATCACCTGCCAAGAGAAATAGGAATTCTTTCTGTGTCAGGGACTACATCGGCAGTTGGTGACAGAAACCTGAGGACAAGGATTATCACAAAGCCAATCATTAAACCCTGGGATGAAGGTTTTATGTTCCCGCTGTCAGAACTGGAAAAAGAATCAGGTTGCATATACATGGAAAGACTAAGGTTACTTGACGGAATACCAATTTTTTATGATATCAGTTATATTGCAAACGTCAACCTTCCCAGGATTACATCAAGGCAGTTCGAAGATAAATCGCTGTTCCAGATATTAAGAGATAATTACCAGGTTGAAATCAAAGGAGGCGAACAGAGGATAAAAGCGATCCCTTCTTCATTGAAAATCGGCAGGTTCTTAAAGATCAAAAGGGGAGAACCTGTTCTTCACCTTGAAAGAAAAATGGAAACAAATGTTGACGATTTATTTCTTTACTCATCAATTTATTGCAATACTGAGAAATATTCAATTTACGGGACATTCTGAGAGGTAAATTCTACTTTCTCAACAGCTTATTAAATGCTGGATATCAATATATTAGGAGGGTGTTGTAAAATAAATATTTTAAATTTTTCTTTTTGTGTGCCTTTGTGCCGTACTTTTTCAACAGTCCCTTGGGGTGAGGTGAAAAGAGGAAGCGATATGTTGCGGTATGACTGAAGTGATCGATTCTTAATAAATCAATGTAAGGTATTTTAAATCATCTATCTTTGAAATAACACAAAATTTAGTTTATGCCAACAGGAAATATTGCAATCGTATTTGACTGCGGAGCGACAAATGTCAGGGTAATAGCAGTTAATGATAAGGGAGATATCCTTGCTTCAGAATCTTATGCCAACAATACGCAGCCCGATCCTTTTTATCCTTCCTATCGGATCTGGGATGCAAATGAGATCTGGAATAAAATGTGCCTGGCCTGCAAAAAAGTGCTTCCGCAAATCAATAAAAATCACATCGTGGGGGTAACTGTTACCACATTCGGAGTTGATGGAGCATTATTCGACAAAGAGGGGAAAATGCTTTATCCGGTCATTTCATGGCAGTGTGAAAGGACCAATAGTATAATGGCCAATATCGATAAATTTATTCCTCTGATTGAACTTTATTCAGAAGCCGGCGTCTTACCATTCAATTTCAATACGATCAATAAGCTTATCTGGCTTTTCGAACAAAAACCGGAATTAGTCGAAAAATCGAAGATCTTTCTTTTTATGCCTTCCATATTCTCATTTTTTCTGACCGGTGAAATGGTAAATGATATGACCATGGCAGGAACTTCTATGGTAACAAGTTTAGATTCAAGAGGATACTCAAAAAATATAATCAAAAGAATTGGCTTCCCGATTGAAAAGCTGGGAGACCCTGTTGAACCAGGGACAATAACCGGCAGGATCAGTTCAAAAGCATCATCGGAGACAGGACTTCCAGTTAATATTCCAGTTGTGGCTACCGGACATGATACGCAATTTGCTGTTTTTGGATCCGGTGCTGAAGTTAATGAACCCGTCCTCAGTTCTGGTACATGGGAAATACTCATGGCAAGATCCTCCGGTTACAAATCCGGAAAAGAACAGCTCGACCTTGCTATCACTACGGAATTGGATGCCAGGCCAGGTCTATTTAATATCGGAAATCAGTGGATTGCTTCAGGAATACTTGAATGGGCAAGGAGGGTTCTTTATCCCGATATTAAAGAAAATGTTTATGAAGTAATGATTAATGGTGCATCGGAAGTACCTCCGGGGTGCAATGGTGTAAAAATTGTTCCAAAGTTTTATGAGGAAATGAAGGGGGAACCAGGTGGAAAAATACTGGGACTGACAATGGATTCAACCAGGGATGAAATTTACAGGGCTATGCTTGAAGCCCTTTCACTGAGACTTAAGGAAGGCAAGGAAGCTCTTGAGAAAGCCGGTGGTTTTAAGACTGATTCTATTCTATGTGTTGGAGGAGGATCGAAAAACCATCTATGGAACCAGCTTCGGGCTGATTACTCGGGCGTTCCGTTAAAGGTCACGGACCGTAAAGAGACGACAGTTCTTGGCGCTTCCCTGTTTGTACAGGCAGCCTGCGGAAATGCCGGTTCACCGGAAGAGGCAAGATCAGCAATTGACTACAAAACAGAAATAATTGAACCAAAAACACACTAACTTTTACACCGTTGCACCAATTTTTATAGCATGAATATTGCATATTTAAACGGGAAATTTATCCCAAAGGATGAGATCTCGATAAGTCCCGATGACCGCGGATTTCTTTTTGCCGATGGCATTTATGAAGTTGCCAGATGGTATGAGAGTTTCTTTTATGACATGACCAGT
>Ga0182021_10002482_pt1 | contig 21526 bp, 20 predicted proteins | sample 612E3MmetaG_FD_120493 | JGI IMG/M metagenome (GOLD analysis project Ga0182021, IMG submission 120493) | Permafrost microbial communities from Stordalen Mire, Sweden - 612E3M metaG (Illumina Assembly) | ecosystem: Environmental > Terrestrial > Soil > Wetlands > Permafrost | place: Sweden... | reverse complement strand
CTTCAACACTGACGGCGTCGGCGCACTAAATGCGCTGGAACAAAACGGCGTAAAACCAAAAGGAAAAAAGGTGTTGTTGCTGGGGGCAGGCGGCGCGGCAAAAGCCATCGCATATACACTCTCGCAAGAAGCTGATGAAATAGTAATTTTGAATCGCACACCTAAACCAGCAATCGACCTCGCAGACCTATTAAAGCAGAAGTTCAACAAAAAAATAAGTGGCAACGCGCTTTCGTCAACATCAATCAAAGAGAATCTAGCAGACACCGATATTCTCATTAATGCCACTTCGGTCGGAATGAAACCAAACGGTGACCAAACTCTTGTAGAACCTAAATGGCTTAAATCAAACTTGGCAGTAATGGACATAATCTACAATCCTGTTGAAACAGAACTTGGCAAGTATGCAAAATCGGCAGGGGCCAAAGTTGTGAGTGGCGTTGAAATGTTAATTTATCAAGGTGCCGCCTCATTTGAAATCTGGACTGCCTGTAAAGCTCCAGTTGAAGTTATGAGGAAGGCAGCGCTTAATCACTTGCAGAAGGTGTAAAATTGACGGGGAAAGCTACGGCTATAGCTCATGGCGCTGCAACAATCGTTAACGCGATTGCACTTGGCAAAGGAGCGGCATTTGGAGTAGACTTGTGGACTAAGGCGGAAGTAAAATTAACAGATGAACCTCATGTTTTCAAAGCCGAAATCACTTCTGATTCGAAAGAAAGCACCTTCTTAATAGAAAAAACCGTAATTCGAGTTCTTCAAAGGTTCAATTTGGATAATAGTTTTGGCGCAAAAATAAAAACTTGGTCAAACATTCCAATAGCCAAAGGGCTCAAAAGCAGTAGCGCTGCAGCAAACGCAGTAGCCTTAGCTGCGACGGCAGCGTTAGGCAAAACGTTGCCTGATTTGGAAACCGTAAAATTGGGTGTTGATGCGGCTTTTGATGCAAAAGTTACCGTGACCGGCGCTTTTGACGATGCAAGTGCTTCATATTTTGGCGGAGTTGTAATTACAGATAATGTAAATCGCGAAGTTGTTAGGCATTTTCTGCTGGATGAAGATTTATTGGTGCTGTTTTATGTGCCTCCCGAAAAAGCGTATACTGCAAACTATGATGTGAACCGTTTGCAAACAGTGAAGCCGCTTGTGGAAATTGCCTATAAGGAAGCTTTAGCCGGCAAGGTTTGGGATGCATTAACTCTTAACGGTTTGATTTACTCCTCAGCCTCAGGATACAACCCTGGGATAGCGTTGGATGCTTTAGCTGCCGGAGCAATAGCTGCTGGACTATGCGGGAAAGGACCCGCCGTAACAGCAATAACTCATAAAGATAAGATTGATTCAGTGAAAACTGCCTTACAAAAGTTCGGCGGCGAAGTAATACAGGTGAATTTGAACAGTGAGAAAGCCAAGGTGCTCTAATCAATGACTGACGTAACCATTAAGAAAACTGAGAATCTAAACGGAGAATTATGTGCCCCTCCATCAAAATCCTACACCCAGAGAATGCTAATAGCCGCAGCTCTATCCGGTGGCATCTCAAAAATTGCTAATCCTCTTTTATCTGAGGATACAGAGGCAACCCTGCGCGCCATCACAGCTTTGGGCGCAACAGTGGAGAAAGCGGAAGACTGCTGGACCATTACGGGTTCAAACCAACTTACAAGTCCAAAAGAACCTATTGACTGCGGTGAATCCGGTGCAACATTGCGTTTTATAATTCCAATTGCTGCTCTCGCACCCGACCCCTCTAAACTTCTTTTTAAAGGCTCACTTGAACGCAGACCCATTGAACCCCTGCTTAAAAGCCTATATGATCTTGGCGTCAACGCGCACACTAAAAAACAGGGTAGCAAAGACGCAATATTCGTTGATGGCGGCGGAATTCTTGGAGGACAAACATCCATCCCCGGAGACATCAGTTCTCAGTTTATTTCTGGTTTAATGTTCGCTTGCCCATTGGCAAAGGTCGATACAGAAATCACACTTACTACGCCATTAGAATCAGTAGATTATGTTAAAATGACGGAGGACGTTCTTGCCAAACGTGGCGTCAGAGTTCTTATTTACGACAACTTTGCCCGCATGGAAATCCCAGCTGATCAAATTTTTAAACCCGTTGATTCCAGAGTGCCGGGAGATTTCTCTTCTGTCGCTTTTCTTCTCGCCGCCGCAGCGATAACACTCTCTAAAGTGCAAATAAGCAGTCTTGATTACGACACTGTTCAAGGTGACAAAGCAATTTTGGGTATACTCAAGCAAATAGGCGTTGAAGGAAAAGTATGTGAACAAAGTGCTGAAATTAATGGATCAGGCGACATGCTTAAACCATTAAATATTGATGCAAAAAATATTCCAGATTTGGTTCCTGTATGTGCAGCTCTTGCATGTTATGCTGAAGGCACCTCAAAAATAACTGGTGCACAAAGGCTCAAGCTCAAAGAATCAGATAGATTAAAGTCGCTTTATCTTGAGTTAAAAAAGATGGGTGCAAAAATCGAAGTTGACGAAAGCAGTCTAACGATTGAAGGACCCTGTAACTTGCATGGCGCAGTGATTGATCCACACAATGACCACCGAATAGCAATGGCTTGTTCAGTTGCGGCTTTAGGAGCAAAAGGACAAACCACAATTCGGAACGCTGAGTGCGTTCGAAAGTCTTATCCACAGTTCTTTACTCATCTAAAACTGTTAGGAGCTGAAATTGTTGGCGGGAAATTCGATAGGTAAAGAATTTATAGTTACCACTTTCGGCGAAAGCCACGGCAAAATCGTGGGGCTAGTGGTTGATGGCTGCCCAGCGGGTTTGCCGCTTTCTGAAGTGGACATTCAAGTGGATCTGGATAGGCGAATTCCAGCGGAGCCAAAAATTGTTTCTGGAAGAGTAGAAAAAGATTTTGCAAAGATTCTTTCGGGCGTTTTAAATGGGTTTACCACTGGGGCTCCAATTGCTTTGATGGTTGAGAATAAGGAGGTTGACTCAAGCGATTATGAAGCTATTAAGGACCTGCCAAGACCGGGACACGCCGATTATCCGGCACGCATAAAGTATGGAGGCTTTAACGATTATCGAGGCGGCGGGCGTTTTTCTGGCAGAGTCACAGTTGCACTCATCATGGCTGGAGCAATAGCAAAAAAATTACTAGGCAAATTTGACGTTGATGTTTTAGCTTACACCACAGCCATTGGCAAAGTTAAAAGTGAAAAAGAGTTTAGCGTTGAGGAAATCCGCAAAAACAGGTATGAGGCGGCTACTCGTTGTCCCGACTTAGCCTGTGCAGAACGTATGGAAGAAGTCATTGTTTCTGCAAGAAAAGAAGGTGAGAGTGTCGGAGGAATAGTTGAGTGCTTGGCGCTAAATGTTCCAGTGGGCATTGGGGAGCCGCTGTTTGATTCACTTGATGCTGATTTAGCCAAAGCGTTGTTTAATGTTCCCGCTGTAAAAGGCGTAGAGTTCGGCTTGGGCTTTGCCATTGCAGAGCTAAAGGGCTCAGAAAGTAACGATTCCTACATCATTCAGGGTGGAAAAGTCTCGACGGCAACGGAAAATATGGGGGGTATCTTGGGCGGCTTGTCAAACGGCATGCCGATAATGATGCGAGTTGCAATTAAACCGACACCTTCTGTCGGAAAAGAACAGAAAACTGTTAATTTATCGTCAATGAAAAAAGCTAACCTGGCTATCAAGGGAAGGCATGATCCCTGCGTAGTTCCAAAAGCAGTACCTGCCGTGGAATCCGCAGTCGCCATAACTTTAGCTGATCATATGATTCGTGCTGGTTTTATACTGAAAGTTTTGGAGAGGCAAAAATAATGGATGACTTAGAACAACTGCGAAAAAAAGTTGATGAAGTTGATGAACAAATCATAGTTGCCCTATGTGAAAGAGCGAAGGCATGCAATGCTATTGGTTTAATCAAGAAAGAGAAGGGCCTGCCGGTTAGGGATGTCTCGCGCGAAAACGAGGTTTACACGCGGGTTAAGAAGAAAGCTGTTGAATTTCATCTTGATCCCGTGCAAGTTGAAGCAGTTTACCACGAAATAGTTAATATGTGCAGTGCAGTTCAAAAGTAGAAAAAGTCTCTCAACGGAGTCAACACTATGCTCTACGAGATAAATGAGAAAGCTATAAGGCTCGAAAATCAAGGAAAAAAGATAATTCGTTTAAACCTAGGTGACCCTGATTTAGCCACGCCTAATGAGATAATTGAAGCTGCTTATGCATCAATGAAGGCGGGCAAAACAAAATATTCATCTTCTTATGGCGAGAGCAAACTTAGAGAAAAGCTTGCTGAGCTTCACGGAGTTAAAGCTGAAAACGTTGTCATTACACCTGGTTCAAAATGGGGCGTCTTCGCCACCATGTACCTTATGCTAAAGAGTGGAGGAAACGTCATCATCCCCACGCCTTATTGGACAGCTTACGATCTAATCGCTAAAAGCCTCGGCGCACAAACCAAACTACTGCGAACAGAGATGGAAGATGGCTGGAAAGTCAATTTAGACAAGCTGGAAAACTTAATAGACAAAAACACTAAAATGATAATTCTGAATAATCCAAATAATCCGACAAGCAAAGTGATGGATGCAGAAACTCTTGATGGCATAGTGGAATTAGCCAACAGAAAAGGCGTCACTATCCTCTCAGACGAAGTTTACGGAACAATCAGCTTTGTTAAAACAAAAAGCATCCTAGAATACAATGGCGACCATAAGCATATCCTAACAACTGGCTTTTCCAAAACGTTCAGTATGACTGGTTGGAGAGTCGGCTACATCATAGCCAACAAACTGCTCATCGACAACATAACTAAACTTAACCAAATCACAATCAATAATGTGCCAGTTTTCATACAGGAAGCAGCATTAAAAGGGCTTGAATTGCAAAAACCGCTTGCTGCAAAAATAAAAGAAGAATACGAAGTGCGGGCAAAGATAGCAAGCAGCACCCTGTCTAAAGGAGGTTTCTTGTTTACAAAGCCAGAAGCGCCATTCTACGTTTTCCCCAAGCGAGCTGGCTTAGACTCAGAAAAGTTCACTTTGAGCTTGCTGGATAAAGGAGTAGCCGTAGCTCCAGGCACAGCATTTGGCGACTACAGAGAGCACTTCAGAATATCTTTAACTGCACCCAGAGAAGAAATTAAAATAGCATTGGAAAAAATCGGCGAGGCTGTTGGATGAAGATTGCCGTAATCGGCGCTGGAAAAATGGGTGTTTGGTTCGCAAAATTTTTCAGTTCAAAAGGGTACCTTGTAACGTTAGCAGACCGCAAAGAAGAAAAAATAGCTAACCTAAAAGAGCTGTCCGTCGATTTGACTACCGATTTCACGGAAGCTGTTGGATGTGCTGACCAAATTTTAATCTGCGTATCCATCGATGCTCTGGAAGAAGTAGTCAAAATCATTAGCCCTGCACTTCATGAAGGACAGGTTGTCATGGATATTTGCTCCATTAAAGAAAAACCAGTCAACATCATGCACCAGTACATCAAAGAAGCTTTAGTTTTAGGTACTCACCCCGTTTTTGGTCCAGGAAGTAACGGCGTTAAACACAAGGCATACATCCTTACTCCAACCGACGCTGAAGAGCAAAGGTTTGCAGAACAATTCAAAATGTGGCTAGAGCACGAAGAAGCTCACGTCTTTATTATGTCCCCAAAAAAACACGACGAATTGATGTCAGTCGTCCTTGGGTTACCACATTTTCTTGGCATAGTCGCATGTGAAACACTTCTGGAGCAAAATAATTTTCCAGAAACAAAAAAAGTCGCTGGAACAACCTACAGAATGCTGCTCACCCTGGCAGAAGCCACTGCGTTGGAAACACCCGATCTTTACGCAAGCCTACAAACCAACCTCCCAGATCTCCGAAAAATCGAAGACCAATTCATGGTAAATGCTCAAGAATGGTTGAAACTCATCAAAAGTAAAGACGCTGGAGCAATTGTCAAACGAATGGAACAGATAAAGAAAAAGTTGAAAGAAACAGACAGAGACTTCGCCAACTCATACGAAGACATGTACAAAATGCTAGAATCAACAGAAAAATAATGCATTAGGCAGCTTTAGGATAAGAACCTATTAATTTAACGAATAACGCATATTTTTCTAATGCCTTTAGTGCTTCATCACATTTGGGTTCGGTTCGGTGTCCTTCAAAGTCTAGGTAGAAATTGTATTCCCATGCTGTCCTTTTTGTGGGTCTGGATTCGATCTTGGTTAGGTTTATGTTTCGTTTGGCGAATTCTCCCAGTGCGTGATAGAGGGAGCCTGGTTCGTGTTTGGCTGAGAAGATAATTGAAGTTTTGTCTTTGCCTGTCGCTGCCGCATCATCGGTAGATAAGACGAAGAACCTTGTGTAGTTTTCAGGATTGTCTGCAAGGTCTTTGGCGAGGATGTGCATGCCATAGATATTGGCTGCCCGTTCGCTGGCAATTGCGGCGGCGTTCTTTAGGCCTTTTTCCTTGATCATCTTTACGCTGCCCGCGGTGTCATATGCAGGTATGAGTTCTCGTCCAAACTCTTCAAGGAAACTTCGGCACTGTGCAAGCGCCTGCGGATGAGAATAAACAACTTTGATGTCCGCTAAAGCTATGCCTGGATTAACGATTAGACAATGCTCAATTTTCACGATGACTTCGCCGTAAACTTTCAAATCATATTTGAGAAAAAGGTCGTAGTTCTGGTTTATGTTGCCCTCTAAACTGTTCTCAACAGGAACTACGCCAAACTTTGTTTCCCCTGTGCATATGCTGTCAAAAACGTCTGTGAAGTCTTTGCAGGGTTTTACTTGAGTGTTGGCTCCAAAGAATTGGAAGACTGCAGTTTCGCTGTATGCGCCTGGTTCGCCTTGGAAGGCTACTGCTTTCACTTTTTGTTTCCCTGCTTACGGTTCTTTATCAGGAGCTTGTTTATACCGTTTATCATTGCTTCAACGCTGGCCATAACGATGTCTTCTCTGGCTGCACGTGCTGAAACGATGTTGCCTTTTTCATCTGCTACTTTTATAATGACTTCTGCTACTGCGTTTGAGCCGCCTGTGATTGCTTCGAGGCGATACTCGCTTAATCGTATGTTTTCTAGGTTGTTGGTTAACTTTTGGATGGCTTTTAGAACAGCGTCAACGGGGCCTACGCCTGTTTCTGCGGCAATGTATTCTTTCCCATCTAAAGTTAGTCTGACTGAGGCTGTGGGGATGACTTTGATGCCTGTTATAACGGCTAGGTCGCTTAGGTCAACGATCTTTTCTTCTCCGATTACTTGGCCCATAACTGCTGAAGTTAATGCCAGCAAATCGGCGTCCGTCACCATCTTGCCCTTATCGCCCAGTTCCTTGATGCGTTGCACAATTTCTCTAAGTTGCGTTTCAGTTGGGTGGATATCTATTTCTTCTAATTCAGCTTTTACGCCACTTGTTCCCGCCAATTTTCCAGCAACTAATTTTCTTGTGCGACCTACCAACTCGGGTTTTATTGGCTCAAACGTCAACGGTTTTTCTGTTACTCCGCGGGTGTGAATGCCTGATTCATGGGCAAAAGCGTTTTCGCCAACGATTGCCTTGTTAGCTTGCACATTTATCCCTGTTAATGAAGCAACCAATCTGGAGGTACTGTATAATAACCGCGAGTTAACTCCTGTTTTGTATTTGTAAATCAAATGTAGGGCCATCACTACTTCTTCTAAAGACGCGTTTCCGGCTCGTTCTCCTAACCCGTTAACGGCAACATGCACTTGAGAAGCGCCTGCCTCAACAGCAGCTAAGGAGTTTGCAACTGCCAAACCAAAATCGTCATGGCAATGAGTGCTTATAGGAACCTGAACTACAGTTTTTAGTTCCTCAATAAGTTGAATGGTTGTTTTAGGAATCATTATGCCAACAGTGTCTGGTACATTTAGGCTGTCCATGCCTGCTTTCTCTGCCGCTTGGCAAACTTGCTTTAAGAAGGGCATTTCTGAACGTGTAGCATCCATGGGTGAAAATTCGCATTTTAAACCGTGTTTTTTTACATGCTCAATGGACTCTACTGCTGCCGTTAGCACCTGTTCAGGTGTCAAGTTTACTGCATATTTCATTTGAACGGGCGAAGTTGGAATGAAAACATGAACTAAATCAACATCACAGTCAATTGCCGCGTCAATATCACCTTTAGTTGCTCGAGATAGAGCGCAGATTTCAGAGGTTAACCCTGCTTTGGCAATGTCTTTGACGACTTTTTTTTCGCCTTCTGAAGAACTTGGAAATCCCGCTTCAATGGTATCAACGCCTAGTTTGCTTAGTTGGCGTGCAATCTCCATCTTGTCGTCTGCGGTTAAAGAAACTCCTGGGGTTTGTTCCCCATCTCTTAAAGTGGTGTCAAAAACTCGGATTCGTTTTGAGGGTTTATCTGTCATTTTTTCAACCAGTTTTCGCTGTTAAGGCTGCAGCAATAGCTTCTGCCATTCCCACTGTTGTGGTTTTGCCGCCGCAGTCTGGAACAGCTTGACCGTTGCGTAAAGCGTATACTACTCCATTCTCTATGGCGGTACCTGCTTGTAAGCATTTTTTGTCATTGTATTTTTCTCCCAGCCACTCTAACATCATTTTGGCAGACAGAATCATGGAGATTGGGTTTGCGGTGTGTTTGCCTGTTCTGTTTGGTGCTGATCCGTGGATTGGTTCGAAGAGTGCGAAGTTGTCGCCGATGTTTGCGCCTGGAGCCATGCCTAAGCCGCCGATTTGTTGTGCTGCTTCGTCGGATAATATGTCTCCGAACATGTTGCAAGTGCAGAAGACATCAAAGACTTCTGGTTCTTTAATGAGGCGCATCGAAGCTGCGTCAACGTATAATTCGTTGAATGCGATGTCAGGGTACTGTTTTGCGGTTTCTCGGCAAACATCACGGAATAATCCGTCGGTTACACGCATAACGTTGGCTTTGTGGATGGCGGTTACTTTCTTTTTGCCATTGCGAAGGCGGGCAATGTCAAAGGCTTTTTTGGCTATGCGTATACAGTTGCCTCTAGTAATTACTCGCATGCAAACAGTTGTGTCGTTTCCTATTGTGAATTCTATGCCTTTGTAAACGTCCTCAGTGTTTTCCCTAACAAACATCATATCAATGTCTGGGTGAGCCACCTTAACGTTAGGATAAGCTTTTAGTGGACGCAAGTTAGCGTATAAATCAAACATTACCCGCAGCTTAACAATGACGTCCGCTGCTGTTTCGCCGACAGGTCCTTTTAAGCAAGCGTGGGATGCTTTGATTATTTCTATACTTTCAGCAGGTAAAGCTGCGCCCCTTTTAGCCAAGGTTCCGTCGCCTGCTTCTGCCTCAATCATCTTAAGTTTAATGCCGAATTTTTTCTGTGCTGAATCTAAGACTTTTAATGTAGCTTCTGTTAATTCTGGCCCTATTCCGTCGCCTGGAATTAAAGATATTTTGTATTCTGTCATTTTTTGTTTATTCTCCTTCGTAAGTTTTCAATTAATCCGCCATCAACCAATATTTCTATTATGAATGGCGGAAGTTTGTCTACTTGAAACTTTTTGCCTTTTGAAACGTTTTCTATCTTGCCGGCTTCAAAGTCCGCGGTTAATTCATCGCCCGTTTCAACTGCTTTTGATATGCCCTTGCATTCGATTACTGGTAAGCCAATGTTGATTGCGTTTCTAAAGAAAATTCGCGCGAAAGATTCAGCTAACACGCATTTTACGCCTGCGTATTTCAGCGCTAATGGGGCTTGTTCTCGGCTTGAGCCGCATCCAAAGTTTTTGCCGCCTACTAAGATGACGCCTTTTTTTGCTTTTTCAGGAAACGTGGGATCTAAGCTTTCCAATGCATGTTTGGCTAACTCGTTAGGATCAACCAGTATCAGGTATTTTCCTGGTAGAATAACGTCTGTGTCAATGTTGTTTCCATATTTTATGACTGGGCCTTTTAATTTCATGTTCATGCTTTCTGCACCTTTCTTGGGTCAGTGATTTTTCCCGTGATTGCTGAAGCAGCTACGGTTGCTGGAGACGCTAAGTACACGCTGGCTTGGGTGCTGCCCATTCTTCCGATAAAGTTTCTGTTTGATGTGCTTACGCAAGCTTCGCCTGCTGCTAATAATCCTATGTGACCGCCCAGGCATGGACCGCATGCTGAACCGCAAACTATTGCGCCTGCATCATTGAAGATTTCAATTAAGCCTTCGTTTAATGCTTGTTTGTACACTTCTTGTGAAGCGGGAATCACCAGTGCTCTAACTCCGTCTTTTACTTTTTTGCCTTTTAAGACTTGAGCGGCTAAACGTAAATCTTCAATTCTGCCATTAGTGCATGAGCCAATAAACGCCTGCTCAACTGGAATGGTGCCCACTGCTGAAACTGGCTTTACGTTGTCAACTGATGATGGGCAAGCTATTTGTGGCTCCATCTTTGAAACGTCAAATTCGACTGTTCGAGCGTAATGTGCATCTTTATCGCTTTTCAGTGAGTCGAAATCGGGTAATTTTGTGACTCTGCCTTTTAAGAATTTGCGGGTTATTTCATCTGGTTCAATGATGCCGTTTTTGGCTCCCATTTCTACAGCCATGTTGCACACAGTCATTCTTCCTGCAATGCTCATGTTCTTTATTGTTGGGCCAGTGAATTCTGCGCTTTCATATATGGCGCCATCAACGCTCATTTTGCCGATTATAGCTAAAATTAAATCTTTTGGAGTAACAAAGTTTGGAAATTGGCCAGTTACATTTATTTTTACTGTTTCAGGAACTTTTAGCCAAATTTTTCCAGTGGCGAAAACTGCAGCTGCTTCTGTTGAGCCTATTCCCGTGGCGAAAGCTCCGAAGGCTCCGTAAGTGCAGGTGTGTGAGTCAGCGCCTACAATTACTGTTCCTGGAACAACATGCCCTTTTTCGGGCATGACTTGGTGGCAGATTCCTCCTCGTCCGATGTCGTAGATTTTTATTTTTTGATCTTTTGCGAATTGTCGCATTGTTTTGTGTAGTTCTGCTGCTTTAACTGATTCAGCTGGAACTTGATGGTCCAGTATTACCACTGCTTTTTGGTTATTCCAAACTTTTTGTACGCCTATTTTTTTGAAGGCTTCAACTGCTAAAGGCCCAGTTAAGTCATGCACCATGATCATGTCGACATTTGTGTCGACGATTTCGCCTGGGTGAACAACATCTTTTCCCGACGCTTTAGCCAATATTTTTTCTGTAATGTTCATTGCTGTTCTCTCTTTTTCACAATAATTATTATTTTGAATAATCTTTTGTTGGCGTTTCTCATTTTTGAGAAACTGAGAGTTAAGCGTTTCCGTTCAAGGAAACGATTTACTCGTCTATTCTTACTGTTTTTGCGCCTCTTGCCAATGCGGTTATCCCTGTTCTTGCCAGTTCAATGACGCCGTTTGTTTTCATCAGGTTTAAGAATGCATCTAGTTTGTCTGGTGTTCCTGTGATTTCAACAGTTAAGCTGTCCATTGACACATCTATGATTCGTCCTCTGAAAACTTCCACGCAGTTTATGATGTCTGAGCGTTCTTTTGGAGTTTCCACATTTACTTTTATCAAAGCTAGCTCCCGCATTACAAAGTGCCCTTGCTCAAGTTCCTCTACTTTGAGGACATCGATGAGTTTTGCCAGTTGCTTAACGACTTGTTCAAGTGTTTTTTCGTCTCCGTTGACTGTGATTGTCATGCGTGCTACATCGCTTGTTTCGCTTGGACCAACCGTGATGCTTTCAATGTTAAAGTTTCTACGTCGGAACAAGTTTGATACTCCGTGAAGGACACCTGGCTTGTTTTCCACTAGCACTGAGATTACTTTTGTTTTTCCAGCTTCCATTAATAGTCACCTCTCTGTTGTGGTAAACCGCAGCCTGGAGGCACAAATGGAACAACGTCCGTTTCTGAGCCAATAGGCACATCGATTACCGTTGTAACTTCACTATTTAGCGCTGTCTTAACTGCTTTGTGGAATTCTTCAATTGAGTTTGCCCGCAGTCCTTGCGCTCCATAAGCCTCTGCCAGCTTCACCATGTCTGGTGATTTGCCCAAATTAACTGCCATGTAACGACGTTTATAGAGGGTTCTTTGCCACTGCGCGACCATGCCTAACACTGAATTGTTGAGCACTATGACTATGACAGGGATTTTTTCAGTTACAGAGCATGCGAGTTCATTCTCGGTCATCAGGAAGCTGCCGTCACCAGCTATATCCACAACTGGTCTATCTGGGCAGGCAACTTTTGCTCCTATGGCTGCTGGGAAACCAAAGCCCATAGTTCCTAATCCACCTGAACTGATGAATGTTCTCGGTTTCAACGCTTGGAAGTACAGCGCTGACCACATCTGGTTTTGGCCAACTTCAGTCGTAACTATAGCGTCTGCTGTTAACAGTTTTCTTAGTTCCAATAGCAACGATTTTGGCACTAACTCTTTGGGTCTGTCCTTTAACAGTGGACTTAGCTGCTCTTTTGCTTCTTTAACACGCTTTGACCATGCACTCGTTTTCATCTTAGGCAGCTTCTTTGCTGTGGCAGCATGCAATTGCCTTAGTGATGCTTTTGCGTCTCCCACGATGGGAACATCAACTTCAATGTTCTTGCCGATTTCGGCAGCATCAATATCTATGTGAATCTTTTTTGCGTTGGGCGCGAAAGTGTCCAAGTTGGCAGTTGCACGGTCAGAAAATCTTGTTCCAACAGCTAACAGCACGTCGGCTTCACCCATCAGTCTGTTTGCAGCTGGGTTTCCATGCATTCCTATGCTCCCTAGTGATAAGGGGTGTGCTTCAGAGAATGCGCCTTTACCCATGAATGTTGTTGCAACTGGAGCCATTAGTAAGTCTGACATTTGCATGAGTTCATCTGAAGCGTTTGAGATTATTACGCCGCCTCCCGCCAGTATAATTGGGTATTCAACGTTTGCAAGCAGGTTAGCGGCTTCGCTAATTTTACTTAAATCTGGCTCCAAAACGGGTTTATAGCCTCGAGCTTCAATTTTATCTGTAATTCCCATCTCCACTTCAGCGGTGTCTGATTGAACATTTTTTGGTAGGTCAATTAGGACTGGTCCTGGTCTGCCTGTTGAGGCGATGTAGAATGCGGCGTTAACCATGGGTTGAATTTCAGCGATTGTTCGCGGTTGGTAATTGTGTTTTGTTATCGGGGTGGTGATGCCGATTATGTCTGCTTCTTGGAAGGCGTCTCTGCCAATCATGTAAGAGGAGTTAACGCCTGATGATGGGACTTGCCCTGTTAACGCTATCATAGGTGAGGAATCCATGTATGCGTTTGCTATTCCAGTGACTAGGTTGGTGGCTCCGGGTCCTGAAGTTGCCATGCAGACTCCGACTCGTCCACTGGCTCTGGCAAACCCTTCGGCGGCGTGTGCTGCTCCCTGCTCATGTCTTGCAAGAATGTGCCTAATTTTTTCATTGCCACAAAGTGCATCATAAACAGGCAGTATAGCTCCGCCTAAGATTCCAAATATCACGTCAACGTTTTGTTGTTCAAGGGATTCTAAGAGTACTTTTGCACCAGACATTTTAGTCATTTATCGGTCTCCTTTTGAAATTAACTTCTATACTATCGTCTCGAAAAATTTGATTTACAATAACAGATTTTTCAGAGGGCTGCCTGGGTGAATCAAAGAATAAGTACCCGACGATCCCAGCTATGGAGGTGACGATCCCTCATCTTAATTCCTCTTGAAATACCAGTCCTTAAAAGTACATTATTGTACAGATAAAAGGTTTACGGTCTCAGCCTTAGTTATTTACAACTTTTTGTCAATAATTAAGATGCTACAAAAAAGATTTGAGTTCATTTCTTGAAAACAACACGAAAAGCGTTTCACATATTTTAGGTTTCGATGTTATTAAATTGATGAAACTCTTTATTACCCTGATTTTTCTTTTTTTAAGACGTGAAAAATTATGTGCGAATTCAATGTAATCTTAAACGGAAAGGTTGAATTCAAAGATGTCATTTACACCAAAGTGGACGGAGACAATGTTTCAGTCAAAAATATTTTAGGGCAAGGTAAAGAATTCAAAAATTGCAAGATTGTTGAAGTAGACGTTCCAAACACAAGACTTGTTCTATCTGCCCTAAAGGCTTAAGGACAAACTTGCAGAGGTTAGCAAGCTACTTTCGTGTATTTTACTTTTTTAGAGATAACCTCACAATTTAATCTTTGGTGAATTATAATTATTTTAGGTAATATCACCGGGGAGTTTGTATGTCTGATAATCAATGGGAAAACGCCTATGAAAGCGGGGAATACACGATTGGGAGTTTAGTTACCCGTCCCCTGAACTTGTTGCCCTTGTGGCTGCTGGTGTGCTGAAGAGAAATGCAAAGGTTCTCGATGTTGGTAGTGGAGGCGGAATTGATTCAATATTCATGGTCCAAAGCGGATTTCGAGTAATCGGAGTTGATATCAGCGCTAATGCTTTAAAAATTGCGGAAAAAAGAGCAAGAAAAGCAAATGTTAAAGTCGATTGGTGCAGAGGAAACGTTTTGCAATTACCCATTAATGACGAGCTTATCGATTTTGTGATTGACCGCGGGTTATTCCATCTTGTTGAAGATGGTGATCGACCTAGTTATGCTTCAGAGATTTTTCGAGTTTTAAAAAACAAGGGGCGAGCTCTAATAAGAGGATCCAGCGGAGAGTCCTCTCATGATCAATTTAACCCTGTAACTGAGGAAACCATCGATAGGTATTTTTTAGCTTCCAAATTTAAGAGGGGGTTAGTGTTGCCTATTCCGCTCTTTTCGGTAGAAGGTATGATGGATGAGCGGATTGTGATGCTGACGAAAACCGAGTAAGGCTAATCTAATGGATACAGTTTTTCTGGCTTTATATATTTTAAAATCAATTAGTTTAATGGTTCCCAGCCAATTGGCAAGGAAGCATGAATGAGTAACAGGCAAAAGTTCGAGCAAGATTTGACAGTTCTACTGTCCAGGCTCACAAAAGATTCAGAAAAAGAAGTTGAAAACAAACTTAACATTCTAAAAGATTGGCTTATAAAACTGCAAAAAGAAAATGTCGTCAAAATTAACCATTCAGTTATGGAGCTTGTATGCGCTAAATATCTCATCTTAAAAGGCTATGAAGTTCAACTTGAATACCTACTAAATGAACTTTTAACCTGCGATTTATATTCCATCAAAGGATTAGGAAACCTCATTGTTGAAATAGAAACAGGTTTTATTCCTCCGGAAAACGCTTTGGCACCATTAACTTATACTTCTGCCAGATTGGTAAGCAAAATAATTAGGTACAGTAGTTTCGCTGGAAAATTCGCGTTAGGTGTCCCTCCGCATTATATTTTGCCTTTTCCACGCGCCTTAACTAAGCCGCCAAGAAACCGCGCTGACTGGGAAATAAACCAGATAAAAAGGCTAGTTGATGCCTACTACCAGAAGCCGCCAGTTACTCTTGAAGAAATACGGAATGCTCGCATTCATGAAATCTACATAATAGATGTTGACCACGCTTCAGTTCAAGAAATTGACCCTGAAACTTACCTAAAACGAGCCATGCAAAAAGGCATAGTCTACGATTACTTACCTCCAGAAATCAAGGAGCCATAACTTTACGTCATTTTACGTTTACATTTTACTTTGCTTTGACGGCAGCTTCTACACTGGCTACACAAAAGATTTGGCTGCAAGAACAAAACAACATGAAAACAGCAAAGGCGCAAAATACACAAAAGCACACAAACCCCAAAAAGTCGCGTACTTTGAGCTATTTAATTCGCGTAGTAGCGCAATGAAGCGTGAGCGAGAAATAAAGAAGCTGAGCCACCAACAAAAAAGCATTTTAATAAATTCTCAGAAACAAGGATAATTGCAAAAATCTAACGTATAGTCGATGCTTATTCAATCGAAAATTTAATTTGACTTAAGCCTCATTAATGATCTGGATAAATTATGCTTTCTAAGAAGCCTACTTGGCAGGAAAAACTAAACAACAGTAAAGGCTACCCTAAAGTTGAGGAAATAACGACGCATGAGCAAGAAATGGGTACAGGCACGTTGGTTATCCCAGCGCCCATTGAGGTAGATGAGCTGATGAAAAAAGTGCCAAAGGGCAAACTAATCACCATCAACGAAATTAGATGTGCCCTTGCAGCTAAACATCATGCTACAATAGGGTGCCCATTAACCACTGGGATTTTCGCTTGGATCTCAGCCCATGCAGCAGAGGAGCAAAAACAGCAAGGAGCAACCGAGATTACTCCTTATTGGCGGACGTTAAAAACTGGCGGATTAATAAATGAAAAATATCCTGAGGGAATAGAAATGCAAAAGATGCTTCTAGAGCACGAAGGACATATGGTAATCCAGAAAGGCAAAATTTTTTTTGTCAAAGATTATCTTAAAGCGATAATTTCATTGGAACTCTAATGTACCAGTAATGTCAATGCAGCTCCTGTTATAACTGGCACCAAAACATTATCGTTGATTGGCAACGGAAGAACCTCAATCGTCATAGCAATCGCCGCTCCCACTAAAGCCATTGGCGGTGAAACAAAAAAGGTGCCCGCCAAAAATGCTAAAAAGAACCCTGCCACAGAGCCTTCCCAAGTTTTACCTTTGTTAAATGGTAGGGCAGTGGAGATTAATCCTCCGAAAAGCGAAGCAGTTGCATCGCCTAAACAAAACATGGCTATCGCCGCGTAACTTGCAGGATGAGGAAATATCAGTAAAGTGAATAGAATACCGAAGGCAAAATATAATGGTGCAGCTGCAAAACCGTGCAGTTCTGATTGAGAGGCGGCGTGACGCGTAATTGCCGAAATAAGCCTTAGTTCTCTTCCTTCTAAACGCCAAAGCTCAGAAACTGAGTAAATAAAAGCTATTGCAAAAATTAATGCGGCAACACTGGGCACTCCTATTAAACTGGCGATAACTGGCATAAAAAATCCGGAGGCATGGATATCTTCTCTTACAAAATCATTAGTTGTAGGAAAAGAGCGCTTGTGTTTTTTGCCATCAATTATAGGTATGATTGCTGAAAGTTTGCCATTTACAACCCTATCCGCTTTAACTCGAATAATAAAATCAGGGTTAAAACCAATCTTCAAGGCACCAGGAAGAAAAATGCAACGGTTATTTCTATCATCAGCCACAATAGCGGAATCACTTAATTTTAAGCCTTCAGCAGTTAATATTTGGCACAGAATTTTTAGTTTCCCGGCAGGTTCAATTGCATCACCCGAGATTTCACCAGAAAGCTTGCCATCTTTGGTCTCAACCTCAATACCAAAAGCGTAATCTGCACACAACGAGTCCGCTAATTTCTTAACAATAACAGTTGGTAAACCAGAACTAATCAAAGCAATTTTGCAGTTTCGGGTTTTAATTTGCGAAAAAATATTTTGCAGAAAAGGGGTTGAAGGGATTTTATCGAAAATAAGAATTAGATCTTCAAGCTTGGCGCCTTCTAATTCATTGAAAATGTGTTTTAAGGCTGATTGCAGTTTCAAAATTCCTGCTTCATATAGAAAACCGAAAAAAAGAAGCTTAATCAGCTTAACAAACCCTAAACTTTTACCAACTTCAAAAATGAAGCGGTTTTTAGGAATAAGTACTCCTTCAACATCGAAAATTACAAGCTTTGGCTTCTCTCTAGTAACCATTTGTCTAGCAGCTCACAAATACGCGCTTTATCTATAAAGAAAGTGGTAACTTGTTAAAGATAAATTTTATTTATCCCCTGAACAGCATAATAGCAAGAAACCATTGAAATCAAATAGTTTTATAGCGCTAAGGGTGATAGTTCTTGAGCCGTATGACAGATGAAACATTTCCTTGGATGCTAACTTTCACGAGTGCAAAAAACTGGCTTGACACAATACGGTCTGAAAAAGCATAAGAAATCTATGTTTTGCGTTTGAAGCAATATTGTGATGCAGTAAGCAAGAATCCAGATGAGCTTATCGCCTTGAAGATTGATGGCTTGAGGAATGTAGTCACTGCTAAAGAATTTCAAGCAGAGTCGCTTTTGAACGATTATCTGTACCACAATTACTTGACGTGTAATGTTCAGATGGCTGTCCTTGACGCTGTCAAGAGCTTCTATAAGGCTAACTGGCGCGAACTCAATTCAAATGTAGGCTCAAATATCGAGTCACCTGAACCAAAGAAGCGAACCCGAAATTGCAAGATATAGGGTGCAAAAATAAATACAAAATCTAAGTGTTCAATCCGGCCAGTCTAACTTTGGTTATGAAGATAATGGTGCATCATTCTGCGTTGATTATTATTCGACCTACGTTTATGCCTATGGACCTTTAAGCGGTAATGGAATAGCAGAATGGGTAACAGCCCTACCAGGTGAAACAAACGATGCCAATATGCACACCTTTACGCTGGGAATTATGGTGATGCTGCTTATCTAAACTCTTATATGAATACTTGGTGTTATGGCGATATTGTTGCTTATGGCTATAGTGCGGATGGATATTACAACAGTCATGTTTACTGCTGGGTCTCAAACAATGCATATGATTGGTATCAAACATCAAATTATCCAGTAACAGTTAATGATTATGATGGATTGCACTGGCTTGACTTGACTTTGGATCTTCACCTATCTTTTGAGTTCATTGCCTTTGTGGCCTACGATAACAATGGATATAGTGTTAGCGTATGTTTAGATTCAGTGCATGTTCTGCCACAATAAAAGCCTATATTCCCACTTTTTTTGTATTAAAAAACTTTTTCATAGCACTTCTATGAACGCTTGCGTTTTAAAATTTATTTTTTTAAAGTATTTTTTTTTGGCTATCCCTGTACAACTACTGATTGGCTTACTTTTCGTACAATAGATCAAAGGTATTAGCAAATAAACTGCGATTATAACTTAGCATTAGCCAACGCATTAAATATTTTGAAAGGTTTGGTATTAATTACAGGATTAACTTTTTTCCCCAACCGAAGTAAAAAGCAACAAAATTTTTCTAACTAGATTGTGTCGTCGGGGAGAACACTTGATTACCACCCTTATCGAGCATAAAGCCAAAATATAGTTGACGTACCCCAAAGTTTTGTGGTTGAATTCTGATTCGTAATGTGCTTTGAGAACTCTGTAAGGAAAGGGAGATTGAAAAAGTGTCATTGCTAGTTATTGTGAAGGGCACATTAGCCGTCTTTTCTTGATTCTTCTCTAGAGTAAATGTAAACTTTGCCGCAGTGCTGTTGATCTGCTGATATGTTGATTGAGTGTCAGGTGGAACTACAGAAACGCCAGAGAAAACAACGATTATGTCGAATGTTGCGTTTAAGTCTCCATCATTCTTACAGCTAAAAGGCGAGAAGGTGGCATTTAATATGCTGTGCGAGGCGTCTACTTCCGTCCCCCAATTATCTGTGGCGTTTTTCACATAGACTTTTGGCTCTAGCCAGAAATCAACGGTCGCAGTGTGGGTATTCTCAATATTTGGCCAAATGAAAAACCAAAAAATACCAACCCCCGATATCAAAATAATCACAACTAAGACAACCGCCAGAAACACCACTCGGTTCCTTTTCATGCCAATTTGCACTCATTATTTTATAAGTAAGCAGTTCTTTTAAGCCTAATGATTAGAACACTCCGTCCCACCCCAACTTTCTCTGTCAAAGCTATTCATCGCCCAGTGCAAACTTCCCTGCCATGAAACTATCTTACACTCATCGCCCCAAGAAGAAAATCTTACGCCAATATTCTTCGCAGTTGACGATAACGTCAAAACCTTTGTCATTTCAATCTCATTACAAACTAATCAGCAACTTATTCGTTATTCCGAAAATAATTTTGCTGGACAAAACGAATTCCCCTACTATTGAGATTCAAATAACACTTGTGGTCAGGCGTAATTTCATAGGTAACTTTTAGCTTTATTGCCTTATTCCTATTCTCGTATCCAGTCTTTCTTCTCATTCCTCAAATAGTTTGCAGGCAATAGCATTCTTCGCCGATTAAGGCTTCAACTTTAGTGGCTGTTTCAATCGCAGTTATCCTTGCAACGGTTGTAATTGTTGTTTACTTTTGGAAGAAGAAAACTCAAAAATCTTAATGGTAATGTCGTCCATTCTAAGACGACCGAAGATCATTTAAGCTCTTGATCATTGAGTCGAGTGGAGACACTTCAATGAAGAAATGTATTATCTTTATCGGGGGACAATCAAAAGATAAATTATCCTGTTTGGTTACATGGGCTCGCTTTGTTTTGCAGCTCCAGAGGGCATCCGCCGCCGCAAACTTCTAGTTGCGAGCAATCTTTGCACTTTTCTTCAACGAACTCTCTTTTTCGTAATTTCATTGTTAAAGGATTATTCCAAATCTTCTCCCAAGGATCGGTGAGTATGTTTCCTAAGCTTTCGAAGTAGCTTTGACATGGGTAGACGTCGCCATTTGGTCCAACGCAAGCGTTAATCATAGCTGCTGTGCATGTTTTGATGCCTAAGCCTAACTGCACTGGGTCAAAATGACAGTATTGCGTAGGCGTGTACCAAAGGAACTTCAAGCCAAGCAAGTGAGCCTTGTCTCGGATTTTAGGCAACAATATCTTTAATTCATCTGTGGTTAATGCAAACTCTTGACTTGCTGCTGGAGCCTTCCCCGAATATATGAGGCTGTTACAGCCAAAAGCATCCACATCAAGTCCTTTAATAAAATCAATCGTTGTTAGAAAATCTATTTCATTTTGTTTGTTTAATGTTGTGTTGGTTGAAAAATACATTTGAGATTGTGTTGCGTTTTTTATCCCTGCTACAGTTTCAATCCAACTGCCTTTGTCGCCGGTTATTGAATCGTGGATTTCTGGTTTGTGGGATTCAAGTGTTACCTGTATAAAATCTAAACCTGACTTTTCAAGTGTTTTAACGAAGGCTGCGTCTTTGAGTTTTCGCCCGTTTGTAATTAATCCTGTAACGATTCCTTTGTTTTGAGCATATTGTATCAACGTTGGTAAGTCATCGCGCAGTGTGGGTTCTCCGCCAGTGAACGTAAAAATGAAAACGCCAATATCGCTCAGTTTATCGATTACAGTCTGCCATTGAGCTGTTGTTAACTCAGGTGTCTCATGGGGTCCACCTGCATAGCAGTGAACGCAGTCATTTTGGCACCTAAAAGTTAAAGCTAAATCCATGCGTAAAGGTGCCGAATATTGGTGGCTGAATGGTTCCTCTTTTTCAATTTCAAGAAAAGAAACAGGGTCAACTTTATGTGTTTGAGCTATTGTGCTAATTGCCCATACTAGTTTTTCGTAATCAGTTTTTGCTTTGGCAATGTTAACACGGTACATTCGCTGAATTTTCTTTAAAACTTGCTCTCGAGATAACCCCTGCATGAAAAAGTAAGCAAAGGCAGTTGCAGTATGGTTTAGATGAAGGACTGAGTTGGCGTTAATCACCATTATTCCTTGCCCATCTCGTTCAACTCTTAGTTGAAGGGACATACCAGAAAACTTGTCCTCGCCGCGGTATGAGTAACGTCCATTAGGAATCTTTCTTTTTCCCAAAATATTTTTTAAAGCAATCATTTTAATGG
>Ga0182021_10002481_pt1 | contig 21533 bp, 14 predicted proteins | sample 612E3MmetaG_FD_120493 | JGI IMG/M metagenome (GOLD analysis project Ga0182021, IMG submission 120493) | Permafrost microbial communities from Stordalen Mire, Sweden - 612E3M metaG (Illumina Assembly) | ecosystem: Environmental > Terrestrial > Soil > Wetlands > Permafrost | place: Sweden... | reverse complement strand
CTGAACCTCTCGTAAATAGCGGGTTCCGGTAAGGTCGCCAACAATACAGGGAAATTCCTGGCCTGTGCAGGTCTGAGATTCCTGCCGCCTTCAAAATTGACCGGTTGCTCAGAGGTTCCCTAACACGGACCATTTACCCTCACTATGTGTCGTCGCCAGTTGACTGCCGCCGATCTTGAACTGGCTGGCATTTCCCCCGGTGATGTACACCGGTGGATTTCCTCATTCTTTTCAGACTTAGTGCTTAGTGCTTGGCCATCGTCGCAGTTGGTACCGGCTTCACGGTTGCGCGATACCTAGGTGTCGGAGAAATGAGTGCCTTGCGTGGTTGCACATTGTCTGGAAAGCGGTAACGGCGCCAGCTAAGCCCGGCTTCTTTGGGCGCTCCAAAGAGTTCGGGATGCAGATAAGTGCCGCGCTCTTCTTCGGACTTAGGTTCTTCGACTGGAATGCGGTGTGCATTCGCCCATGCGTCCTGGCGAATCCCTGTGACTTGCCACGACACCTTCAGGCCGATTCGCCCACCGCTAATCTTGAACTGATTGTTAGCGATCTCCTCTGCGACATAGACGGGAGCAAATCCACCGACACAGGTCAACTGGTAGCGGAAGTCGCGATTGAGCGCGCCAAACCACTCGGGCAAGGTGATCACGGCTTCGCCCCTTGCATCCAGGGCTACCACTCCGTCGTACATGTTCTTCATGTCGGGAGATTCCACGAAGGAGTGGTAGAGATATTGATTGGAAGGGTCGAGTGGATGATCGATCTTGAAAGAACCGCCATTCTTGGAGAGATTGCCGTTAACAAACACATTCCCGTCAAAGTGTCCGGCGTAGCTGGAGCTGTCATAGACCGCGCCGTACACGCCGGTTCCTCCCGAAGCAGTATTTACGCCTGCAACTCCCGATCCCGAGTTGCCGTTCGCGATGCCGTGCACACCATCCGGACCGGCTCCGTTGAAGAAGCTGTTGCCGAATGATTCACCCCAAACGCCTTGTCCGCCGTATTGCGTGTCCCCGTAGACGCCTATGCCCCCACCAGGATTATTACTTGCCTCGCCCACCACACCGACCGCGTTCCCGTATGTTTGCCCATATATTCCTGTGCCGGTACCCGAGATACCCTCAATGCCGTAATAAGTACCGGAGTCCCCGATAACGCCAACGCCGTCTGTTGTTATGGCAGCGAATGCGTCACCGCCGGTCGAATTCACATAGATACCATTCCCGTCACTGTTTATTACCTCCACTAACGGCTGGTTATAGGCTGTCGAGCCACTGAAGATTCCATAGAATCCGTTTATCGTTTGCCCGGTGATCGCGCCCGTGGCGGTCAAGTTCCCCGTGATAGATTGATCCGCACTGAAGGTATTGCTGGTTGCGAGTTGCGGAACCTTGGTTGTGTCCAGATTGAGCGTGACCTTGCCGCCGGTGCCGCCGCCTGTGAGATCGGTGCCCGCGGTCACGCCCGTGATCGTACCCGTACCTGCCGCCGAACAGGCCCATGTTGAGCCGTTCCATTGCAGAACTTGTCCGCTTGAGCATGACGTCAGCAGACTCAGCGTGACATTGCCTTTCGTGCCGCCGCCCGCCAGGCCCGCGCCCGCTGTCACTCCGGTAATCGATCCTGCCGGTCCCGGAGGTCCTGTCAGCACGACGTCCAACTCCGGCGGATGGCTCGTCGTTGTCGTTTCTTTACTATTCAGCGCAAACGATACAGTCCCGTCCGGCACGATCGCGATGCCGTCGTTCGCCGTCCCGTTCAACCAGTCCACGGCGGCTGCGGTGACATCCACCAGAACATACTTATTCTTGTCAGCCGTCGTGACTGGTATCGCCGAGGCGATGGCGCTTCCGAGTGTGGGCGTGTTGTTCGCGGTAATCGTGCTCTCCGTCCACGTGCTCGTGACCAGGTCCAGGTTGAACGATCCCGCGGTAGTGACGGTGCTGACGTAGATCTTCAGGGTGGCTTTGGCGACCATGGAACCGGTGATGCTCGACGGAATGCCGGACAGGTCAAAGCGAACGAAGGCGGTTGCTCCCGCACTCTCCACTTCCAGAGTATTCTTCGCACCGAAGTTAACCGTGGGAGAACTGGTTAGCGTGTAGGAATCGTCGCTGGGAGTGATCTGCGCCAAGGCGATGGTAGCCGACATGCAAATCAACAGGGCGAGCACCAAGCTCGCGCGGAAAGCTGGAATCGTTCTCATGGTCATGGTCCTCTCGATATGTTGGTATTCAAGTTCCTACAGTGCCGCGGTGATTCTCTAAAGTCTGGGAGTCTGCGTGTTCCGCAGACTCCCCGCGCCGCCGCGTCCTTCCCCGGTCCGTGACGGCGATCTCTCCACACCTTCAGTTTTGGCTAGGCGTCCATTGCTTCATTTACTTTTGCCGCGGTCCCTGATTGCATTCATTGCCCCATTCCTCCCAAACCCACGAGCTGCGAGCTTCCGGGAACGCTATCGGTAATCTTGAGCGTCGCTGTCCGAGAGCCCGTTGCCTTGGGAGTGAAAGTCACGACGACGGAACAACTCAGCCCCGGAGCGAGCGTGGCGGGTGATAACGGACACGTTGTGGTTTGAGCGAAATCGCTCGCATCAGCACCGCTGATCGTCGGCTTCTTGACGGTGATGGGCGTGCCGCTCGGGTTGCCGATGGTGATCGTTTGTGGAGTGCTCTTAACTCCGACCTTCCCACTACCGAAATTCAACGCATTCGGAAAGACGCCGATGACGGGAAGATTGAGCATGACCGAAACAGTTCCGAGATAGGCATCGGGCACCACCAGGTCGGTTCCACCATTGCCATTCAAGTCAGCTGCGGTGAGGAACGCTGGATAAATTTCACCTGGATAGTCCACGCGCGGTTGGAACGTGCCATCGCCGTTGCCAAGAAGGACGGAAATCGTACCCAGACAGTTGGACGCCGGAGTGTTGCAGTTGTTGCTCGTTACAGCCAGGTCCAACGCTCCATCGCTGTTGAAATCGCCGGTGACTATGCCAAAACCCAAGCTGTTAATCGGATAATCGACGCTCGGCTGAAATGTGCCGTCGCCGTTCCCGAGTAGAATCGAGACTGTATTTGTTCCGTTGTTCGCAAGGGCCAGGTCGGGTTTGCCGTCATGATTAAAATCCCCCTCGACCATTTGAAAAACGACATTGCCCGCAGCGAAGGTCAGGGCCGGCTGAAATGTGCCATCGCCTTTGCCCAGCAAAACACTGACGGTGTCAGCGCCTGTGTTCGCAGTAACCACATCGAGTTTCCCGTCGAGGTTAAAGTCGGCGATGACGATTGCTACCGGATACAGCCCTGCCTGATAGTCCACGTGAGACGAAAATCCGCCCCGCCCGTTGCCGAGCGCGACGGAAACCGTGTCGACATCATCGTTCGTTGTGACCAAATCCAGGTTTCCATCGCCGTTAAAGTCGCCGGTTGCGATTCCCAGAGGCCATTGGCCTGTCGCGACTGCGGGAGCAGATTCGAAAGTACCATTGCTCTGGTCGAGGAGGATGGAAACGGCGTTCGACCCGGCAGTTGGCATGGCCAAGTCCGGAAGTCCATCTCCGTTGAAGTCTCCGATACTTAAACCAGCAGGACTGAACCCGGTTGTGTAGGTGACTGGAGACTTGAATTTGCCCGCGCCCTTGCCGAGAAAAATCGACGCAGTATTGCTCCCGAAATCCGAGACGGCGAGGTCTGGAATATGGTCGCCGTTAAAATCTGCGACGCCCACTGTGAATGGCACTGTCGACTTTCCGACAGCAAAGGTGGCGTGAGTTTGAAATACAGCCTTGCCTTCGTTGGCTAGAATAGTCACGGTGTTTGATCCCGAATTGACTACGGCCAAATCCAACTTGCCGTCTCCATTCAGATCTGCGGCGGCTAACGCCCATGGCTGCAAACCCGTCCCATAAACTTCTCTCGCTTTGAACGTGCCATTCCCTTTCCCGAGCAATACCGAAACCGTGTTATCGACGTAGTCCGCTGTCGCCAAATCAAGCACGCCGTCGCCGTTGAAGTCGCCGACCGCCAAGTCGTAGGGGCTGTTACCGGTCGGGTAGTCGACGTGGGACTGAAACGTGCCATCGCCGTTGCCCAGCAGAATGGAAACGTTGTTGCTATCCACGCTGGCAACCGCAAGATCAAGTTTGTGATCGCCGTTGAAATCGCCCAACACCAACGACCAGCAAAGGGCGCCAGACTGATACTCAACGGCGGGCTTGAAGGTTCCATCGCCATTGCCGAGCAAGATCGCGACCTGTTCCGAACCCGCCACCACCGCCAGATCGAGATGATTGTCACCGTTGAAGTCGCCAGCGACTACGACACGAGGGTCATTGCCCACCTCATAGCTCACCTCCGGCTGGAAGGTACCGTCTCCGTTACCTAACAGAATGGCTACCGAGTTTGTTGCCTCGCTGGTCAAAGCGAGATCGAGTTTGTTATCGTGGTTGAAGTCGCCTACGGTGACGGCGGCGACGTATCCGCCTCCTACGGAATAATCGATGTGGGGCTGAAACGTGCCGTCGCCATTGCCCAAGAGAACCGATACGGTGCCGCTCGCCCAATTCGCGACCGCCAAGTCCAGGTTGTGGTCCCCATTGAAGTCTGCGACCGCGATAGCCCCGGGTTCCACTCCCGTGGCGTAGTCGACGCGAGGCTGGAAGGTTCCGTCAGCATTGGCGACGTAGATCGAGACCGTCTCTGAATAGTCGTTGGCCACTGCGATGCTCTGCGGCCCGCCGGTCTGAAATGCCCCGGCAGCGACCCCGTTGGGATAGTTGCCGGTGGCCAAGTCCATCCGGCCGAAAACATATCTCTCGGCGGCCGTCGGCGCGCCCGACAGACGGACCTCTTGTAGCGGAGAACTTTGATGAGCTTCAGCCGAACGAGGGTCGAGGCGCGCAGGCACCGGTTGCGGTTGCGCTTCCACACCAGTCGGAGGGGTTTGTCCAAAGTGCACTAGAATTTGTTCCAGCCGCTGCTTGACCGGGTTCGCCGAGGAGTTCTTTGATGGAGATCCAGTCTCGGTTTGTGCCGCCAGGATGGCGGAGAAAATCAAGGTGAAAACCAGAGAGAGCAAAACTCGGAAGCGCACTTTCTTGCTGTGGTGCATAACTCCTCCTGCTGAATATGGTCGACGTACTATCTTGTTGACTAACTCATTTCGGCGAGCAAGCTGTCATCAATAACCAGATGTACTGGAGTGACCTGCTTCAATCGCCCTGGTAAAACACGTAAGGCAGATTCTGCAGGGAGAACCCGGAGATACCGCTATTGGCGGCGACACCGCCGATGGGCCCGGGCATCAGATCGCTGTTTTGCCACGTAGTTGTGTGGGCTGGAAGCACGAACTGGTTGATGTGACTCTGTTCCGAATCGTAGTAGACCTGGAGCTGGTTGTTCGCAGTGGCAAAACCGGCAATGTTCGTGCCGGGGTATCCTGCCGGCGCTTTTGTTTTCTTCGTCAAATCGGAGCTGCTCCATTTCACGTTGTTCGTGGAAGAAAGCTGCAAAATGTGATCGTTTTCAGCCTGGACATAGACGCGCAACTTCTTCGTGCCGGGGACTACAAAGGCATCGACGCGATTTCCAAACAGAGAGGGAAGGCTTTTGGTTAAAGCCGTCAAATCTTCATCGGACCAGTTGAAGTTGTTGTAAAGAAATTGGTGCACGTGACCGGAGCCATCAAGTAAGTAAATGTATTGAAAGTTGCCGATGTTGAACCCGGAGACTCCTTCTCCGCCAACCGTCGCCCCACCCGTGGCGACGGTCAGATCTTGGTCCTGCCAGTTGGCGCCATTGGTGTTAAAAATCTGGTGAACGTCATTGTTGTCTCCTTCGGTATAAAAGACGTGCACTGCAGGCGAAGTGGTGAAAGCAACCAGTTGTCCACGGGCCTGAGGCCCCCCGGTGATTTCTGTCAGATCGGTATCAGACCAACCGCTGTTGTTGTAAAGCAACTGATGGACATCGCCGCCAAACGCGACGTAGTAGACGTACTGGTAGTTCCCAACCGAGAAGGCGGTTACAGAGAATGGGTTAGCCTGCGGCGCCCCCGCTTCAGCCGTCAGATCTTCGTCGGCCCAACTTGTGCCGTTATAGAAAAGCTGATGCACATCGCCAAATTCACCGTCCCCTGCGAAGTAGTAGACATGCCCCTGGTTGTTGGGCGTTGTCAGAATTGAGGCGATGGACGTGACAACGGTCGTTTGGGCACTGGGAAGCTGCTCGTCTACCCAGGCAGAGCCGTTATAGGAAAGTTGATGGACATGCTGCCCATAGGCAGGCAGGGCGGCGAGTGAGAGCAGAAGCCCCAGTGCGCACACGGCATGACGCAGGCGGGTTCGGGTGGTTTTGCGAATCATGATGTTCTCCTTGTCCGAAGTATCGAAAAAGCCCCAGAGGCCGGCCCCATCGTCCGCCGTCCAAGAGTCGATTCCCTGAACGCGACATCCAGCCCCCGGCGAACGCGAATGTGATTCAAATCTGCTGCGCGGTCAATGAAACTGGGTTTTAAGTCTCCCTTAACCAAACAGTCATTGCTGGTCAATCACTTACAGGCCCGTCTTAACCGGAGCCCTAGGCCGTAACCTGTGCTAGGATCTTCTCCAACTGGGGGTACCGTGCCGGGGGACACCAAAAGGGATTCGTTATCGCTTCGGTCCGTTTGAACTGAACACCGCAGAAGAGTCGCTTGCGCGAAATGGCACCCGAGTCAAAGTGCAGGATCTCCCTTACCGCCTCCTTACCATGGTTCTGGTCGCGGCATGTTTAGGCCTTCGCGCCAGTGAAATCATGGGCCTGCAGTGGCGGGATTTCAACTGGGAGGATCTCACGGTCCTGATTCGGCGGGGAGTTGTAAACGGCCGGAGTGGGGACACCAAAACGGAAGCCTCTCAAAAGCCACTGCCCATCGATCCTCGCCTCGCCAGTTCTCTGAAAGAGTTGTGGCAAGGCAGTTCGTATAAAGGCCCTCAAGACTGGGTCTTTTCAAATCGCACTGGCCGACCGAGAGCGCAGCAGGACATCCTCCGGCGTCACTTGAGATCGGCGGCGTTACGGGCTGGAATCGGGAAGATCGGTTGGCACACTTTTCGGCATTCGTACTCAACGATGTTGCGCGGTGCAGGCACCGACATCAAGGTGCAACAAGAATTGCTTCGGCACGCCACCATCCAGAGCACCATGAACATTTATACCCAAGCAGTTTCGGAGCAGAAACGCATCGCGAACAGCGTAGTGGTAGGAGTTCTATTCAATGAAATTGCCCCTGCGGCGTAGCTTTCCAGCAACGGGGAGCGAACAGGCAATAATCGAATGGACCTAGGGCCTGACGAGATCCAGTCCAAGTGATTGTCTTTGTGGAGGTTAAGGTTGGTTGCGGGGGGTGGATTTGAACCACCGACCTTTGGGTTATGAGCGGTTAATTGGAATTTCAACAACTTACAAGACGCGGGTGGCCCTCGAAAAGCCTTGTAAGAAGCGACAGGGAATCCTTGTTGGACAGTCAAGGGACAGCGAGCGATCACACCGTGAGCCTTGCAGCTTTTGAAATCCGCTGCGCTTTCCATCGCGCGCGCCAGCAGCATCTTCACGTCTGGAATCGTTCTCGGCAACTCGTACATGCGCACTCCCTGCAGATCGAGAATTGTTTTAGCGTTCGTCTACAATGAAGCTTTCGGCACCGCCGGCAAGGGCTCGCCCGCCAGCCGTTTTTTCACCAAACCGGCGAGGAAGTCCGCGAAGGGCGCAATATCCTCGCCGACACTCGCTTTTTCGAGAGCGTTCACGTAGGCGTTGCGGTCGGTTACCGGAATGACCGTCCACGGGTATCCGCCCGACGCCATCATCGTGTTCATCAGGAAGCGCCCGACGCGGCCGTTGCCATCCATATAAGGGTGGATGTAGACGAAGATGAAGTGCCCGAGCACCACGCGGACGGCCGGATGTGGCTCTTCGCGCAAGAGGTCGAAGAACGCCGGCATGGCGTCCCTCACCGCGTCCCGGTTCAGCGGCACGTGCATCGACTTGCGGATATAGACCTGGCCGTTGCGATAGCCGGCGAGATCGGCGGGCTTCAGCAGGCCGACGGTGACGCTCGGCGCGAACAGCTCTCGATACCACGTGCCGTGGTCCACGTCCGCGACCTCTCCCGGATTTTCCCCATTCAGAATTTTGCCGAGGCTTTTCTGCACGGACTGAAAGGCCTGCCAGTAGCCCCGCGCCGCCATGGCGTTTCGCTGTTCGCGATCGCCCTCATCGGCTTCCGGATTCCAAGTGCCGCTGCGGACGCGTTCGATAAGAGCGGGCGTGACGCGGTAGCCCTCGATCGACAGCGAATGATAGGCGTCTGTGACGTAGGCGTCGTTGACGCGCTTGAGGTATGCATCGATATTGAGGGGCGGGCCCGGCGCTTTTGGGAAGCGTTCGATGACCGGCTCTCGCATTTTCTGCCAGAGCAGCCGCAGCCTGTTTACGTAAGGAGAGGTTTCGCGGACTCCGATGACCAGGGACGGCTTGTCCGTGAAGGGATCGTTCTCCCGCACGGCATAACCGGCCGCCGTCATCGTTTTTACGATATCGTCCGCGATGCGGTCGCGTCCGGTGTTGCGGAAGGCCCCGGCCACCCGTCCGGCGATCACCGTGTGACCGCCCTCAAGGAGTCGGGCGAGAAGACGGGAGGCGTCCCGTATCATCGGCAACACCGCGCGGACATCCGTCGCGTTGTTCGAAAAATAGTTGGGGGAGCACGCAATCAGGGCAGATTCCACCGAGAACAGCCGCAGGCCGGCCTCTTCCTTCCGGTCCGCCACACCCGGCAGCGCGATGCGAAGCTCCAGCAGGGACGTGCCATGCGGGAGTTTGGTGACCTTGTTGCCCGCGCGCGGCGACCGCGCCGCGAGCTGGCCAGGCACGGTCCAGTTGCCGGCATGAAGCGAAAGCGATTGCTCCGGTGAAAGGCACCACCGAACGCCGAAACGCGCTTCCAGATACACGGCGCAGAAGCGCCAGAATGACGCGTACCAGGCCGTGCTCTCGCCCTTCACGTCGTCCGGGCGGCTCGGGATATACCAGCCCTTGATGACTTCCTGCAGGAAGCCGTTGCGCAGGAGGCGCTCCCGGTGCGTACGTGACAGGTCGCGCGCCCGGATCGCCCCAGCCCCTTCCGCGATCTGGAGGTTCCGCAGGATTTCGAGGGACTGCGCGAGTTTTTCAGGCGGTCTGGCCATAGCCGAGTTCCTTCAGGCTTCGTGTTTCCATTATCCGATTGTGTTGCGCCGTAGTTATACTATTGCGCTGTATTATTATTATCCTATTACGTTGTACCATTTCTATCTTATTATGTCGAGAGAAGACTGGTCACGCCCGCTTGGAAGTGCGGCCCCGCACACCGTTGCAGATAAGCCAATCTCGCTGTTTCTTCGTCAGGTGGATTAGCGTCGGCGAGGGTCCCTTTGCCGAGGCCTCGGATCCTGGTGGTTCACGGAACGGTTCCACACAAATGCGCTCGTAACACACTTCCAGCACGGTCAGGTATTCTGTACCGCCCGGCAATTGAAGGACTACGCTGTCACCCACTGCCGACTTCATCAACGGGCGCCCCAGAGGTGACACCTAACTGATGTGGATGTGATTGCGGTTGAGATCGACCTCGTCGGTGCCCACGATGCTCACCACTCGCGATACTCCCGCGGCATTGGCATAGCGCACCGTCGCTCCGAAGAATGCCCTCGTCGCCGCCTGCCCCGCTCTCGGAGCTTCCGGGTCCACCACTTCCGCGGCCTCGATTCGCTTTGTGAGAAAGCGAATCCGCCCATCGATCTGCCGCAGCCGCCGCTTGCCGTACTGATAGTCGGCGTTTTCACTACGATCGCCGTTGCTGGCAGCCCACGCCACCACCTCCGTCACGGCCAGGGCGTTCCCTGGTGAGCAGAAACGACGAGTAATCACTCGGCTCCGTCTGTTCCGCTTCAAAACAAACGGGAGCCAGATATGGAGCCGTCGGCTGGGCCCAGTAACTCCATACGCTGAAACGTGGCGGGGCTTTGCGATTCTACAGGGAACAACGTGCCTTCCTTCGAGGAAAGGACGATCCGGGCTGGATCATCCTCGAATGGGTCCTTGGGGGGAAATACTTTTTGCGCTTCGAAGCTAAAGCCGATTTCATAGCCCGCCGCAAAATTCGGGCGCGCGAAGAAAGCCACCGGCACAATCACGTCACCGGAGAATCCCGTCGCCGTCTTCTTCCATGTCGCCTTTATCTCGCGGTTGTAGTCGTGGAGCCGTGACCTTAGGGGGAAGAAATCTTCATTGCAAAAGACACTGGGATTCACACCTGCAAAATCTCCGGGACTTAGATAAACGTCGAAGACGTCAGCTAGTCTGCCGGGCTTGTCTGCAACAGGCAACATCGTGTCCAGGATTAGGCGGAAAGCGTCTCCGTTCTGCACCCCTCTTCCCAAGAAAGGCTGGTAGAGGCCAGGATCAGTGACGTCCACTCCGATGTAAAGGTTTTCTTCGTCCCAAGCCAGCGCAACCCGAGCCGAAAACTGCGATTTCCCCTTCCACAGGTCTTCGCCTTCAATGACCTGCGACTTCCTATTCAGGAGATATACAGGCCCAGCCTCCCACTTCGAGAAATCACCATCAATAGCGGGTTTGCTCGCGACTTTTGTTGCTTTCAGAACATCTCGCTCGCGATCCCACTGAATCTTTCCGTCTGGCAGATGCCTGAATGCAGCGTCTGCTCGAATACGTGCCAGTTGATCGCGGAGCAAATTCGGGATCGGAGAGATTTCGGAAACCAGTTTCTCGAACCGGGACTGGCCCTGTAGGGCTGCGATTGCAGAACTCAAGCGGGCAACCTGCGACTCGACAGCGGAAACATCAACTGGAGTCCAAGTCTCTTCAAAGATGGACTTAAAGATCAAGCCGTCTCCCCGCTCCGCCGCAAAAACTTTCAGCAATGGGGCGAGGAGCGCTGGTGCGTCGGAGCCATACTGACTGATCAGAGCATGTCTCTGCGATCTTTCAGGATCGTACGCTGGCGGGTTCCATAAGTAGTCGGCTACGGTCTGGAGGGGAATCAGAGTGGCATGCGCTTGATTCATGGGATTGGAAAACAAACCCTGCGTCGCCGTAAAAAGGTCCGGGTCGCGTCCGCGGAGGGGATCCAGGTTTAGCCACCACCCACCGTTGTCGTTGGTGGGATAGTTGTCCCAGACGAGAGGCTTGCGGCGGATGTATCCCTCCCATTCCTTAGCTTGAACCGCCGTGATCGTCCGCGGGATAACCTCCGTCCCAGTCCAATTCAGCGGGATCTCCGGATTCACGCCTGCCCCCAGCTCTCGAATGTATTCGCGATTGCCCCATTCATTCGTGTAGGTGGTAGGACATACCATCAGACGATTCTTCACCGAGAGCGATTTGAGGTGATCGTACAAACGGTTGATCAGTTGGATGTGCGCCTGGGCGAGCGTCTTAAAGCGCGCCTTGTCTTCCGGATGCACCAGGTCCTGCGGCACGTCGTCCAGGAAGAGAGCGAAATTTGTGATTCCAAGCTTGCCGACATTCTCCAGCTTGTGCGCAAGGGTCTGAAAATCCGTCTCGCTGGAATAAGTTATGGAAAGTCCTGGGCTTATCGCGAAGCTGAGGTCCACGAAGTTTTCTCTTGCAGTCTCCTCAAGTCTGCTCAGGTGTTTCAGTTGCTCCGCCGGATAGGGCTCGCGCCAGAGTTTGCGGTGATACGGATCATCCTTCGGCCCGTAAATGTAGAGGTTCATTCCGTGCTGCCCTTCGAAACGCAGCACGTCCAGGCGGTCGGCGTGGCTCCAAGGCGTTCCGTAGAAACCTTCCACAATGCCCCGAATGGGAAAGGATGGATAATCGGCGAAGATAACTTCTGCGCCGTTCTCTTGAAGGCTTACGAACTGCGGTCGCGGGATGAGATCCAACGGGCTTTTCGACGCCTCGATTGCAAGGAGATCCGGAATTCGCAGCAATGCGTTGTGAAGACCAATGGCGGAAACCGCCTGAATGCGAATGCGATTGGGTCGCGGACCACTCGGAGCATCAACACCTGAATAAGAACAGCGCAGAATGTAGCCTTCGGCAGCCAGCTCTGCCGTGGGTTCAACCTTCGCCCCGCCGCCTTCCTTCTCGAGTTCCGCGAGGAACGCGGCGGCATCGGCTACGCGATCCAACTGGATCAGCAATCCGCTGGCATTGCGAGGTGCGACGGTGTTTTGCGCGGCATCGGCTGAAAAACTAAGCGACGCGTCATTTTGCGATGCAAGCTCGTGCAGCTGACGCTGAATCCGGCCGTCAACCTCGCCACTGGAAGCCACCGTCCAATCCGCCTTGACTCGCCCGGTTGCGGATGAAGTGAAGAACAAGAGGGCGTAGACAACAAAGGCTGTTAACTTGCCGCGCATAAGAGACAACTCTCACTTCCTGCCCAATACTGCGGCGATTGCCTTCTCCGCCAACGGAGCCATCACGGCATAGCCAGCTTTGTTTGGGTGGACTCCATCCTCGGACAGTTCCGCTTTGAGACCGCGCTGCTCATTCGCCATGGCGGAGTGGTAGTCGAGGAAAAGCAATCCTTCTTTCGCGGCGTAGTCTTTCATCCAGTCATTGAGAGAGTGAATCTTCTCCACCGGCGCCAGGTCCGGCCGCCATGGATATTTCAGCGCCGGCACGAGCGCCGACAGAACCACCCTGATTCCGTTGCGCTTCGCAAGATCCACCATCGAAGCGAGATTATCTTCGATCGCTCCGATTGTGATGGGGCCAGTATTTTCCGCAATATCGTTGGTACCAGCGAGGATCACCACGACCTCAGGCCGCAGTGCGATCACGTCTTGGCGAAAGCGAAGTACCATCTGCGGAGTGGTTTGCCCGCTGATCCCGCGATTCACATAAGGCTTACCTGGAAAAGACTCCGGCAACGACCAGAATTCCGTGATGGAATCGCCCAGGAACACGACTCTCGCTTCTCCCTTGGCGGGCAAGCCGAGCTTGGCATCATCGTCGCGATATTTGGCCAGGTTCGGCCAGTCGCGCAGGGTCGCTTCCATTTCTTTCTGGTCTTCTTTGAGAGACGCACAGGGATCCGACGGTTGCTGGGCCGCCGCATTGGCAGTTAGAACCGCGGCCATTAGAACGACAAAGAGCGATTTCATGAAAACGCGCACCCTCTCTTCAAATATTCGTGAACCAACTTCAGATGGATACAACGTTTCGGCTCTCCGGTGCTAGAAGCTGATCTTCATCCCCAACTGCATCTGCCGGCTGGTGTTGGCGTAGCTGATCACGCCAAAGCCGCTGGACTCAATGTCTCGCTCCGGAAAACCGAGGTTGGGATGATTGAACACGTCGGTAGCCTGGAACTTGAGTTCTACGTTCATTCCCTCGTGGAGCTGGGCGAGAGAGAAGTCTTTCAAGAGCGCCAGATCCACCGTCCGCCAGTTCGGCGCGTTCACAATATTTCTTCCCGTGTTTCCGAACGTGTTGGCGGGTGCCTGCACAAAGGCGGACGTGTTGAACCAGCAGTTGATGGTCCCCACCCGATCCCCACTCGGGCAATTGCCACTGCGCGGGTTGCCGACCTGGTTGGGGCGAAAGGTCCCCGAGAGCGCTCCACTGTTGTTCGCACTGTCGAATGGGCTGAAGGGCAAGCCGCTGCGAATCTGGTAGATGGAGGAGAGTTGCCAACCGCCGGCGACAGCATTCACCAGCCCTCCCTGTTGCAGGAAGCGCTTCCCTCTTCCGAAGGGAAGGTGGTACACGAAATTTCCGTTGAACATATTTCGGATGTCAGTAGCCGCCCGGCCATAGTTCCCTGCCGGGTTGCTGGCGTTCTGCCAGCCCACCCGATCAGCCGAGCCGGCGCCGCCCCAACCAGCGCTGGTCAGCGTATCCATCGCCTTCGCCCAACTGTAGTTCGCCTGCAACGAAAATTCTCTTGAGAGCTGTTTCTTGACCGTGATTTGAAGCGCATTGTAGTTGGACCACCCGTCAAAGTAGGCAGCACTGATCTGCCCGAAAAGCGGGTAGGGACGGGCACCTTGTCCGCCTCCCAGTTTGTTGGCGGGCACCTGATTCAGGTCTCGCGTGTATTGCAGGTTGACGCCCCGGTTGCCAACATAACCCACATCGAGAACCACGCCACCCTTCAACTCGTGCTGTACATCGAGATGGAATTGCTCGGTATAAGGAATCGGCGAGTTGTAAAACGAATAGTTGACGTCGGTGCCGTTCAGGAGGTCGGGAGTCCGAGTCGAATTGCTCGGATAGACAAGTCTTCCTGGCGGTGGTCCAGCTGAGAGCTGGAACAGAAGCGCCGGGTTCGAGGAATCGTAGGTCATCGAGCCCGATGGCACCCAGCCCTGTCCCCAGGCTTGTGCGGGGGCAGTGATGTTCTGCCCCGCAATGATGTTGTAGATTCCGAAACCGCCACGGATCGACCAGTCTTTGCCGGGCGCCCATGCGAAGCCGAGCCGCGGCGAAAAAATCGCGGGCTTGGTCTCCGTCAGCGAGTTGCGTCCGTTCTGCCCCGCGTACCACATGGCTCCAAGTGAACCGTCAGCCGGATTCACGATATTCGGCTGGAATGTGGACAGCTTGTTGTGAATCTCGCTCCACCCACTCTGCAGCGTGTAGCGCACCCCCAGGGTCAGAGTCAGGTTCGGCTTAACCTTGTATTCATCCTGGGCGAAAGCCTGCGCGCTATACATCCGCCCACCGGTCTCCGGATTAATCGAGACGCTCCATGAAGACGGCGCTCCCAGGAGAAAATCCGCATATCCTTCACCCTCGGTCGGGATGCCGTTGGTTAACGCCTGGTCCGCTGGATTCTGGGTAAATACACCGCTAAAATCGAATGCTCCCGCACTTGCCGTCCCCCAGCCCGTGTTCACCCACCACCGGTCGAACTCTCCACCAAACTTGAGAATGTGTTTGCCTTTGACCCAAGTCATGACTTCCGAAGGTACAAAGGTAGTTTCCGCATCGATCGCGGGAGGAAATGGCGTGTACCCAATCGCCGTGCTGAGAGCGCCTTCCATCGACATCGATGGAAACATGTTGTCCGGTGCGTAGGTCATTCCTAGCTTCGCGGGCCATCCCTGTCCCTGGTTGTTGACCGTAGCAACACCGCGCGCGCGGCTGAGAGAAAAGCGGAATTCGCTGACCAGATTCGGGGTGACCGTCCAGACGTCCGTAAGCTGTCCCTGAGGCTCCGTTCCGCCCCAGGTTCCACAGTTGATGGCACAGTTCTGGTCGTTCAACGGAGTGTTGTACTTCACATACATCATCGAACCTGTCAGGCGATTCTTGGGTGTGATGTCGTAATCTACTTTGCCCTGAAACCAGGTGTTCGTGTTCGGTGACGCCAGATTCGTGTAGTAGTTATTGAAAAGTCCTGGTCGGTTGGGCGTCGGGAAGTTTTTCTGCACCTCCAGCGCCACTGAATCCATCCGGTTCTGCGGAATGATGTTGCCGGCAAAAGGTAGACGGCAGTTCCCATTGCTGGGATCGGTCGTAGCCGGATCGAAGATCTGGCCGTTAATGACTTGCTGTCCATTGCAAGGGTTAATGATCGGATTGCCGTTATTATCGACTGCCGGCGCCCCGAGGAGTACAGAAAAATCACCGCTCGTGTATCCCGTCGGCCCCGTCGTTGGATAGCTGGTCGGAGCGGGCGAGGACGTATTGCTCGGATTTCTCTGATAGGCAAAGAAAAAGAATGCTTTGTCTTTCTTGATCGGACCGCCAATGTTGAACCCATATTCGTTCCAGCGAATTGGCGGATTGCTTTGCGCAAATTTGTTGAGCGCGTTGAAGGCGTCGTTTTGGATGTATTCGTAAACCGTGCCGTGAAAACTGTTGGTCCCACTCTTGGTGATCACGTTGAAAACCGAGAAGCCGCTGCCGTGCTCCGCCCCAAAGTTCGAGGTGTTAGCGCTGACCTCTTCAATGGAGTCAATCGGCGGAGCCAGCAAATCGGCGTTCGAAGACTGACCAAACATCGCGATGCCGCCATCGATCTGCCAATTGGAGAAATATCCCGCCTGCCCATTCACGCCGACCGAGTCGCCACCCGTCTTCTCATTCCAGCCGGGATTCACGCCCGGCAAGGAGGCAAGAATGTCCATCCAACTACGATTGCCAGTCGGCGCGTCGGCCACCAGATCGGTGCCGAACCGGGTGTTTGTGTCCGTAGTCTCGGTTTCCAGGTCGGGCTGCGTCGCAGTAACCGTGACTTTCTCCGAACTCATGCCCACATCGAGGGCCGCATTGATCGTAATGGTCTGAACGTGCAATTCAATACCATCCCGTACCAGCGTTTTGAATGCGTCCTTCGAAAATGTCAGCGAATATTGGCCCGGCGCGACATAGGGAGCGTCGTATACACCCGAAGGATCGGTCGTGACCGTCTGGACGACCCCCGTGAAAATGTTGGTGATTGCAACCTTGACGCCGGGTAACACCGCCTGAGACTGGTCCGTGACCGTTCCCCGAATCTCGCCGCTCTGCCGGCTCTGGCCGACAGCCGGGACGAAGAATGAAGGAATCAATAAAGCGAGGACGGATACAAAACGCAACCTGCTGGGTCCGAAGGACGACATCACCAATTTCTCCTTATATACAGGTCCACCCGCTTCACAGCAGATGAAGGGGGACGGAACACGCACTCTAGCGTACCTTTGTCGAGCCTTCGCGCCTGAGCGTCAAGTTCGAAACAGTTCAGTGGCAGGTTTGAAACAACGATTGCGGCGACCTTCTGGTGGTTTGCGGCGGCTGACTACGGAATTGTGGAGGAACTTGGGCTCATGCAAACGACCCTACGCTTTTTCACAGATGTCGATACCGCCTGCAGTTTCTGCCAGTCCGACCAATTTGCTGGAAAAGCTCGTGCTACTCTACGCTGATTTGGGAGTGCAAATGTTCAGAATCTTTAAGACGGTCTCCTTCCTGATTTGCCTGTCGTTCTCATTCGTCCTCTCTGCACAGAAATCCCCTACCGCTCCACAGCGCGAGATCCGCGAACACTTCACCAAAGCTCAGCAGGCCATGCAGGGAAGGCAACTCGATACTGCATTCGGTGAATTCAGCGCCATTCTGGCACTCGATCCCAAGAACGTCGAAGCCCGCGGAGATCTGGGTGTCGTACAGTTTTTCCAGGGAAAATACGCCGACGCGAGCCCTAATCTTCAGGCGGCAGTCCGGGCCCAGCCTTCCCTCTGGAAAGCGCAAGCGATCCTCGGCTTATGCGAAAAAGCCCAGGGAAGACTCGACTCCGCGAAAACGCTCCTGGAAAAGTCTGTTCCACATCTGCAGCAGGATCCAAAACTACAAGTCCGCGCGGGGCTTGCTCTGGTCGAACTCGATTATCGACGCCGGGATATGGAGAAAGCACTGGGCGTTCTCAGCTTGCTTCAGAACACGGATCCAACCAACGCCGATGTTCTCTATGTCGTTTATCGAATCCACACCGATCTAGCCACCGAGGCGCGCCAAACCCTCGCCATGGTCGCCCCCGATTCCGCCCGCATGCACCAGCTTCTCGCCCAGCACCTGATCAATGAGCGAGATGCCAAGCACGCGGTCACGCAATATCGGGAAGCCATTCGGATTGACCCGCATCTTCCGGGAACGCATTTTGAGCTGGGCGAGGCGATTCTAATGGACTCAGGTGCTACCGTGGGGCAACAGGAAGCGCAAAAGGAATTCGAAGCCGCCATTGCGGAGAATCCCGGCGACGCCAAGTCGGAATGCCGTCTGGGCGCGCTTTTCGGCTTGGGTGGCGACAACGAGAACGCGAGGAAACATTACTTGCGCGCTGCGGAACTCGATCCTACGGAGTCAGAGGCCCAAGCTGGTCTGGGGAAAATCCTTATGTCCACCGGCCAGCCCAATGAGGCCCTACCCTTCTTGCTCGCTGCCGTTCGTCTCAATCCCATCAATGCGCCGGCCCACTATCGGTTGGCACAGCTGTATCGCCAGCTGGGACGTGCCGCAGATGCCGAAAAGGAACTCGCGACATTTAAGGAACTGCGAAACACCGAAGACCGCCTCCGTGAAGCCTATGCTCCGGCCGGGAAAGAGTCCGGCAGTTCTCAGGCGCTCAACCCTGACATCCCGCAATGAGGGGTCGGGTCGGTGCGCATTCAGCCGGGACCAGTTACGCCAACGTTTCGAACATATTCAAACATCTGGCAATCAAAGGCCTTGCGCTCAAATCCAGGCACGCCTTCACGCCAACGCTGTGCTAAGATTCGCGCGGGACAGCTTTCCGTGTCGCACATCTCTTCATTCTCGCAGCCGAAACCGAATCCGGAATCCAATCGCACCGAACCATCGATACCGGAACCCATGGTGCGCGAGGAACTAGATCGAGTGCTCGCGAGCCACGACTTCCAGGCGAGCAAGCTCTGTCAGAGTTTCCTGCGCTATGTGGTCGAGAGCGCTCTGAACGGACACACCGATGGTCTTAAGGAGCGCACCATCGGGATCGAAGTCTTTGGCAAGCCGACGTCGTACGATCCCAGCGAAGATGCGGGGGTTCGAGTTAAAGCAGGCGAAGTGCGAAAACGGCTGCGATCCTATTACTCCAACCAGCCGGCCGACGCCAAAGTGTGGATCGAACTACCTTCGGGAACCTATGTTCCCGAGTTCCACCTATTTAAACGCGCAGAACAGCCGACCCCCTCCAAGCCTTGGGTGCGCTCGTGGACATTCTTGGCCATCTCAGGAACAGGTCTTCTGGGTTTGGCGCTAGCTGCATTTTTCTTTTTGCGGCCCCATCCCGCCGCAGATGCCCTCGATCAGTTTTGGTCTCCAGTCCTGCAAAGTCACCAGGCGGTATTTGTGTGTACAGCGCCAGTCCCCGTGTACTCCGACGTTCGGAATTCAGGCGGCGAGAACCCAACCAGAGTTGAAGATTTCGTGCTAATCCCCAATCGATTTGTCGCTGTCAGCGACGTAAACTCGGCAACGCAAATTGCCGAAATGTTCAGCCGGATGGGAGAGCCTTACAAGCTTCGGATTGGAAATGACGTCTCGTTCCGCGATCTCCGCGCAGCTCCGGCCGTCCTGGTGGGGTTCTCCTACACGCAATGGCATGAAATCGGCGAGCATTTCCTTTATTCCATCGATTTATCGCACCGGCCTTTTGGCGTTTCCCAAGACGGCGCTCTTACGAATTGGACTATCAAAACCCACCCCGACGACCCCGAGCTGAATGAAGATTATGCGATTGTGTCGCGTGTCTATTATCCCGGCACGAACAGCATCATCGTGGAAATCACGGGCATCTCCCACTACGGCACGGAAGCAGCTGCTGACCTGGTGACGAACGCAGCGCTTCTCCAGGAAGCACTCCGCAGACTACCCGCAGGGTGGCAGCAGAAAAATGTCCAGATCGTTCTGCACGTGGAAGTAATTTCGGGTTCCCCGTCGGTCCCCACCGTTGTCGCTACGCATGTTTGGTAGGAATGATCGAGGTCAGCGCTCGCCTCATTCCCCGTGATTCCCGGGGCCTGCGATAAACAGAAAGTGCAGCGGTACGCCTGCTGTGCCGCGTCAACTGAGAACCCCTGGCAGACACCACCAAGGCGAAAATACGCAATCTTAATGGTTAAGGTGATGCGTCATGCCAGCCTCGAATCGGTTGAGGTCGCGCCTCGCGCTGAATGCTATTGATGACCTGACCGGAAGGAGTGCGGCGAATCGCAAGTTCAAAAAAAGACATTCCCTCGCCAATCGCCAAGCACAGCCGCATTCTCTCCTCACACTTCTCTGTCGAAGGTGCAAGCCGTTGATTAGTATTGTCAATTCCCTCGGGCTCGATTCGAACAACTGATTCTGAATCAGTTGCTCGGTCACACATGGCAGCAAGTCAGTTAATCATGAAACCACGACCATCTCTTCCCTGCCCTGATGCGCTGCATTCTGGGCGCTTGTCCTCAATCACCGAGTGCTGTTACTGCTTTGCGCGGCAGTAACAAGCATTTTTCCTCCGGTCTTATCCCTAAATATGCTCGCGAATATAACGCGAGCAAATTGTGCGCCACGCCCAAAGAGTGTTTTCGGAACCATTGCAGAATCAGGGTCATAGCTTCACGCGAGTTCCCAGACAATGCCCGTCAGCGGCGGTGGCACCTGCAACAGGCTGATTCCGCTAGCTTTGTTCCGAAGCATGGCGCACAAATCAGGGTGGAGAAAACACCAATGATGCAACACAGATATCAAAATGGATCTTTGACCAAGAGGAGCAACAGGTTTAGTGAGGACGTCTGGCAGTTCCGCTTTTACGAAACCACGCCGGAAGGCTGCCGATACCGTAAGTCAACCAGCGTGGGGACCGTAGCCCAGTACCCAACCAAGTCAGATGCCTTGCGCTTCATCGAACCCCTTCGCATCCGATTGAATCTGTATCACCGATTCGGGAGGCCGGTATCAGTCGGCGCTCTGATGGATCACTATGTCGAACACGATTTACGGGAACGGCGACATTCAACACAACAATCCAATTTATCGACTCTGAATCGCTGGATTCGACCCCGCTGGGGTGACTCTCTGCTGGAGCAAGTCAAGCCTCTCGCAGTCGAACAGTGGCTTCGGTCTCTTGCCTTAGCACCAAAGACCAAGGTCAAGAATTCAAAGACGTCAACAGACCGATTATTAATAGATCTATAGCCGCCGATCACGATTGCAACCAGACTCGCAACCTTCGCAATCGTGCCGGTGAAAAGGCTTTGGATGGCGGTAAAGCCGGTGTCGAACGGTGAACCTTGCGCCAGCGCGGACACAGGGATGACCAGAAGAAGGATGACAAGGACGGAAGTTGAACGCGTCCACTTCGACCGAAGACGGGACTGGATTTGGCGGATGAACTGGACTCGGGACCAACGTGTCATTTGCACCTCCCGCAGCACCTCAAATCGGCTGCTTGTGGCGCAAACTTAACCGGACTCAATGACGCTGTCCAACAACTTCTCGTCACTCTGTTATTCCTGGGAGGAATAACAGACGAACATGATGCCGCGACCAAGTAAATTGCGCCTTCCGGCCCGATAGCTTCGGTAAGGAATCTTCCTGAGAAAGCGATTAGCCGGCAAATGCCACCCGGGTACCGATACAAGAAAGGCGTCCGAGTATGTGGCCCTGAGATACCATTGTGGTGTCGGGCGCGTAATCACTTTGCTCGCAAATCTGCGTCTAAGTCCCTGCCGATGAAGCAGATAAGGCTGTCATTGTCTGCGTGACTCAGTTCTTCTCAAACAGCTGCTCCGCATCCGCGACGTGATTTGCTCAACGAAATGTGACGTGAGAAATCGGGTTATTGTTGTCTGATATTCCTGGCAGGAATAACAGAGTGACGAGAAGTTGTTGGACACAGCCGCGGAAACGAAGCAAATTGGCTGACATCGTCCGTTCTGCGCAGAGTCCAATCGACCGAGGAACCGCAGCGGCGAAACGAGACTCTATGTCAACCCAGCCCAATCGAATTCCAACACGCGAGCG